>ERZ825896.1969-NODE-1969-length-21108-cov-4.612882_pt1 | contig 21108 bp, 15 predicted proteins | sample MGYA00519858_ERZ825896 | MGnify/ENA primary metagenome ERZ825896 (study PRJEB31778, sample SAMEA3449214) | human gut metagenome | biome: human gut; feature: human-associated habitat; material: faeces | place: United Kingdom | collected 2010/2012 ...
AATATACCACAAGGGGGTTTGAATTGTCAAGATTGTTTTTATATTTTCTGCAATTCAGACAATTTAGACAATTCGAATCCTATTCACGGTTCTTCTGCAGACATTTTCACAATAACTATTGGGTTCTCTATGTGCCTATTCTATATTTGTTATCTCTATATAATTACCGCTCTCTAAATACATCTACACGCTGCCGGCTTGCACATCCATACTTTTTGAATTCAGAAATTCTATTTTGGACGGTGCTACTTTTATCAGATTCATCGGCTCCGGTTGCCAGTGCACAGGTGTTATTCGATTTTATGTACTGTTCGATTTCTTTCAATAATGTATCTCTGTCCATTTTTTCGTCAGATGCATCTTTAATCTTCCAGTGATTTGCTGCCCGCTCATAATCTTTATGTGTCATGATTATTCATCCTCTATTATTTCTTTTTTATCATTTATTGATATTTACTAACACTTACTGAATATTGCTTTATCGAATACCGTTTTAACGAATCTTATCTTTAATAAACATTACTTCATAAGCATTACTTTTTTTGCATACTTTCAAAATATAATCCTTTCTATAATATAATACCTACAAGAGATCACGAAATCCGCTTCATAAGCTCGTCATAGATTTCTTTTGCCACTGCAAGCTTATATGCCAGGCGAGTCGGTTGCGGCTCCAGCTCAATATAATACGACTGTATCTCTCCCTTTACTCCAATTGCAAAATACACCTGTCCCGGAACGGAAGCATCCGGATTGGATGGATCAATATTTCCCATTGTTCCGGTAACCCCGATTCCGATATCTGCATTGTAGGCTTCTGTGCATGCCCTGGCCATGGCCTCTGCCGTTTCCTTTGAATATACCGTATAGGTATCCAGTACTTCTGCCGGAACGCCCTGCATGATCTTCGCTTCATTACAATATGTAACAAACGCCCCCTTCAGAACTGCTGATGATCCTTCTGTATCTGTGATCAGCGAAGCAATCTGCCCCGATGTTGCAGATTCCATTGTGGTGATTGTCAGATTTTTTTCGATCAGAAGCTTTGTCAGTTTTCTGTAATCATTTCTGATGTCGGCTTCATGGTATACTTTTAAATTATTTTTATAGCTCAATTCTACGCCTCCGTATTTCACACTAACTTATAAAATTTTTTCTGCCGCTTAATGTTGGTAACCAATATATAGTATAACACATTAACCCTCTGCAAAAGCTACCACCAACAGCTTTTCATGCATACTTTGGTATAACAAAAAGAAGCATCTGGATCCTACTCCAAATGCTTCCTTTTCTGCTATATGATTTATAATCTTATTTTCGTTTTCTGACTGCTACACCTGCTCCTGCGAGTACTCCACAAGAAATAACTGCAAGCGCGATCCAGAGTAATACATTTGCGTTATCACCTGTCTTTGGAACATTTTTGTTGTTCTTTGCTGCAACGTTCTTTACAACCGGTTTAACATTATTTGTATTATTGCTTACTTTTTTGTCTGTGACGTTCTTATCCCCGTTTGGATTTGAAGGGTTTGTCGGATCTGTAGATGCAGAATTATTTTTACTGATCGTAAATACTGCTTTTCCTGTTGATCCTTCATAGTTTCCGATACCAGTTACAGTTATTGTGTAATTTCCTTCTTTTACAAATTCTGCCCCTGCGAAATCTTTTGTCTCGGCATCCTCACCATATACATAAGAAAGTGTATAATCTGTTCCTTCTTTCAATACTTTATCTCCGTCTTTTACTGTAACTTCCGGAGTTTTGCTCTTTCCATCATATTTTGCTGAAGATGGATCTGCTACAACCGTCAGTTCTGCTGCCTTTGGCGAGATAGTAAATGTTACGTTCAGGTTCATGCCTGCGTATGTTCCAAGACCGTTAACTGTTACTGTATACGTACCTGCATTTACCGGAGTTTCTGACAATTCATTTCCTTCTGAATCTTTGTAAGTCAGTGTATAATCTGTTTCTTCTGCAAGTACTTTATCTCCTGCTTTTACAACCGGACCATTTACGGCTTTGCCGTCATAAGTCTTATCCAGTGTACCTTCTAATGAAAGAATATTTTCCACTTCTGATGTTACATATTTGTCTAACGGTGGTGTTGCGTCAATTCCTTCTTTCCAGTACAGACCGCTCAAAGCATCATCTGTTCCGTAATTATCGCTTACTTCTCCATCTTTGATATAACGATCCGATGTTATAACTCTGATGTTATCTCCGATTGCTTTTCCTGCTTCTTTGTTTTTTGCTTTACTTGCAGTAGCTCCCTGAAGGAATGCTGATGCAGTCTCAATCGTACCATTTCCGGTTACGGCATTTCCACCATTTCCCCAGAATGTCTTACCACCAATAGCTACAAGTTTTCCATTTCCGGTAATCTTTCCGCTCTTAATATCAATTGCAGTTCCACCGTCATTTTCGTTGATCATACCTTCTCCGCCGGTTGTAACCAGTATTGCCCCGTCTGCCAGGCGCAGTGTTCCATCTACGCGAAGTGCTGTCTGTCCGATTCCGTCTCCATCTTCGGCACCTTTAATAAATACCTGACCTTTGATCGTCACATTACCTGTTGCTGTTACAACCGGTTCTGATGTGTTGCGGTCTGTCAGATCCCCATTTGCCAGATAATTTGCATGAGAATAGATAGCTGCATTTTCTAATATTGCCCCATCTGCCAGACGCAGCTGTCCGCAAATAGAAGAACCTGTTGTAAATGCATTCTTATAAGCGTCATAATTCATAGAGAATGTACCGCCGCTCTGGACATCGATAATTCCCTGAACAACTGAATCTGACAATGTCAGCTTACCGCCGTTTTCTACTACAATACGTACACTGCTGAGAATTTCCATATTCGTCAATGTAAGATTACATCCATTCGGAATATAAAGTGTCTGTGGGATATCTCCACTCATCACCTTCTTCCACGGCAGATCGTATCCCAGATAGCCATATGTACCGCTCTCTTTTGAACCGAACCAGGCTTCTAACCCTGCCGGCACGCGTACGCTTTCTTCTTCACCTTCTACATTCGTTCCAAATTTGCTGATTGCCCATGGTTCCATGATATCCCATGCATACAGTCCGCTGTCATATTTCTTAAAATTCTCTTCTTTCAGACGTTCTGCAAGAGTTTCATCTCCTGAATAAACTCTGAATGGCAGTGTATTGCTGACTGCAGTTCGTCCCTGATCATCGGTAATGGATACTGAGACCAGATATGTCCCCGCATCTTTCGGTGTTCCGTTAAGTGTCAGATTACTGCTGATCGTCATATAAACACCTTTCATACCGCTGTCGCTGTCTGCAGGAGTTCCGTTTGCTGTGTCCGGAACGATATCTACTTTACATTTACTTCCGTCTAATTTAATCTTTGATAAGTTATCCAGCTCTTCCCAGTCATTGTCTGCAGGCTCTGTTCCTTTGTTCACAAGGGCGCCATACACTTTTACTGAGCTGTTCTTATTGCTGGATGATCCTCCGACACTTGCACTTGATACACCATCGTAGTTCTTCTGTCCTACAATAGCTGCCTCGAACGAACCATCAATCTTTACATGAAGATCATATGGATCTCCCTGTCCATCGTCTTCTACAAGAGACGCATTACCATCTTTGATAACAAGTTTGAATGTCAGATCCTCGTATCCATTTGCTGTAATGGTAATGATATCACCACTTTTCAGAACCGGAATTGTCGGATTTGCACTGTACTCTCTTGCTGCACAGACTAATTTATTGCTGCTGGTATTTTTATAATACTGGCCGCCTGACGAAACGCTATAAGATTTTTCCTCCCATGAAGTTCCGTTTACTTTTACATCTGTGATCGCGCTTACATAATCTTCAGCATTTTTAAAAGTGAATTCCCAGTCACTTCCCCAAAGATCTTTGTCGATGCTAACCTGACTCACTTCAATTTTTTTATTTCCGGCTATAGCTTTCTCTTTAAATGTAGCTGATACAGTTACGTTTTCTGCCGGCATCTTAAATGTATAAATTCCTTCTGCATTCTGGACATCAACAGATTTTCCACTTACTCCTTTTACAGTGACTGCAACTACTTCATAATTTTCGTCCGGAGTTGCTGTTACGGTAACTGTGTCACCTTCTTTTATATCTTTTGCGGCACTAAGTGTTATTTTACCATTTACTGCAGGTGTCACGTCAGCAGTATATGTCTTATTGGTTGTCTCCCCAGAATTTGAAACTACTTCCGCTTTATAAGTATCTGTATAATTTACTGTTTCTTTGGTAATTTTAACGGTCAGATCCTTGTATCCGTCTGCCGAAACCTTAACTGTCCATAATTTTCCATCCGGAACTGCCAGTTTCAATGCTTTGTAACTTCCATATGCACCCGTAGCACTTCCAACTTCCCAAATATTTGTATCACTCGAGAAACTGTTGATTGTACTTTTCTTGCATTCTTTATCATTTACAATTACTTTATTAATATTATCCATCCAGGTTGTATCTTCAAACTCCAGATTTAAAACTGTTGTCCAAAGACCACTGGCCGTAACGCTCTTTACTTCTGTCGGTGCCTCTTTTGTCCCCGCTGCCATCGCAGGCGTAACTGCTGTAGAAATAATAACCAGCATGGACAGAATAAAAGATATTACTTTTTTTACATTCTTTTTCATATTTTCCTCCTCGTTAGTATTTTTACATTCTTTTTCCATTCTCACTACCATCTCAATAACAATTAGATATTGAACCCCCGCTCCTTTCATGGTATATTAAATGATATTTTTGTTAGGTGAATCTAACCTAGGTAGCACAATGCTACCAATATTTTCCTGCCATGTCAATCCAAACTAACACTGTTGAAAATTTTTCACCAATTATAGTCTGAGGAGATTTTGTTATGAAGAAAATTTTATCAATAATACTGATCACTGCCTGTCTGGCGTGTGGATGTTCCAGTGCTTCCGGCACCGGAAAAAACACCTCAAAAAGTACAGCCAGCGAACCGGAAAGCATTGATTTTTTTGCTATGGATACTACCATCAAATTCAGCGCATATGGGGATAAAAAAGTACTAAAAGGTGCAAAGAAAGTACTGACGGATCTTGAAAAGAAGGTATCCGTCACAGATTCCGGAAGTGAGATATATCATATCAATCAGAACGGTTCCGGAACCCTTACCGGCGATGTCTCTGACTTAATGCAGAAGGCACTTCAAATGTGTACCCAGACAGACGGTGCACTCGACATCTCTATCTACCCGATCGTCAAGGCATGGGGATTTACCACCGGTGACTACCAGGTACCGGATGAATCCACAATCCAGTCATTACTTCCTATGGTAGATTACACTAAGGTGGAATTTGATAAGACAACCGGCAACGTAACCATTCCTTCCGGAATGACCATCGACCTCGGAAGCATTGCCAAAGGATATGCCGGTCAGTAATCTGCCCAGTATCTTCGCGATAACGGTGTCAAATCCGCACTCTTAAACCTTGGAGGAAATGTACAGACAATCGGTTCCAAGCCCGACGGTTCTCCATGGAAAGTCGGAATCAAGGATCCGAATGGCGATACGCCTATGATGGTTCTTTCTATCACAGACCAGGCCGTCATTACCTCCGGCGGATATGAACGCTACTTTGAGCAGGATGGGCACACCTACTGGCACATCATGGATCCGGCAACCGGACATCCGGCAGACAGCGGCCTTTGTTCCGTGACAATTGTCGGCGATGATGGCGGAACCTGCGATGCGTTATCCACTTCATTATTTGTTATGGGTCTTGAAAAAGCGGCTGATTTCTGGGGAAAGAGTAATGATTTTGAAGCGGTCTTCGTAACGGATTCCGGTGAAGTCTATATCACAGAAGGCCTGAAAGATAAATTTGCACTAACAGATGATCATGCCGATACAACTGTTAAAGTTATCAGCCGTTAACAAAGAAGGCAGTGAATCAGTTTTGATTCACTGCCTTTTCTATATCGCCATGCGTTCGGAAGAAGCTGCCGGTGGCAGACTCTGTAGATCAATATCTCATAAATCCATTCTTCCGAATCTGCTCTATGTTATTATCATGCCTTATGTTTCGCAGCCTTCTTTTATCTCCTTGCCACAAAAGCATATAACTTGCTCCTTCCTGTTATCTCTTGTTGTTTCTTGCTGCTTCAAGTATAATGAAATTCATAAAGGAAATAGACGTACAGCATGTGGACTTACCACCCGATAATCCTCATGTTTTGCGATATACAGGGAGGTTATTCTCATGGGGAAACAATCTACGAGAGAAAATAAGACAATTTATCAGATTTGCCGGGAAGAAGCCGGTCTTACAAGATCAGAAGCCAGTGAAAAAATGACTGCTGTTTCTGATTCTAAAATTGAAAAATTTGAATATGAAATACAAGAGCCTACACCTTACGATATTATCCAGATGGCCGACGCTTACAGACGACCGGATCTCTGTAACTATTACTGCTCTCATAAGTGTGAAATCGGACATCGCTATGTTCCGGAAGTCGAAGTTACCGACTTATCCAATATAATCCTGGAAACCATTGCCAGTTTAAATGAAATCAATCCTCTGACTACACGCCTGATCCAGATTGCCCGTGACGGTAAAATCAGCGACGATGAAATCAGGGATTTTGCTTTTATCAGCAATAAGTTGGATGAGATTTCTCTGGCAATAGATTCCCTGAATCTCTGGGTTGATAAGACAGCCGGAGAACAGGGACTGAACATTGAATTGTTCCGAGAAGAAAAAGAGAAACAGAAATAAGTGCGAAAAAGCAAGGCAGCGAACCTATTTATGGTCCACTGCCTCTCTTCTTTACATACACTGCGATGACTCCACCGATGATCAGCAGTGGAAATGCAATATACATCAGTCCACCAACAACCATACCAATTAAGATAACGGGAAAGAATACTACTGTACAGAGCAATTTCAGAATTCCCCACGATGTTTTTATACCAAATATAAAGAATTTTCCAATAAACCAGATCATACAAATTGCAAATAATAATGATAACATCATCTACTCCTTTTAGCTCCTGTTCTGATTGGTGCCATTCATTTTTTCTGCCGTTTTTCTGCTATAAATTCAGATGCATTTCTCACACAAATTTTACTACTGAATTTTGGATTTTTCTCTATCTTTTCAATCATCCGAATTAACTTTATTCTCCGTGCTGTATCCATCTGCTTACCTCATTCTAACAGTTCTGCCTTTTGATATTGTCAGTATAACCAGATAACTTTTCAAAATATATACCTGATGCAAAGAATTTAACGTATGTAATTCTCAATTTTCGAGGAATTCCTTCGTTTTATTTTTTTCTCTCTTATAGTGGTTCAGTTTCATACCAGCACCTTTCACCATCTGATTTCCTTCATCGTCAAAGGATAAAAAAGACCATCTACGATTTTACGGTAAATGATCTTTTCATCGTTAATATTCAATTTATATCATTCTGTTTTCATAATCTTGTAACTCATGGAAAATGTCATCCACATATACAACATCATCTTCTATTCTGTACAGCATGAAATATCTGTACTTTTGAAAATTTATTCGATGGTATCCCAGACTCTGTAAGCGTGGATTATCACATGTTTTCATACTTCCTGCTACATGTTTTAACAGTTCTACAGTATCCTCAAAATCATCAAGCACATTCTTCGCCGCTTGCTTATTTTTCTCTCATATCTGAAATCACATCATCCGCATTTCTATAATTTCCATTTTTTGAAGATTCTCTGGATTGTTCCAGTCTTTGAAGCATCTCATCTTCTATCATAGATGTATATGGATTATGCACTGTTCTTTTTATTTCAAATGGGAATCCGTTATATGCAACAGCCTGTGTTAAAAACATTCTTATTGCAGACGTTGTATCTGTTCCAAGATCCTTAAAAAGCTGATCTGATTTACTCTTTAAATCATCGTCTACCCTGATTTGAATTGTACTTGCCATTTTAGATACCTCCATTTCTTTTTCTTTTATTATAATGCCATATCATTGCTAATTCAATACATTTGTAACGATATTCATCAGGTGTAAGCGGTAAATTCTTTTCCGACCATTCCGAAACAAGCTCCGGGTGCAGTTTCCCCGTCCCGATTTGTAATTGACACAGCGGAAATGCTCCTGATTTCACATCATGCTTTTGGCGGCTGAGAAATGCAGTTTTGCACCGCAGTCGGGACAGTATACCAGCCCCGAAAACAGGCTCGTCCTTCCGGTCTTGGTCGGCCTGCGGCGGTGTGCGTTGCAGCATAAGTGCAGGGGCGATATGACGGGGATATAAGTCAAAGCACACAAAAAGCGAGCTGTAACTCACTTGCATAAGTACAGCCCGCCTCCTGTGTTGCTATATACCTTTTTGTCTTTTGAAAACCTCCGGAAGCATTTTTAATACCCTTTCATTTTGATCTCCATACCATAATTGCGTTCATTTTTAATTCTTTCTCCTTCTCAATATGATTAGTAGCTCAGCCGTCTTTTTCTAACAATATTCAATGATGTAAAATCTTTGCTGATTTCCCTATCGAAATCAGTCGGAACGGCTTACTTAGAATACTTTTTCTTCTTGGAATACGCACTTGTTCCGATCAGCATTCCAGCAGATAGGAACAGCACTGCAAACCACAGCCACAGATTACTGTTATCGCCTGTCTGAGGACTGTTGGTATTTCCATTCCCTTCTCCGTTAGGATTGGTCGGCTCTGTAGGCTTTGTCGTTCCTGTAGCCGGGATTTCCTCTCCCTTATTTCCATCCGGTTTTGTCGGATTGGTCGGTTTTGTTGTTCCCGAAACCGGAATCTCTTTGCCCTTTACAGTATAACCGCATACTTTGCACACTTTGTCGCCGGTGTAGCCTTTTTCCGTTGCAGTTGCGTCTTTAGCGTTCTTTGTTTCCATATCGTGAGCTGCTTTGTCTGCGATGCTGCCGCAGGAGCATTCGTGCCAATGGTTGTCTGAGTCTGATTTCCACTTGCTGTTATAATCGTGCTGGTGCGTATCGTCTACCGTCACCGTGATATTCAGCCGTTCGCTGTAATCCATACCGTCCTTATATGCCGCAATACGGAATTTTGCATTTTCCGTAATGGTTATCGGATCGGTATAGATTTTCCGGCTTGCACTGTTCTGACAAGGACAGGAATCATCCACCGTGTAATAAATGGTCACGTTCTCCTCAGCCGAAATTGCAAGCTGTTCTCCGCTTTTTACCGTAATATAGTTTTCCTTCGGAGAATTTTCGTCAAATTGTATTTCTCCAATTACCGCTGTAGGACGCTTCGGGCGGCTTTCCTCTAACGCCACACGAAGTGTAAGCGTCTTTTCAAGGCTTGTACGTGCTACCCGTAGCGTAATATCTGTATATCCCGGCAGTAAAGCGTTTGCCGTAAAAACAACTTTTCCATCCGCATCCGTGACTTCTGAACCGGAAATCAGTGTAGCAGTCAATGTATTTCCAAGCTCAGCCTCCACAGTAACACCTTCCATGTAGTTTCCTTCCGAATCCTTTACCCGTACTGAAATTCCCTTCTCCGTACCGGCTTTCGCCAAAATAATGCTTTCATAATTCAAAACAATTTCTGCTGGACGGGCCGAAACAGTCAGTTCCCCGCTATTATAAGAAGCAAGTGCTTTTCCGGTATAATTCTGTGCACCGTCAAGGGTAAAGGAAACCTTACTGCCTTTTTGGAAACCGCCCGCCTTTGTAATGTGCAATACCTTTGAATATCCACTGTCAACGGACTGCCACATACCGGTCATGCCTTCTGGAAGTATGATTTCTTTTTCAGTATCCATATACTGGCTAAAGATTACTTCTATATAATCCGGATACGCTCCTACCGACGAAACCACTGGATTTTCCGTTGATTTCATGGGAACTTTCAATCCCATCCTCGGCGGCGAAACCTGCATCCATTCGGTCTGCGCTGCCTCATACCCATCCTTTTCAAAGCGAACCTGCCACCAGCCGTTCGGCACATCCCATGCAAATACTCCGCTGTTGTCCGTAATCTGCGGATTTATCTGCTCATAATTCTCCGCATCCCAGACAACTGCATTGGTTCCATCAGAGTTGTCCGCATAGTAAACGGTTGCCGTCACACCAGAAAGAGTATTGGATTCCACTGCCTCGTAAACAATACCGGACGGATCCATGACCGGCTGAATCTTTTGGGTCTTCTTCATAATGCGTTCCATATCCGTATCGTTACACTTCTGCTTCCGTTCCCTCGTCAGCCTGTCCAGTTCAGCGGAAAGCCTTGTAATCTCCGCAGCACGGCGGACACCCGTAGCGTTGGAGGATCCGTCCCACAAGGCACTCAACCCGGTAGTTATCGGTGTTTTATCGGCTGCGCCGACAATTGTAAAGATTGAACCTACCCAGGAATTGGCATAGTAGCGATCCTTTTCCAGCCCCATGTACAGTCTAAGATCCATTGCCACAAAGCGTTCTCTCATAATCGCATTGGAGCAAAGCGGTTTATCCTTGTAGCGTTCCTCAAACATCTTCAGTTCGTCAATGTATCCCTGCATATCTGCCTCGCGTACTGTATAGTCCACATAGGCTTCCGTATCCTGCATTGCGCCTTCGATACCTGTTGCTGCCCCAACAAGTCCTACGGTTGTGGACATTCCCTCTGTCATATTCAGTGCCAACTGACTGTCCGTCACGCCCGGCAGATGCATTACCTGATTCAGTGCCTCCGTTGCATTTCCAAAACCACCGATAAATGCATTACGGACTCCCTGATCAAAATTACCGGCAGCTTCTCCGTTATAATCAATTTCGTTTCCGTTGACGTCTATAAAGGCGAATCCTCCGGTAATGCCGCTTACGCCGCCTTCCCGAGCCAGAGAAGTGTTCGTTGTTTTCATAAGTGCATTTGCCACCGCCCGAAGTGCCACAGGCTTGAATTCCTCCTGCACTTCTGCCGATTCTTCCGCATAATCCTTAAATGCGATAAATGTCCCGTCTGCGTTTTCGCACACCTCAAAACCATCCGCCCGGAGTTCCTCTGCTGTGCGTGTATTCTCCTTCATCGTAATGCCCAGATCCGCATAGACTTCCTCCCATGAGCTATATTCCGTGATGTTCTTTTTCAATCCCATCATCTCGGAGAAACTTTCCAGCACTTCATCAATTGCTTTCTCCGCATTGTAGAACGCCGCCTGAACCTCCGGCGTTTGTTTTGCGAACCACTCCGGCATGGTTTCCGACGCACGGTACTTTGCACCAAAAATATATTCGGACACATCGAAATTCGGGTCCTCCGTATAGGTAAGATTGTTCGTTTTCGCATATTCTTCCATATACCGATTCTTTGTTTCCGCAATAGTCTCTGCTAATTTTTCACTCTTTTTATTTCTCTCATTCGTAATCTCCGCCGCCTTTTTCTGGCTCTTTTCGGCTGTTTCTGCGTCATAAGTGAATGCCTCTCCCCGATCTACCCAATCGATGGAAAACTCTTCCGGGAGCTGTGCCTCTGTAACAACTCCGCTTTCGTCAGATGGAAGCATAATCTCTCCCGCAAAGTTAAACCGATAGCCTGCACCTTCTGTCAGTTCATCTGTTTTGAAGAGCTGCATTGGTATCGTATGTACCGTTCCGTCCAGCGTCTTCATATAAGTGATTACATTCTCCGGTGCTGATCCGCCTACAAATGCAGCACATACGGTCCATGCATTGTCTGCTTCCTCATTAAATAAATACCAATAAAATGTCGGAGGATCAAAGGACTGTGACGCTGAATACAGGTATTCTCCATTATAAGGGCTACCCAGACGGTTTGTCTGATAAAAATTCCATGATTCTAACACCGCAACTGTTTTGGCATAGGTAACATTTGCAGAAACCTGTTCGTTACCGATGATTGCCGTCAGTTCAAATGTCTGTGCCGGAAGAGCATCGTCCGGAAGATTATAGGTAAATGTCACATTTCCAAGACCATTGGTTTTTCCTTTTCCCACCGGTTTCCCGTCCAGCAGTAGCGTGACATCACGGTTTGGTGCTGCACAGACAGTCACTTTATTCCCCGTCAGACTGTTCAAGTCTCCCGCCGCCGGGCGAATCTCATAATCATAGGCAGTAAACGAGGTGCTTCCGATTGGTGCCGTCGTCTTTCCCACCGTTGCACCTGCAGAAAGACTGTATGTCCCTGCCTTGCTGCAGGAAAACCCCAAATAGAACACGCCCGTCTGCTTTGTTTTATTTATCGTAACCGTATTGTCAGAAGCCGTATAATCATCTTTTCCCAACTGTTCTGTCTCTGAACAGACATATTTCAGCGTCATATTCTCAGGAAGCAGAATTGATACCGTTCCCTTCTTACCCTCTGCAAAACCATAATAAACTCTTACCGCAAAAGTCTGTCCTCTAATCACATAACTCGTCTCGGAAACAACCGAGCATTTCTCTTTATTTAGGATACCGGACACGTCTGTTTTCAGCAGGGGAACCGTAATTTCCACCGGATTCGTCTCTCCATCGGAAACCTCCGCAGTTACCTTCGCATAATCGATTCCTTCTGTCAGCCCCATACTCTCCAGAACATCCAAGGATGTTACCACCGAGAAGTTATCGTTGGCGTTATATGCGACCACGGTATAAGTTCCCGCCTTCAGTCCGTTTGTCAGATAAAAGCCATCCTTTGCGATTTTGCTCTTGCCGACCAGCTTCCCTGCCTTATCAAACACAAGAATGTGATTGTCTCCGGCGAATTTACCGCTTGCGGTAAGTTCCAGTTTACCCCATGCGGTCAGCGGAAGTTCAAACACTCCTGTTTTGCGGTCTGCGGTTACGCTTCCGCCTGTAAATCCAAGGGCGTCTGCATCTACGGTCAATGTCAGATTTTCTTCGATAACAGTATCCTCCAGCACCACACTTGGATATTGCAGGATATAATCCGTTCCTTCTTTCAGTTCCCGTTCTCCTGCCTTCAGGCTGATTTCCAGATTACGGAAACTATTTACCGCCGCCTCGCCAAAGTCCACCTCCATCACACGATTCATCGGTAATTTGTCTCCGTCTGAAAATGTAATTTCTCCCAAATCCCAGTCTCCGTCAAACGACGCCCGGATAAAATGCTTGCTGTAATATCCGTCTTTAGAAACTTCCGCCGTCACTTTTGATCCGGCATCTGCTTTTACAGAAAACTGATTATCCGTAAGCGTCACTGTCTTTTCTTGATTATCCTGATACAGTACTATCTTCGCACCGGAAGGAATCGTTCCGGACACGGTAAATGTCTGTTCCGTCCCGTCCAGAGCTACGAAGGTATATCTTTTCTGGGCTCCATCCATGACGTCCTTCTGCGTCTCGTAAAACTGTTTCAGCATGGACGGATTCCCTTCTGAATCCGTCTCATATGCCCGGATTGTCGCTATACCGGCAAAGGGGTCTTCATAATCCACATCTCCGATAGTTACCCTCTCATGACTCGTCATTTCCGAATCATATGGCGTTAGTTTAAAATCCTGATTCGCAAACTCTACAATAATTCCTGTGTAGGTAAAGTCTTCCTCGCCTTCCGCCGGGTCATACTGCTTCGTACAGTCTGCAAAAGCACCGCCGTAAATTTTCGTTACCGTGGCAGGCACGACTACCTTCTGCTCTGCCAGTCCGCAGCATCCCTCGAACGCATGCGGACCAATCGTTTCCACACCCGGCAGAATGGTAAGTGACGCCATATTTGCACATCCGAAAAAGGCACTGGCTCCTATTGTTTTAATATTCGATGGAATCGTCACATTCTGGAAAAAACACCCGTCAAACGCAGAATATCCTAATTCCGTAATGCTATCTACCGACAATGCCTTTTCCAGTTCCGCATCAGAAAGTGCCTGACAATTATCAAACCCTGTCAGAATCGTAAAATTTTCATTTTGCGGCCAGTCGATACTGGTCAGAGATTTACAGAAGGAAAACGCACCCATCCCGATCTCTGAAAGCGTATCCGGCAGGTTCAGCGATGTAATCCCCGTATATTCAAATGCTTGTACTCCGATACTCTCCACACTGCCCAGATTCAGAGACGTCAGATCTTCACAACTCCCAAATGCACCGTTTTCAATGCTCTTCACGCAGTCGGGAATGGTCAGTTCGGTAATTCCCGTGGCCGCAAATGCGCTAAGTCCTCCGATGGAAGTTAACCCCGTACAGTTAGAAAAATCCACGGACGTAAGGAACTCGTCCTGAAAAAACGCATATGACTCTATCGAAGCCAGCTTCTCCGGGAATGTAACTGACTGAACTGACGTCCCCGCAAACGCCCACTCTCCAATCGTAAAAGACTGCGTACACTTAGAAAAATCTATGTTCGTTAATCCGGGAACATCATGAAAAGCATACCCGCCAATACTGGTAAGGTTCGCCGGAAATATCACAGACGTTAGCGTCTCATTGTGTCCTCCCGAATTTCCAAATGCGCTTACTTCAATTCTTGTAACCGGCTTTCCGTCAATTTCATCTGGAAAAACGATTTCCGATACGGTATCATCACCTCCGGTAATCACAATCTCCTCGCCGTCTATCCGGTAATTCACATTTCCGCCGGTAGCGGCAAAAGTACCTTCTTCTATTGCCTTACCCGCAAGGTCAGTTCCCGCCGCCAGTGCACTTATCGGCAATAGACTAAGCGTCATGCACAAAGCTAAAACCAAAGCCGTAATTCTATACTTTTTCCTCGTAAGCCTTTTTAACCTTTTCACAGTGAGTCCTCTCCTTCCGCTGTCATCGCTTATTCAGCTTTCTGCACCTGCTGTAAACGGTAACTCCTATCACACCGCTACAGGAAATGAACAATACGGCAAACCAAAGGGCAAGATTGCTGTTGTCGCCTGTCTTAGGGCTGGTGACATCTGTATTTCCATCCGGTTTTGTCGGATTGGTCGGTTTTGTTGTTCCCGAAACCGGAATCTCTTTGCCCTTTACAGTATAACCGCATACTTTGCACACTTTGTCGCCGGTGTAGCCTTTTTCCGTTGCAGTTGCGTCTTTAGCGTTCTTTGTTTCCATATCGTGAGCTGCTTTGTCTGCGATGCTGCCGCAGGAGCATTCGTGCCAATGGTTGTCTGAGTCTGATTTCCAATCTGCTCCATAGCTGTGCGTGTGAGAAGAATCAAATGGCGTCATGGTCAAATCAGTTTCAAGCCACATGGTTTGCATATTGTCGTCATCACCTATCCGCTTATAATTCACATATTGACCGTTGATTTTCAGCTTGGCATCGGGTGAGAAATTGCCGTAATATGCAGTCACATACACCCCGTAATGATAGGTCTTTCCAGCTTCAAAAGTAGTAATTTTGTTTTTATAAATTCCGCTTCCCCACTCCGGCTCAGTAGAAACCAGACCAGTATCGCTGTCCAGGCTCCACCACTCACACCGAAATGCGTAGTCTTTATTATCGGGTACATTGCCAGTAAATACAGGCTTATCACCATCTTTAAAAGTTATGGTTGCATTATTGATTTCTATAACTTCAATTTCCTTTGGTTCAACCGGCTTGGTCGGTGTAATTGTTGCAATACCAGTAACATACACAGATTGTCCGTCCAGATTCATACTAATATTTTGCTGCTCAACCGTCCAACCATTTACAGTTACTGTCAGTCCCGAATCTGTTGCTGCGAAAGTCCGTCCGTTTTTCGCTTTCAGCAGAATTGAATATCTATAGGATTTCCCTTCCTCAAACGAAGTAAACCTGTCCAAGAAGAGTTCACTAGGATAATAGTGTTCATCCGAGTACCATAAAGCATGCTGCTCGTCTTCCCAACTTTCATAAGCAATCTCATAGTTTGCACCAATATCTTTAGTCACAGCAGTAGCCTTTGGTGTATCTCCCGCATCATAAGAAAGTGTAGCGCTAATCACTTCAACATCTTTTATTACGGTATCGTCTGCCCCGTCGCTTGCTATGACAGGCAGCAAAAATTCCCACGCAGTAAAGGTTTTCCCATTATCAGACACGCTTGTATTTGCCGTTTGTGCGGTATATGTTTTTCCCTCACAAATAAAAGTCACATTATCAGAAAATACATATCCCTCTTTCGCCCTTAACACAATGCTATACCAGTATTCTCCACCGGCAATCGGGTTACGGGGAGTATCTGTGCTTTTAATAACGTCTGTTATCGGGGTACTTTCACCATAAGTGGACTTCTCCCACGCTTCTTCCACGATTTCCACTTTTCCGCTGCAAGCAGAATTGTTGGGATTTACTTCCGCTGTAAACGCAACGGGCTTTGTGGAATCAAGGTTTTTCCAAACATTACCGATGTCAACTGTGGTGATAACCTCATCGGTGCTGGCGGCAGGAAGATCGATTGAGTAAGGACTGTAAATACGCAGTTCCGTACTCATCTCTCTTATTTCAAGATTCGCTTTGAAAGCCACCTTATCAAACTTATGACCGCCTGCGGAAACACTTGTATCTTCGCTGATAAAGTAGCCGCTATTTGTTTTAAGTACAATATTATAGGTATAATGGTGTCCTGCTTCAAACTGTGTAATCTGCTTGTCTGCTGCAAGAGACGCCATTTTACTCGAATCAGAATACCAATACCGTCCTGTACTTGTCCAGACACTGCCTTCTGTTTTTTGTTCTATTTCCATCCAATACTCATAGGCAACAGAACATTCTCCCTCTGTCACCGTCGCTGCTGCCTGCGGTGCATCGCCAGCTTTATAGTCCGGTTTGGTGTAGGTGACACTAATTTTGTCAATGTAGTTGACTCCTGCCGCAAACGCAGTTATCGGCACAATGGTCAGTGCCATGCAGAGTACGAGCAGGATACTCAGCAGCTTCCTGCTGTGTCTTTTTTGATTCTTCATAATGATTCCTCCATTTTCTAAGCCTTGCAAACAGACTCCTGTAATTTTGATCTTCTCAGCAAAGCATTCGCCAGCACTGTCTTATTTTCCAGATATTGTGATATCCGGTCGGCAACAGCAGTAACGGCTCGCTTCACTTGTTTCGCATAAATACCGACTTTATTATGGGAAAAAGAGGGAAAAAAGTATATAAGGGAGCTCCGCCAATCTGTCAACATGGGGTGGCGGAGTTCCGCCATTCTTCAAAATCAAGGCAAAAAGGTGATTTTTATCAAAAAAGGCATAAAAAATCCGCCCTCTGTTTCCAGAAGGCGGCTCGATGAATGCCGACATCAAAAGATCATTTGTTGTAAAGGTTGAGCAATCCCACACGGGATTTTACGCCGGTCTTTTCGTAAATGGCGGAAATATGGCGTTCCAAAGTCCGTCTGGAAACATACAATTTTTCCGCAATCATCTGAATGCTATCCTCCGTATTGACCAGACGGTTAAACACTTCGCTCTCTCTTTCTGTGAACGAAAACACTTCCGAGAATTTCCGCAGCCTTTCTTTCTCATCAACCACATCGGCGGCATTTGTAATGAGCTGCTCCATAAAAGTTTTCTTTTGAAAGGTGTATATGACCGCCACGACGCTGACTGTCACAAACAAAACCAGCACAAGAATAATAACTGCAAGATTACTGTCAGAAGATAAAAGGGTTAAAACAAAGTTAGCGATCACAGCGGCAGCGATATTATTTACCGCCCGTCCCATACCTGCCCAAAGTTCCGGGATTCTCATATGGCGGGATATTTCCATAAAACCGGAAGTAAAGAACACGGCAAAAAATCCCGCTGACAGATAGAATACAATCAGCCCCGCCATAAATGGTCCGGCAAATTTCAGTATAGCGACGCAGATGGTGGACAGCACCATTATGCAGTACATCACTATCCCCATATATTTTCGGTTTTTTATATCAAAGATAAATCCTGCCGCCAGACCGCTTAAAGCAAGCAGGATTCTCGGCCATTGCCCGATGTCCGTTGCTCCGCCGGCGTGGACAAGCGTTACCGCATTGTCAAGGGTACTGAATATACAAGTCATAAGTGCCACAAGCAGGATCATAAGAATACTAACGATATCGCCTTTTTTTATTTTCCCTGTATCTTCTTTGACTTTTTCTTCTGTCGAACCTTGTGTATTCTGTTCGTCCTGTCGGCAGTAAGCCGAATCATTTTTCATCAGCAGCCAGATAAGCAGCAGCAAAAACACGGATAAAATGACCGTTTCTGCAATTTCTGACCGAACAAGATTATTGTTCACAAATTGGAGCAGGATTCCCAGTGCATACGAAATACCCACAGTCCTCGCCAAATATCTGTCCATTTTCATCATACGCATGGAAACATAAAACACGCCGCTGCCGAGTAAGCCGAGAAGCAGGAATAATACAAGTCCGGTTGTGAAAATCGTAGTATAAGCCGTACCCACCCCAATAAAAGCTATGCCCAAGACAGATAGCAAACCGATAAAAAGAAAACATATCGTTTTCAAACGTTCCTTGCAAAAGCGGTTAAACAACGGATACAAAAGAAATCCCGCCGCACTTACGCCCAACGCATAATTCTGTGCCAGCACAGTCTTATCTTCTGATACGATACGGGAAAGCACATCCACATATAAATACTCCGCACCTAAAAACAGAAAGGTAAACAGCCCCATAAGGACAACAGCATCATAGTTACTGATCCCTGCCGCTTTTTCAAGGTCTTTTTTCTTCATATCCTTATCAATGAGCAGCTTCCATAACTTTTTATAACTTACGCTCATATCGCTTTCCCTCCTTTCTGAAATCATTCATGTAATTGCAGCGGCAACTGGCAGCAGAAAACAGCCACTGCATTTGAATCTGGTATAGTGGTATAGTGTACTATATTTTTTCGAGAAATACAAGAGTTTATAAAGCGATAGCTTTATTTTTCATAATACGCATCCACCATAAGGATTTGCATCTTTATATTGCTCGAATTTTGTGAATTCTGTCTTTATATTTCTCTGCACAAATTGTTTTCTATCTATGCTGACTCTATTATAATAAACATATCCGAACAACATCATAGATTATTATTAAAAGGGAGATTATGCTATGCGAATTGAAAACTTACAAAATGAAAACAGAAAATATGCGAAAAGTATCGGAAACTTCCATGTACTTGAATATGTACAGGATGCCAGCGTTTCACCTATGAATGCAATGAATGAGTATTTCATGAGTAAAATGAATGTTAGAAGAAGACAGGTTGTTATTGATATTGATAAAGACCATTCTGCTATTATCCAAGCTGGTGCCATGCAATGGATGGGTGGAAATGTACGAGCTACATCTGGCGTAAAAGGCATCGGAGATTTTCTTGGAAAAGCAATCAAAGGTGCCGTTACAAAAGAAACAGCAGTTAAACCGGAATATGTTGGCGAAGGCTGTCTGGTACTGGAACCAACATATAAATACATTATTCTTGCAGATGTTGGCAAGTGGGGATCAGCCGGAATGACAATTGAAGATGGCATGTTCCTTGCTTGTGATGCAAATGTAAAAAGTAACGTTGTAGCCAGAAAGAACCTTTCATCAGCCGTACTAGGTGGCGAAGGTCTGTTTAATCTGAGTTTGCAGGGAAATGGTGTAGCTGCATTGGAATCTAATGTTCCTGAAGATGAATTGATTGAAGTCATATTGGAAAATGATGAACTGAAAATTGACGGAAATCTTGCTGTATGCTGGTCATCAAATCTAGAATTCACCGTAGAAAGATCTACAAAAACACTTGTAGGATCTGCAGTTAGCGGAGAGGGCCTGGTAAATGTTTATCGTGGAACAGGACGAGTACTGATGTGTCCGGTCGCACCGACAACTTCCTTGTTTGAGTCCACCAACACCATGGCAGCTAAGGCTGCAGCTAAATCCAGCAATACATTTGGAAAATAAGCGTAAAACACATTCTCACGTAAACAACAAACGCCGGTATAGGATTATAAAAAGTCCTGTATCGGCGTTATTTCATCTTTAACTGCTCAAAATGATAACGCGGTTTTCCTATACTCTTTTTGCCATACTCTATTGCTTCTGTGGGGCAATAACAAATACATGCCATACAGTGAGTACATTGATTCCCCCATATCGGCTTTCCGTTTTCAAGTACAATGTTATTCTTTGGGCAGTTTTTAACACATTGACCGCATCCGATACAAGTATCATCTGTCTGAAATGCAGTAGCTTTCACGAAGAACTGATAAAAAATAGGATTTACCGGACCACTCATAAAACGGTCGTAGAGATTGTTTCGTGGTACAGGGAAAGGTTGTTCTGCTTTAATACAGGCAATGGTATCCACAATAGTAGGCTCAGCATTTTTTACAATTTTTCTTGCTTCCTCTGCTTGGGGTGCATCGAACATGGCAATATAGTTTTCCGGCATAAGAATTTGAGATGTACCCATATAACATAAGTGCTTTCGCTCAGCAAGACTACTATTATATTTTGACGCATTGCCAATTTCACTACCGCAGTTCATAACAAACCAAATACGTTTTGCAGAAAGCAATTTCGTTTTTGAAAGCCAATCCGACACAATTCGGGGAATACGCCACGCATAAGTCGGAGTTACAACGATTACATTCTCACCTGTTTTTACTGGCGAATAATCTGCTGCCTTGATTTTTGCATTCACATCTACAATCTCATCCTCCAATTCAGCTGCAATTTTTTTCGCTATATAACGGCTGTTGCCGGTTCCTGAAAAGCACAAAATCATGATAAAATCACCAACTTCCGATTGTCGAAACAACTATTACAAAAATCTACTTTTCAATATCATCTTCATATTCTTTTAGTTGCGTGTGCCAATTATTTTTATCCTTATCTGTTATTTGTCTAATTACATGGCACGGATTACCTCCTGCAACAACATGGCTTGGAATGTCTTTTACCACAACTGAACCAGAAGCAATGACTACATCACTTCCAATTGTGACACCGGGATTAATTACAACATTTCCACCGATCCAGACATTATCGCCTATTGTTACAGCCTTGGCATATTCCAGTTCCAAGTTGCGTACATCCTTATCAATCGGATGACCTGCTGTATATATACTTACGTGGGGAGCCAAAAATACATTATCCCCAAACGTAACATAATTTTCATCTAATATAGTCAAATCTGTATTAGCATAAAAATGTTTTCCAAATGATATTCTATCGCCATGATCAAAAAAGACCGGAGGCG
>ERZ825896.1971-NODE-1971-length-21087-cov-3.144066_pt1 | contig 21087 bp, 20 predicted proteins | sample MGYA00519858_ERZ825896 | MGnify/ENA primary metagenome ERZ825896 (study PRJEB31778, sample SAMEA3449214) | human gut metagenome | biome: human gut; feature: human-associated habitat; material: faeces | place: United Kingdom | collected 2010/2012 ...
ATAGTAAGTGATAACAGTAATTAATTCTCCAGCGACATTTTTAACATAGTTATAGTCAGTTTTTTCGTTTCCTTGCACAATAAAGAAAATATCTTTAGAATCATTAGTAACTTTAGTTTTATTGACTTGACGAACTTCAAGGTAACAGATGATTTCATTGTTATCATCAATATAGCTGTATACATAATAATAAAAGGATCTATTGGAAATAAACTACTTTTCAAGATTGTAATTTTACCTTTGAAAATCCAGAAATTACCAATCACCAATTCATTGGGTCCCGATTTTATATGATCTAAATCTGTTTCACTTATTTCTTTTTCTATTATTTTTTTCTCTGTTATATGATAATCCGTATAATCAAACTTGCCTGCATATACATGAATTCCATCTCTTTCATTCTTAATCATATCAATATCATCCTTAATTAAGATACTCTTAATAAAGTCGCCATTCTTGTTAAATTTCTGAACGACACCTAACATTCCAGTCGCAACATATATATTCCCTTTGTCGTCAATGGTTGCTTTATTCCCTGGAAAAATACCAACAGGTATGGAATATGATTTTTTAATAAAAGAATCTTTTTTATTTTGTAATTGTATATTACATACTATCATTGTTACAAAGTCTTTAACATTACTTACAGTAAAAATATTTCCCGAAAATATTGATCTATTTCCGAATTACTTGGAAATAGTTTTTTAATTTCTCGTAAATACCATTTTCTTTTTTTTATCCATTTTTTTCTCTTTCCTTGTAAAATGCAAATATAAAAAATATATACTTCGAATTTTTCTTGATTATTATCATATAGTTTTTTTATTATATTTTTTCCTTCATCAACTATATTATAAATATCATTTTCCTTATTTAAGAAAAATAAATATTCCGTGGTCGCATAAAAATAACCTGTAAGTAATTGTATTTTGATATTTTTTTTAAAAAACCTTTTTTGATATTCTACTAATTCAAAAAAAAGTTTTTTTTCATAACAATCTTTCTTATAATAATCTATAACATTCTCCATATAAACTTCTTCTAATACCATCCAAAGCTGTGTATATAAAAGTAAGAAAATATCATCTCTCTTATTTTGTTTCCACAAAATATATAACTCTCGATTCGTTTTTCCAGTTTGATTTGAAGAAAAAAATGGTTGATTATCATAAACCAATTGTTTTAACCCATGCATCACTTAATTTTACAACTCCTTTCTTAGCTATACATGTACCTTCGATAATTTTCTCTTTATAATTGTATACAAATTTATATACAATTTCTTTTCCTTTAGTTTTTCCTATAGCTTCCATTTTTCCACTTTTCATTGCCTTTTTTACAATTGGTTTTACATACTTCCACTGATTCTTTTTTGTTACTTTTGTCCACGCATGTTTACTCTGCATAATGTGCCTTACTTTATTTTGATCAGAAGCTACTCTTCTTATTGCACTATTGACTCCTTTTACCGCTAATCCACTACTTGATGATGCTCCCATAGCAACCGATACCATAACCTGCAAATGCTCCTATAATGGCTCCTACTGCAGCTCCTTTAATTCCATATGTTGCTATAAATAAATTTCTTTTTTTCCCTTTATATCCTAATCTTTTAGCAACTAATCTACCTTTATATGAACCAGCTATTGCACCAACAATTCCTCCTACTCCGACACCTACTAAAACTGCTGTACTTACTAAAAAATGCCCACTAGGATCCACATAATTCACCGGATTATTCGCACAATACACATATAAATGTCCCGTCTCCGATTTTGTCGTATCTCCACGATAGGTATCCTCTGTCATAAATCTACCATCTTCTGGATTATAATACCGTGCATTCAGATAATACAATCCCGTACTCTGATCATAGATTCCACCAGTATAACACACTTCATTTTTCGCCTGATCATCTCCATGAATAATTGTCTCTCCAAAATCCGTATACTGATAGGTTGCATCTGCACTTCCATCTTCTTTCACTAGGCTAGTTGTACTTCCCTGAATATCTTCATTATACAGATAATATTGCGTATCATCCCCTTTGAATCTCTCAGTTGCAAGGACATTTCCTTCTGTTCCAATCAAGTTCTGTGTAAGTCATCTCTTTTACACGGTCAAAACTGTCATAGGTATAGACTTTTTAAACTGCCTGATCACTGTTATTTAATAGATTTCTGTGGTCTTTAATCTCTTTGACTTTTCCATAAGCATCATAAGTGTAACTTCTGTGACTTCGTAAGGTCTCAGGGAACTTAAGTTATGAAATCTCAAGTTACTCAAACTTTGTCTTAATGTCCCTGGGAACTTAAGTAACTTATAATATAATGCATTTAAGGTACCTCAGACCTTACGATGTCTGCTGGTTGATATCATATATCTCTAAACAATTCAGCTGATCCAAAACACATTCCTTCATGTGCTATTGTTTGTAAAATAATTTTATTTTCTGAGACAAAACATAAATCTATCCAGTCTGCAAAAGCATAAATATTAGGATATTCTTGTAAAACTTTTCTTACATCCTTGTTATATTTATATAAATACCAATTATCCGTCATATAATATCCCTTTTTTCCTTTTTCCCTTTTAATTATAGTTCCATTTTTACGACATAATCTACTTTCCAAGAAAAATTTTTCTAATTTTTTAAATATTAAACAATTCTTAGTTTGTAATTCTTCCCTTTCTTTTTCCTCCTTACTTTTTACCTTCTCAATTGGTATTTTTAATTCAAAATATTACTATTTTCCTGAAGTATTTTTAATATTTTTTTATATTGGGTTATTACTAATTGGTCCATACCAAAATTGCAAATATCTTCATACACCATAATTATTAAAATCCTCCTATTTTAAAAACCAACAATGTACATGCATTTGTTTTCTCGCATTTTTATTTTTACTCCACTTTAACATTGGATGATAATGATAATATTGTTTTCCCTGATCTTTTTCCTTCTTGTGTTTTTGCATTGCAGATACTTTATGAATTGGGCTTGCAGCTTTACATGCATCATAAGCATATCCAGAAGATGTCACAAAAACATTTCCATTTGCTTTCAATCTCATAGCTGCTTTAGATTTAGTCTTTATAGCATCATATATATATACTTTCGCATTTATCCTTTTTGCTTTATAATAATGTATCTTAGGTTGTTTTCGCTTTAGTGTTGAAATTGCAGTTGCAGCAACATATGTAATTCCAGCTATTACAATATATTTAAGCGCCTTTAAAATAACTCCTCCTAAGTCTTTCTTAAGGTCTCTGGGACCTTAAGGATTTTTACTATTCAGACAAGATTTTTTAGAATACATGAAACTCCAAAATGCGTATACTATAATTCCAGCAGTAGTCAAAATGAAATGAATAGTCTGTAACGACAAAAAACGAAGACATTGATACCGTAGACCTTATGTTATCTGGCAATTTCCATATCTTGTTCTTTTTTAATATTACTACTTCTGCTTTTCTGATTTCTTCACTCTACACTCTTTTATTGTGTTATTAATTCCTTGTTTTCTGACTTCGTAAGGTCTCAGGGAACTTAAGTTTTTCCTATATCAATTTGATACTGTATCGTAATTATGTGCCATTGAACTTTCTTTCTTATAATATCTTAAGTGTACGTTCTAAGTACTCCCAATAATAAATCAAAAACTCTTCAAATAAGAAATCAAAAATAAGAAAAAGAAACCATACATACTAACCATTATCTCAAAACTAACTCTTACTACCTTAGACACTTTATTTTTTAAATAACAATGTGAAAAAATAAAAATTATTATCATTAATGCTAAGCCAATAACTATAGTATTTCTATTCATGTTTATTTCTGAAAATGCTCCCAAACATATATTAGCTATTAATACACATATAGTCGAAATACTTTTTTTTGAATACGGTCCTCCAAATCCATAATGATCTACAGGATTTATCAAAAAACGACTTATAATAATTATTGGTAATATCCAAAATGTCCAAATCATCCATAACTTAGCAATTGTTATCATAATAAAGGTATTGTTTTGATTTACTGAAAACAGCCACCAGGCGGGAATTAATGATATTAAAAAAATAATTTCTGGAATTGATCCATATTTAATTTTAGTTATTTCGAATTGTGATTCTTCTGCATTTTTATAGGTATAAAACATCATATATACAAAAAAAATCCCGACCGCAATAGTTACACTTATTAATAACATCCACATTAATTGATTGATATTCTCACACCTTTGTATCTGCTTAATAGAAAGATAATTTTTTCCATCTACTTTTAAAGATAACACCATTTTATTGTCATTTATCAAATATGTTATTTTCTTATTGTGTTTTATTTCATTGGGAATTTGTGGATATTTAGGGAATTCTCGCTCTTTTTCTACAAGATAAATGGTTTCTCCATTCTTCAATTTTATCATCAATCTCTTATCTTGATTCTTTGTTTTCTTTTCTAATATAGTATATTCAACATACTCATTCTTCAAATGATAATCGGCCTTCTTAATTTTTTCATAATTTCTCATTTTCATTTGTTGTAAAAGAAATAAACTCAATCCACATGAACATATAACTAAACTAAAAAACAAAAAAATCCATTTTTTATATACTGTATCTATTTTATGAAACTTCACAATTATCCCACCTCCATCAATATAATTTTTATCGTCTATACCATTATTACATTTTAAATCAAAATATATAAACCTTAAATTTCTTTCATCACAATTATTATCTTCCTCCTTTGCCAGCTCAAACCAGTAAGGAGGGAAATAAATAGCTTCTTAATATATTGGATAAATATCAATAAAGCTTTACACATTGGGTACCGCAGACCTTATAATATCTGGCAATTTTCATAGCTTAGTCGTTTCTATGACTCCTGCTTCTATTTTTCTGATTTCTTCATTTTTCTGACTTCGTAAAATCCCTGTGAACCTTAAGAAAAACAGACCCAACATAAATATCCCTTTATCCTCGGTTTTTATTTATGTTGAGTCTGTTATTTCTTTATTTAGATAGATAAAAAACTAAATTATTCAATAGAAAGAATCTCCATATTCGCCTGTCCTTCCACAGCTCCATATGTAAATGTGATCTTAGTTCCTTCGTCCATATCATTTAATTTATTCACAAGTTCTTCATCATTCACCATAAATGTCTGGTAACTTCCGTCAGACATCTCAATCTCTACAGAACTTGTGTCTGCAAATCCATTATAAGTACCTGTTGCACTCTTTGGTTTTGCCTGTTCATCTTTCTTTGTTGCTGTTGTTGTCTTTGTCTGTTCTTTTGTGCTTTCTTCTGATGTTGCTGTTGCAACTGGTTTTTCTTCTTCTGTCGTGTCTTTTTCTGTGTTTTCTTCTGTTGTAGGTTCTGCTGTTGTCGTCTCGCTGTTTGTTGATTCAGGGCTGCTTGGGCTCTTCTTTCCGCAAGCTGCAAATGTAAATGCGCTTAGCACGATGATTGTTGAAATTAATAAAAATCTTTTTCTCATAGTTCATGTACTCCTTTCTGAGATAAGTTCAGTATATCCTATTTATACTTTCATGGCAAGTTTCTATCATATTCCTAGTCTTATTTTCATATCATTAGAGGTAGAACATAAAGGAGGATCTATGTTGAACGAAAAATATCAGGCACTACTGGATCAATATGATATTTCTGTCTCTCATACTCGACGGGGCCGAGGCTGTGTTTTGTGTTTTGGGGAAAATGATGTCTATGCTTTATCCCAGACTTCTCTATCAGAAGAACGTCTTTGTGCTGTTTCTGAATGGACTTTGGCAATGCATGACCATCATTTTTATAAAACCGACCAGTACATTTTAAATAAAGACGGATATTTTCTTACTTTTGACCGGTATTACGAAACATTTGCGCTTAGAAAAACTTATTTGGGTACGGAATGTGATATTCATGCTTTAAAAGATATCAGATCTTCTGCAGAAAATCTCGCAAGCTTTCATAATCATTGTCTTGCTATTTCTTTTTCATCTGAAAATCTTAGAAAATATACATCCATTTCCACATATTATGAGCAAAAATATTTGGAATTAAAAAGCATTGCACGTTACATACGCAAACGCAAAAAGAAAGGGATTTTTGAATATTTATTTTTGGAACAGACGAAAGCCTTCTGGGAACAGATGGAGCGTTCCATCCAAATCTTAAATGAAACCACACCTTCTCGCCGTGGATGGTGTCATGGGGCTTATAACCACCATAATATCATCATGACATCCTCTGCCCCTGCTACGATCCATTTTGAACATTTTTACCATGGATATCCGATTCTGGATGTTTATTATTTCCTAAAGAAGGCACTTGAGAAAAATAATTATAATTTTGCCTTTTGTGAAACCTTTTTATCAAACTATGACCGCTTTATGCCTTTGTCAAAAGATGACCTTTTATGCCTGTATGGATTGTTTTTATTTCCGGAAAAATTCTGGAAGATCTCGAATCAGTATATGGCACACAAAAAACATTGGATTTCTCCACGATATATCGAGAAATTAGAGGAGTTTATTCACAATAAAGAAGCTCGCTCGATTTTCCTCGAAAAATATGTACAAATTTATAATGTTTTTTCATGAGTTTTAAGGTATAATTAAACAAAAGGCATTTTTATAACTTAAAGGAGGAGTAATTTATGAACTACAAAGAAACTTATCAGGAATGGCTTTCTAATCCTTATTTTGATGAAGATACAAAAAAAGAATTAACAGCTATCGAGAACGATGAAAATGAAATCAAAGAACGTTTTTACGCAGATCTTGCATTTGGTACTGCTGGACTTCGTGGAATCATCGGTGCTGGTATCAACCGTATGAATATTTATGTTGTAAGAAAGGCTACTCAAGGATTAGCTGATTATATCTTAGAACAGGGAACAGATAAGAAACGTGTTGCTATCGCATTTGATTCAAGACATATGTCTCCTGAATTCGCTGACGAAGCAGCCCGCACTCTTGCTGCTAACGGAATCAAAGCATTTATCTTCGAATCCTTACGTCCAACACCAGAATTATCATTTGCCGTAAGACATTTAGACTGTATCGCTGGTATCAACGTAACAGCCAGCCATAACCCACCTCAGTACAATGGATACAAAGTATACTGGGAAGATGGTGCTCAGTTTACAGATCCTCATGCTTCAGGTGTTACAGCGAAAGTTAATGCGATCACTGACATTTCAACTTGCAAGACAATGTCTAAAGAAGATGCCGTAACTGCAGGTTTATATGAAGTGATCGGTAAAGAAGTTGATGACGCTTATATCGCAGAAGTTGAAAAACAGGTGATCAACCAGGCTTCCATCGATGAGATGGCTTCCAAATTAAAGATCGTTTATACTCCTCTCCATGGAACAGGTAACCTTCCAGTACGTCGCGTACTTGACGATCTTGGATTTAAGAATGTATATGTTGTTCCTGAACAGGAACTTCCAGATGGTGACTTCCCAACAGTCAGCTATCCAAACCCAGAAGCAAAAGAAGCATTTGCATTAGGTCTTGCTCTTGCCAAAGAAAAAGATGCTGATCTTGTTCTTGCTACTGACCCTGATGCTGACCGTTTAGGTGTATATGTAAAAGATGCTAAGAGCGGAGAATATATTCCTTTAACAGGTAATATGTCTGGTTCTTTATTATGCGAATATGTATTAAGCCAGAAGAAAGAAAAAGCTGGATCTCTTCCAGCAGATGGTGCTGTTGTTAAATCTATCGTTACAACAAACCTTGTCGATGAGATCGCGAAGGCTTACAATGTGAAGCTGATCGAAGTATTAACTGGATTCAAATGGATCGGTAAAGAAATCCTTGGATTTGAACAGTCCGGAAAAGGTACATATCTGTTCGGATTAGAAGAAAGCTACGGATGCCTGATCGGTACATATGCAAGAGATAAAGATGCTGTTTCTGCTACAGTTGCTCTTTGTGAAGCTGCTGCTTACTATGCAACAAAAGGTAAGACATTATGGGATGTTATGATCGACATGTATGAGAAATACGGATACTGCGTAGACAGCATCACAGCAATGGACTTCCCAGGATTAGAAGGTATGGATAAGATGAAAGCTATGCTTGCTAATTTACGTGAGAACCCATTAAAAGATATCGCTGGTTATAAAGTTCTTAAGATCCGTGATTACAGCAAAGATACTGTTCTTGATGTAGAAAGCGGTAAAGTAGAACCTACAGGACTTCCTTCTTCAGATGTTCTTTATTATGAACTTGAAAGTGGAGCTTGGGTTTGCGTTCGTCCTTCTGGTACAGAACCTAAGATCAAATTCTACTATGGTGTGAAAGCTTCTAGTATGGATGAAGCTCAGGTTGAAAGTGCTAAATTTGCTGAGTGGGCTAAGGCTCAGGCATAATTTTTGATTATGTAGTTGGCCAGCTGTAGGCTTTGAGTATATGATAAAAAATAAATAAACGACAGGAAAAGCAGCTAGGGAATTTTACACACGTTTTTTACAGATCGCTTATCCGTCGGCTTTCCTTGCAAAACTCGCCTTCAAAGGTATTGAAATACCTTACTCTTTGAGGCTCAGACATTGCACCAAGCCGACTGCGAATCCGTAAAAAACGTGGCAAAATTCCAATGCTGCTTTTCCTGTCGTTTATTTATTTTTTATCATATACCAGAAGTCTATAGTGTGGACAATTACAGTATTGAAAAATCTGAGTAGTTGTGTATGGAAAACGGTATTGGTATGGTAAAACATACACATTCCGTGATGATTTGAATAGTGAACAACTCGGTGCCTGTGTGATCACAGAAAGTCAAAAAGACCGGAGATAACTATTCCCGTTATCTCCGGTCTTTTTATTTCTTGTAATTATTTACTCTTTTATAATTATTTATTCTTCGCAGCTGTTGTTGTGTTCTTAGCTGCTGTTGTAGTAGTAGTTGTTGCTGCTGTAGATGCTGTTGTAGCTTTATATTTAAACTTAACTTCTTTCCACAGATCCTGATCTACAGACTTCTTGTCATCCCACTTCTTGTCTGCATCTTTTGTCCACTTCTTGTAGACTTTCTCGTATGCTGCCTGCTGTTTTTCCTGAAGCAGTGTGGATTTGTTTGATGCAGCTGCTGTTGTGTCGTTTGGATTTAACATCTTGATGATCACGTATGCATCGTCTAATTCTACGACTCCGCTTACCTGGTTCTTCTTAAGTTTTGCTGCTGCTGTTTCGAATTTTGTTCCTAATGCAGCTTTTCCTTTTGTATAGGATTCTTCGTTGTCAGAGTTTACGCTGAACTTCTTAGCTACAGAGCTGATACTCTGACCTTTCTTGATCATCTTTAATGCGGATTTTGCTTTCTTTAGCTGATCTTTCTTCTCAGCGGCTGTCATGTCTTTTTCTTTTCCTGTCTTGCTGTCTGTTGTCTTTGTTGTGAAAACAAGTTTGTAGACTTTGACAGTTTTGGCTTCGTCATCTGTTACTGTAACGTTTGCTTTCTTGATGATCGCCTGCATAACTTTACTTGCGATCGTGCTTTCTTCGTACAGTTTCTGGATCATATCTTTATCTGCTTCTGTCTTCTTCATGACTTTCTTACCTGTTGAGTCTTTTGCGAAGGCAGTTACGCTTTCTTTGATCTGCTTCTTCTCAGATTTTGTTAACTTCACGTTGTAGTCGTCTGCGTGTGCTGCTAAAACTTTGATCTGTTTTAACTGGTTGATAACGCTGTCTTTGACAGACTGCTGCATTGTGATCTTCTTTCCTTTGCTGTCTGTTCCGACCTGCATAGACCACATGCTGTCTCCGAAGTATGCTCCGTACTGAGCTTCTGCCTGATACTGCATGATTCTTGCATATACATGTGCTTCCTGGAATGTTACTTCTTGTCCTGCATATTCAAATAATGTCTTCTCATTCTTGCTTTTACATCCTGTAAATAAAGAAAGAGTTAACGCAAGAACTGCAGTTAAACATAGCAACTTCTTTGCTAATTTCTTCATTTCATTTTCTCCTTCATATTATGATTATATTAGGCTAATGTCTGGCGATATTATAGCACAAACTTATCGGATTATCAATGAATTGAGCGAGTTCACACAATGTTCAATCTTTTCTAACTGCTTCACTTTCTTTGTCTTTGACAGATCCAGTACAAATGTCGGATTCTTGCCTGCCTGGAAGGATAATTCACGTTTGTATTCTTCTAATACCACTGGAATTTTTTCTACGTCCACAGCTGCATCTGGTTTCATTTCAAATGAGACTTTTTCTCCTTTTTGTTTCACATCTGTCATATAAGCGTGGTGTGCTAATGATTTCAAATATGCAACATATAACAGATTGTAGACTGCTTTCGGCATTTCCCCAAAGCGGTCGATCAACTCATCTGTCATATCTTCCATTTCATCTTTGGATTCAATGGATGAAATACGTTTGTATAATTCCAGTTTTTGATATTCATTATATACATACGTTGATGGAATAAATGCGTTGATATCAAGATCGAGCGTTGTGTCAAATTCATCCTCGTCTTTTAATTCGCCTTTTAATCTCAAGACTGCTTCATTCAGCATCTTGCAATACAGATCGTATCCAACTGCTTCCATATGACCGGATTGTGCCTGTCCCAAGAGATTTCCTGCTCCGCGGATCTCCAGATCTCGCATTGCGATCTTATAACCGGATCCCAGATCTGTAAATTCCCGGATTGCCTGTAATCGTTTTTCTGCGGTTTCTTTTAACAGTGTGTTTTTTTTGTACATCAAAAATGCAAATGCATTTCGATTCGATCTTCCGACACGTCCTCTTAACTGATACAACTGGGACAACCCAAGCTGGTTGGCATCGTGAATGATCATTGTGTTTACATTCGGAATATCTAGTCCTGTCTCGATGATCGTTGTGGATACCAATACATCGATCTCATGGTTCATAAATCCCATCATGATCTCTTCCAGTTCGCGTTCTTTCATCTGTCCGTGGGCAAATGCAACTTTCGCATCTGGAAGCAATCTCTGTAATTCGGCTGTCACTTCTGCGATATTATTGACGCGGTTATACACATAATATACCTGCCCGCCACGTGTCATTTCGCGGTAGACCGCTTCTTTGACCAGTTCTTCATTATATTCCATAACATATGTCTGGATCGCTCTTCGGTCATGCGGTGGTTCTTCTAATACACTCATGTCACGGATTCCGATCAGACTCATATGCAGGGTTCTTGGAATTGGTGTAGCAGATAATGATAAGACATCGACATCTTTTTTCATTGTCTTGATCTTTTCTTTATGTGTCACTCCAAAACGCTGTTCTTCATCAATTACGAGCAGTCCCAGATTCTTATACTGCATGTCTTTGGACAATAAGCGATGCGTTCCGATCACAACATCTACCGTTCCATTTTTGAGTCCTTCGATCGTCTCTTTCTGCTCTTTTGCTGTACAAAATCTAGACATCATGCGTACGGTGATCGGGTAATCATGAAATCTCTGTGCAAATGTATTGTAATGCTGCTGTGCAAGGATCGTGGTTGGTACGAGATACGCCACCTGTTTTCCATTGTCTACTGCCTTAAATGCTGCACGGATCGCTACTTCTGTCTTGCCATACCCGACATCTCCACAGATCAGTCGGTCCATGATCTTCTTGCTTTCCATATCCCTTTTCGTATCATCGATCGCATTTAACTGATCCTGCGTTTCATCGTATGGAAATAATTCTTCAAACTCTTTCTGCCATACAGTGTCCTTGTCATAGACATATCCTTCTTTTGCCTGTCTTAGTGCATATAACTGCACGAGTTCTTCCGCAATATCTTTGACTTGACCTTTGACACGTGTTTTCGTCTTCTTCCATTCATTTCCACCTAATTTATGAAGTTTCGGCTTTCTTGCATTTGCACTTGCGTATTTTGCGATCTGGTCTAGGGCTGATGCTAAAATAAATAAATTATCACCGCCCTGATATTCAATACTGATGTAGTCCTTTTCAACCCCATCTGTTGTGATCTTTTCGATACCGCGATAAATGCCGACTCCATGTTTTTCATGAACAACGTAATCACCGATATTGATATCTGCAAAACTTCGGATCTTTTCTCCTTGTTTTTTCTTCTCTTTCTTTCGGCGCTTTTTTTCTTCTCTTCCTTTAAAAATGTCTCCTTCTGAGATTAATACCCATTTAGCTGCCGGATATTCAATTCCTGTCAGAAGCTTTCCTGCTGTGACAACGATCTGCCCTGCTTCCACTCCGTATTTCAAATCCTTATCATAGGTCACAACCAAACCATTTTCTCTCAGATCACTGCTTAAACGTTTCGCTCTTGTAACAGATGGAGAAGCAACAACGATCCTGTAGTCCTTACTCTGATATTTGGTAAGATCTTTGACTAACTGCTCAAAACTGTTGTTATAAGACTGAATGGATTTTGTATCCATAAATAAGGTTCTAGCAACTCTAAAATCATTGATCTCAGCAGATAAGATTGAATAACACAGCATCTTATGTTTCTCAATCTGATATAAAATGCTCTCGTAATCTGTTACCGTATTTGCCTGTTTAGGCAGAAGATACCCACCTTCCAGACGACTTTTCATACTCTCTGAGAATTCCAGATAAAATGCATCTGCACGTTCTCTGATATGTTTTGGTTCATCCAGATAGATCATACTTTCTTCTGGAAAATAATCTAAGATGCATTCTGTATTTTCATAAAAATATGGGAGATAACCTTCTACTCCGATCAACATATGAAGTTCCCTTAATTCCTCACGAACACGGTCCATTTCTTTTCTTAGGCGGGCTTCCTGATCATATTTTTTTTCTTTTTTAAACTTCTGTGATAACTTCTCATAATCTTCTTCCATATTTCGAAGACCATGTTCAATCCTTGGCTGGTTTAAAATGATCTCTGATGCCGGATAAATGGTCAGAGTATCGACTTCTTCGATGGATCTTTGGCTTTCTTTATCAAAACTTCGGATCGAATCAATTTCATCTCCCCATAGTTCGATACGATATGGGCTTTCCTGCGTGTATGGGAAAATATCAATGATTCCTCCTCGCACAGCAAACTCGCCTGGAGCCTCAACAAATGGTGCTTTTTCGTATCCTCTGGCAACAAATTCTTCTGCGATCGTTGCCTCTTCCAGTATCTCTCCCATTTTAAACGTCATCTTATGATTCTTGATATCACTTAATGGAACAACCTGATCCATCACAGCATCGATTGTCATCACAAAGGTTCCACATTTGTCATCCACGATCTTCTTGATCGCCAGCATACGGTCTCTTGCGATTGCATTTCCATGAACATCGGCTGTATAGAATAATGGATCTTTTGCTGGAATATACTGAACCTTTTCTCCAAAGAAATGACTTGCCTCGACCCATTGTCTTGCTTTGTTCTCGTCTGGTACGATGATGATCTTAAATTGCTTTTTCTTATGATTTCCGATCAGACTGGTCAGATGCCATTTGGCTGTATCGGTGCATCCTGATACAAGAACCGGGCCACAGTAATCTTCGACCTCATCCTTTAATTGTCTGTATACCGGATCGTCTTTTAATATATTTTCTAACACTTTCTATCCCTACTTTTTCTTATTGTGGCGGTTCATCGCTTCTGTGATGTCGCCCATAACGATCAGCTGTACTGCATCGTACACTTCATCAAAACGTTCCGCAAAGATTGCCTGTTCTTCTTTTGTAAAATGTCCTAATACATAATCTGCCAGATCATATCCTTTTGGTTTCTCTCCAACACCGATCTTCACCCTTGGGAAATCCATACTTCCTAAATGACTGATGATACTTTTCAGTCCATTATGTCCCCCTGCACTTCCCTTTCTTCGGATACGCAGTCTTCCAACATCAAGGTCGATATCATCATGAATAATGATAAAATCTTCTGGCTCTAATTTATAGAAATCCATGATTGGACGAAGACTTTCCCCGCTTAAGTTCATAAATGTCTGTGGTTTCACAAGAAGGACTTTTTCTCCTCCCATATAACCAGTTCCGATCAATGCTTTGTGTTTCCCTGTATTTATACTTATGCCTTCTTTGTCTGCAATATAATCAAGGGCTTCAAATCCAATATTGTGTCTTGTGTTGTCATATTTCTTTCCCGGATTCCCCAGTCCGACGATTACTTTCATAAGATATCTCTCCTTTTTCCCTAGAATCTATAAAACTGACAAACACCCGGAAATCAATGGATTCCCGGGTTGTCTTTTTCTTTCTTTAGTTATAGTATATCCCAATTTACAATTCTCAGCAAGATTTTTTCTAGTTATAATGCCTGAAAGAATTCTCTTGTCTTATTTACCTTCTTCATCAATGTATCAAACTGTTCTGGTGTCAGTGACTGTGGTCCATCACATAATGCTTTGGCTGGATCATTATGAACTTCTACCATTAATCCATCGGCCCCAGCTGCGATCGCTGCTAATGCCATTGGCTCTACCATATCTCTGATTCCTGTTGCATGAGATGGATCTACCATGACTGGAAGATGGGATTTCTTCCTGATCATAGGGATTGCAGAAAGATCTAATGTATTTCTCATAGCTGTCTCGTATGTTCGGATTCCTCTTTCACAAAGGATTACATTTTCATTTCCACCTGCCATAATGTATTCTGCACTCATTAACCATTCTTCGATCGTTGCTGCAAGTCCTCGCTTTAATAAGATTGGTTTGTTGATCTTTCCTAATTCTTTTAATAATTCAAAGTTCTGCATATTTCTTGCTCCAACCTGAATCAGGTCCACATCTTCGAATAATGGAAGATGACTTGCATCCATGATCTCTGTAACAACTGGAAGTCCTGTTGCTTTCTTAGCTTCTAATAATAATTCTAATCCTTCTCCATGAAGTCCCTGGAAAGAGTATGGGGAAGTTCTTGGTTTGAAAGCTCCTCCTCTTAATAATCCTGCACCAGAATTCTTCACATCGTTTGCGACTTCTGTGATCTGTTCTTTTGTCTCAATAGAACATGGTCCTGCGATCACCTGGAAGTTTCCACCACCAATCTTTACTCCATTTACATCAACAACTGTATCGTTTGGATGGAATTTTCTGTTGGCCTTCTTGTATGGCTCCTGAATACGCTGTACATTTTCAACGATGCTGTTTGCCATGATATGACGCATATCTACAACAGATGTATCTCCCACTAATCCAAGGATCCTTGTATTAACACCTTCGGATTCGTGGATTCCCAGTCCCTGCTCTTCCATCTCTTTCTTTAATGCGTTGATCTTTGCTTCTTCTGCCTGTTTCTTTAAAATAATAATCATGATGTTCGTCCTTTCCTGGCAAGTCGTTTCTATCTTGCTTCTCTGGTGCGGCCTTTGTTTCTTTGAGTAAAAAGAAAAGGCATGCACTCTGTTGCAAGAATGCATGCCTTAAATGTTTTACTCTGTCGGTTTAAAGTGACATAAGTTTTGGCGATGATTCATTGCAACAAAAATAGTCAGGATAAAAATAATAACCCTGAAAGCTAAAGTAATAAAATGTGCAATTATTCATCTTACTTGTTGTCATCTTAGTTTCTCCTTGTTTTGATGTTTTTACGATACATGAAATTTTTTTCTGTGTCAATAGATTTATAGATGTTTTTTATAAAATCCATAGACCGTATTTATGATTTATTTTGTGAATTATAAAATTTATTTTTTGCGCACTGCAAGAAATGATGCGATCAATGCTGTAATCGGTACTGTTAATACAACACCAAGACTTCCAGATAGTCCTTGCATGATCTCAATTCCGATCACATAAGAGTTCGCTAACTGTCTGTAGCTTAGATCATATGCGTAATTGATCACTAATGTTGTTATTGCACCGCCCACATAAGCAAAGATCAGTGTATTCGTCATCGTTCCCATCATATCTCTTCCAACATTGATTCCTGATACAAAAAGTCGTTTCATGGACAGTGTTTTGTCTGTTTCATAAATTTCCTGAATCGTAGATGCAATGGACATACCAACGTCCATGACGGCTCCTAATGCTGAAATGATGATTCCGGCAAAAAGCAATTCTCCGATCTTTATCTTTGTATTTTGTCCGACATAGTTCAATGCTTCGATATCCGATACATTATACCCTGTGATCCCTGCTACTTTTCCAAATGCCATCGCTGCCACTGCTGCGATCACGACTCCGATCGCTGTTCCAAGGATTGCGGACACTGTTTTGCTCGAATATCCACCAAGAAGTCCTAATGTTACGATCGTTGTCAACACTGCTACAATAATCGTCAACACGATCGGTGAAATTCCACGATACATCATCGGAAACATAATACCGATAATACATGCAAATGCAAATACAAGGCTTAAAATAGCATAAACACCTTTTTTCCCACCAATCGCACATACCACCGCTGCAAAGATCAACGCAAATCCATAGATTGCCATGGTACGGTCCTGACTATATACGGTAAATCCTACATTTGTTCCACTTTTATTTACGATCACAATGATCCTTGCTCCTACTTTACAGTCAGCTCCAAATAAAGTTCCGCTTGGATTGATCGCCTGTTTTTCTTTTCCTTTGTAGGTTCCCGTTGTCATTTTGACCAGAACTTTCTGCGTTCCATAACGACTTCCGTCTTCTGCAAGATTATCTTTGATGATCTTTGTTACAACTGCTTTTTCATATTTTTGTCCTTTATAGGATGCCAATGGCGTTTTCTGAAACTGGTTGCATTTGACTATGATCCCTGCAAATAAACACACTGCTATTGCGAGGATCAAGATTTTTTTCCATGATACTGCTTTTTCCATAAGTTGTCTTCTTTCTATAAATCGTAGCCTTTTATTTATAAAGAAAAATCAGAGAATGCCTGTGTCCGGATCTATCATTCCGGGCGCAGGCTTTTGCTCTGTCTGATAAATTAAGTTACGACACTAATTCTTTATCATCTCTATTTGATTGTTGCTTTTTTGGCTGTGCTGTAGGCTCCATAAATACGTTTTCCATTTACTGTTTTGTAAGAACGGACTTTTACGTAATATTTTTTCCCTTTTTTCAGACCTTTGATCTTGTAAGATGTTGTTGTTTTCGCTTTTCTTACTGTCTTTTTACCTGTAAATTTCTTGTTTGTAGAATATACAACTTGATATCCTGATGCTTTCGTATTCTTTTTCCATTTGATCGTTAGCTGTTTTTTGATCTTATTTATTAAAGAGATACTCTGTTTCTTTGGTGCTACAGTCACTGTAACTGTTTTGGAAGCTGCTTTGTAGTCTGTAGTTGCTGCTGCTTTGACTGTGATCTTGGCAACTCCTGGCCCTTTGACTGTTACTTTTCCTGCGGCATCAACTGTTGCAACTGCTTTGTTTGATGTTGTGTAAGTGAGTTTTCCATTTCCATTTGTTTTTGCATTTAATTTAAATGCTTTGGATGTTTCACTCTTCTTATAAGATGCTGTTGCTGTGATCGTCTGGTCTTTTGTCTGTACTACTGTTGTATCATCTTTCTTTGTTGTATTTGAGTTCGCATCATCTTTTTTGGTATCTTCTGCTTTCTTCACGATCTTATATGAAGATGATCCGTCTAATACTTTTCCTGTGTCCGCATCGTATGTTGTAACTTCAAAAGAGTCATCTGTTACATTGACTACAGAATAACTTGGTGTCCATGTCTGGCTTCTCTCAGAAATGAAATCCTGTTTTGCTGTGATCAGATTGTAGAATTTAGATCCTGTTGCTGAGTTTGCTTCTAAATATACAGTTCCTTTTGGATTTACAACCGTTCCACCTTTTGTTGTATCAACGATTTCGTAGCAGTTGTTTTCTTTTGCGTAATTTGCTGTATTTTCTGTTTTTGCGAATTTATCATGTGCCTGTCCATCACTCTGTAACTGATATGTTCTGGAGTATGTATGGTCATGTCCCTGAAGTACAACATCAATATCATATTTATCCATTAATGGTGTTAACTGTGTTCTTAAAACCATTCCGTCAGAATCTGAATGATCATATCCTGATCCATAAATGTCCTGGTGGAACATTACAACTTTCCATTTTGCATTTGGATTTTCTTTGATCGCTTTACGCATAACATTTTCGTGAGTTGCACAGTTGTAATTGTTTGTGTCTAATACGATAAATAATGTATTTCCATATGTGTAATAATAGTCTGTTCCTGCTGCTGTCTTTCCTTCTGTATACTTTGCTGTATTTCTATATCCACTTGTATCAAATGTATTTGGATTGTTGTAATGCATCTCATACTGTGCTGATCCAGAATCGTGGTTTCCGATCGTTGTTGCTACTGGAAGAGATCTTAAAGCATCTGCTCCAAGGTAACCTGCATACTGTTTTTCATTGTTATTGTTATTTACCTGATCTCCCGCGGATGCAACAAAACTTAGATTTGGATTCTGTTTTACCGCATTATTTAATACATTGTTCCAGTTATAACTATCATTTCTTGCTGCATAGTTATTATCTTTCATCGCATCTCCTTCAGTACTTGTCTGTCCTGAAGATGCTCCGATCTGAGGATCTCCTACATATAAGAAAGAATAATTTTTAAATGATTTTGTAGAATATTTCTGTGCATCCTGATATTTTCCGTTCTGGAATACCTGATAGTAGTAAGTTGTATTTTCTTTCAGGTCATTTACAGATGCTTTGTTTGAATAGTACTGAACACCTTCGATCGCTACTGCCTGTGTCTGTTTTCCTTCGACTTCTTTTGCATCAGACATATCTGCTTTTGTTGCGATCTTAACTTTTGGTGTTTCTTCTGTCTTGCTGTAGTATGCAAAATTAAGCTGTGATTCTGTCGCTCCTGGTGTTAGGGATACATTTTCATAGTTTGTGCTGTATTTATCCCAGTTTGCTTTCCATGTGGACCAGCTTTCTGTTTTAGAAGCAGATGCATCATTCCAATGTTCTGTCGCTGCGCTGACTGTTGATGAAAGGATTGGAGATGCCATCATAACTCCGCCTGCTAACATCATGGCTGATACAGTTGCTTTTGCTGCATATTTTTTTGCATTTCTTGCTATGTTTCTGCGAATTGTTCTCACAATAAGATCCTCCTTTGATATAGTCAATCATTCTCTGTTGAGTTTAACTATACACTTGGGAGATTAAGGAAAGGTACATGGGAATGATAAGTTTTTGTAAAATTTTTTAATTGTATGATGGGAATATATTGAGTATTCATAAAAAGATAAAGAAAGATAGCGGTACGAAATGGTAGAATTCCATCAATGTCATTAACTTAAGAAGAAAGCAGAAATTGTAATTATTTATAAAATTATTATTTCTGCTTTTTGATTTTTATATGAATACACTTATCCTATTTTTCCTTGTATTAGTTGAATTTTAATGTCAATATGCTCTCTTATGGGTATTGGAATACTTTGCTGCGAACTTTCCTTTCCTTCTCTTATAATGCCGTTTAGGACGAACAGGAACAAGATTCTTACTGATATCTTCATATATTTGTTGAAATAATATACCTTTCTTTTGTTCATCTGTTTCAATGAGAATATAAATCAGATCATTTTTTAAGATACCGATACTAACTGTCTGATTGATCATCATTTTATGTTTTCTGTTTGTTTCTTTCTGATCCAGTTCACGCTCTGCATCTAGTATGATGTCTTCGGCTAAATTGCTCACATATATAGTACTGTATATATCTTGTAATAATAGGATCGGCTTTGTACCTGTAAAATTTTCTATCTGCAACCGGCTTTTCAAAGTTTCATATGCTGTCTCTATTTCCCATCTCATATGATATAATTCGCTGATTTCTTCTGTATTGAATTCAGATTGTGAGAGATTTGTTGCTAAAACTTCCCAATTTCCGTTTTCTAATGGAATTTTAACCATACGTAATGAAATTTCGCCTAGTTCTTTCATACGTTCTCCATCCATTGTTCCCTCATGGCATCGAATTCTTGACATATCGAATTTTATTTTAACTAACTGGTCATTTTCAGACATATTGTTTTGTTCTTTTTTGTAATCATTCCTTTTTAAACGCACAATAAATTTAATGTTTTTATCCATCATATGTATGAATGCTGGTGTAGAAGGATAGCCTCTGTCCATGATAATAATAAAAGGAATATCTCCTATTGTTTCTGGTATTCGTTCCAACTGCCTTTGTGCCAGACGCATTTCATCAAATTTCACTCTGTTACAATCACTTTCCAGTATCATACGGTTCATTACATCATAAATACAGCCTAATCCTATCTGAGCCTGTGGTTTTGTAGTTTTTCGGCTTGTAGATCCATACAGTTCCAGTGTTTCAGCAGTCGTAGGAATATTAAGAGCTGACCCGTCAGCTGCTAATATTAAATGATCTTTGTAAGTTAAAAAAGAAGAATCCGCATAAAAGTTACGGTTATGATATTTATATAATTCTAAAAAAGCATCTGGATTAAGTTTCATACGCTGTTTCAGATATCCTGGTTTTGAAATAGAAGTACCAGGATGAGCAATTTTCATATAATTTCTCAGTTCCAATGCCAATGTCAGCCCCTTTCTGTTTATCATTGTGAAAAGAAGATCCTGAAGAGGCATTTTTCTAATTCTGGTAAAATGATTTTGGTTACCAGACCGACAAAATGCCTTAAATTCATTAGAACTCATTTTTTCTATGTCCATGAATGTACGTTTTTGAGAATGTTTCATGAGCATCACATCCTTTTCTGCGGCAGGTTCATGGTTTCTTTTTACAATATAAGCATATCAAAAAAAGCAGAAGATATCTAATTCTTTTAGAATAAATATCTTCTGCTTTAAGTTAATGACATTGCATAAAATCAAGGATTCACAAATTTTTCACAAAATAATTAGCACTCGCCTCTTGACAGTGCTAATAATGCGTGTTATAGTACATACAGAACAAAGGAAGAGAGAAAAAAGAAATATTCCGGAGAAAGTTCTTACAGAATTAGCAGATGTTTTCAGAAACAGTAAATTAAAAACGCCTGCGCAGCACGCAGCGAATATAGATCAGGAGGAATGAGTTATGTTAATGCCAAGTATTTTCGGAGAAGATTTATTTGATGATTTTATGGGATATCCGACAGGCCGTCAGGCAGCTGCCAATGCTTATCCTCA
>ERZ825896.1975-NODE-1975-length-21052-cov-3.844454_pt1 | contig 21052 bp, 17 predicted proteins | sample MGYA00519858_ERZ825896 | MGnify/ENA primary metagenome ERZ825896 (study PRJEB31778, sample SAMEA3449214) | human gut metagenome | biome: human gut; feature: human-associated habitat; material: faeces | place: United Kingdom | collected 2010/2012 ...
TTACCAATGCCATATGAATCTGCTGGAAGCCATTGCTCCCATTATTGAAAATGGTATCATCATAGGCTACATGATGCTCGGCCAGCTGCTTGCAAAAGATTACATAGAAGCCGTAGAGAAAAAGGTATCGCTCGTTTGTGACGAATACATGCTTAATGAAGAAAAGCTGTTGTTTGAACTGAAAAAAATGAAGACCATCGACAGCCGCTTTATCGATTCGGCCGTGAGTATCATGAGCATGTGCGCATGCTATCTTTACTACAACCGCATTATAAAAAACAAAAGCAGTATGCTGTCTTATGAAATAAAAACCTACATCGAAACGCATTTGAGCGAAGAGTTGTCCATCCAACAGCTCTGCGACCGGTTTTTTGTGTCAAAAACCAAGCTCTACCACCTGTCTCAAAAAGACTTCGGGATGGGAATATCCGACTACATTCGCCGGCTTCGCCTCGAAAAAGCGAAGCTGCTATTGCAAAAGGAGGACAAAAGTATCAGCAATATCGCGTTTTCAGTAGGCTTTAAGGACGCTAACTATTTCACGCGCATCTTTAAAAAATACGAAAACATGACGCCAAAGGCATACAAAGCCAGTATGCAGTAAGCCAGATGCAGATAACAGCAATAAAAAAGGATAGATTGGAGATTTGCTATGATTGCCTACGAAAAAGGAAAAATCTGGACTGTCGCACACAGAGGGGTTTCAGGCGCCGATATCCCATGCAACACAAAGGTAGCGTTTCAGATCGCCCTCAGCCAGGGCGCAAAGCGCGGCCTGTTCTCCAATGAAGCCGGTATGGGCTCCACCCCCCACGCACACGCCCTCGCCAACGTAGCGGAGCCCCACGATCAGGGCTGCGTAGCCATGATAGGCGTGTTCATCGATACCTTCGTGGTGCTGACCCTCAACTCCCTGGTGATAATCTCCACCATGTACACCCCCGACGGCGTGCTGGCTAACGGCTATATGGGCGCTGTTGTGGATACCATAGGCAAGGCAAACCTGGCCCAGACCGCCTTCGGCACCGTGTTCGGCGCCGGCTTCGGCAATATGTTCGTGGCTATCTGCCTGTTCTTCTTCGCCTTCTCCACCATACTGGGCTGGAACCTCTTCGGCAAGATCAATATGCAGTACCTCTTCGGCGATAAGTCCTATAAGATCTACACCGTGATAGCGCTGGTGTTCATCTTCCTCGGCACGCTGACCTCCAGCGACCTCGTGTGGGAGCTGAGCGATATGTTCAATAACCTCATGGTCATCCCCAACGCCATCGCCCTCTTTGCCCTGACGGGACTGGTCGTCAAGCACGTGAACGGCACGCCCGAGGCGGACCGCTGGGAGTAATTTCTCCCGAAAACAGCAGATAAAAAATCGCTTCCCGATCAGGGAAGCGATTTTTTACGTTATTTGACCACGCCGAACCGATAGAGCTCGTCGCGCCATTGCACATAGTAAGGCGCGCGGACATGAACGCCGTCGCCGGAGTAGTCGGCGCGCAGCGCGCCGTTCTCGTCGTCGAAGAGCGTATTGAGGTCGAGATAGAAGATCGTTTTGCCGTCCGCCAGCTGCGCGATGGCGGCGTTGCGCTCGTTGATGACCTCGTTTTTGAAGTAGGAGCTATCCGACTTCTTCTGCGTGGTGTGGAAGATGGACTGGATGAAAATGACCGCATCGGGCTGCTTTTCGCGCACGAGATCGAGCAGCGATTTGTACTGGGCCGCCCAGTCCGCGGCGGTGTAAGCGCCGATCTCATTGATGCCGAGAAGGATATAGACCTTGCCGAACTGCCTCGTGCCGAGCGCCTCGGCGAGCGTGACCTTTTTGCCGTCCAGCTCGATGAAGCTCTTTTCCACGGCGTCCTTTACCGTCAGACCGTTCTTGGTGAAGTAGGTCGCGTTGCCCAGCCCCGCGTAGTCGTGGAAGCCGTCGGTGTGCGAGTCGCCGAGGAAGAGCGCGTCGTCAAAATAGCTCGCGTCCACCGTGGTAAATTGGCTGACCGGCTCCTCCGGCTCGTCGGGGATCACCGGATCGACCACCTCGGGCGGCTGGGGCAGGAGATCGGGCACAGGGCTCGGGATCGGCTCGGACACACCGGGGATCGTCCACGGAAAGACGCCGTTCTCGGCGGCATCAAAAAAGGCGGCGATGGCGGGCGTATTCTCGCCCAGCGCGTCGAGATACTGCTCGTAAGCGCCGGTGGGGTCGAGCGCGGTGAAGGAATTGAGCGCCGCGGCGCTCACCGCACACAGCCACAGCAGGGGAGAAAAGTGGGACATGGAAAGACCTCCTTCAGAAAAATTCAGAAGCGGGCGTAGAGGAACGGGTTGCCCGTGCCAGTCGCGATGAGATAGAGACACAGCCAGAACACCGCGAACAGCGGCAGCCAGACGAGCGGCGTCGCGCGGTACTTTTCATAGAAGCGGCGCGGCCACGGCGTGGCGAGGAGAATGCCGAGAGCAAAGAGCCACCAGTAGCTTTCCAGCTGGCGCAGAAGATCGCCGGCAAACACGCTCTCGCCGCTGCTGAGGAAGGGATAGAGACGGGAGAAGTAGTCCCCCAGCTCGCCGAGATCAGAGATGCGGAACACCACCCACGTCTGCGGAATAAGAAAGAGAAAATAGAGACGCGAGAGGAAGCGGTGACGCTCTAAGAAGCCGCCGATGCAGAACTTTTCCAGCGCGATGAACACAAAGAGCACAAGGCCCCACAGGACGAAATTCCACGCCGCGCCGTGCCAGAGACCCGTGAGCGTCCATACAACGAACAGGCTCAGAAGAAGCCGGCGCTTGCCGTTCCGGCTGCCGCCGAGCGGGATATAGAGGTAGTCGCGGAACCAGGTGCCGAGCGTGATGTGCCAGCGCCGCCAGAATTCGGAGATGGAGCGTGAGCAATAGGGCAGGTCGAAGTTGCGCGGGATCACAAAGCCGAGCATACGGGCAAGCCCCATCGCCATGAGCGAGTAGCCCGCGAAGTCATAGTAAAGCTGCAGGCTGTAGCCCACCGCGCCGAACCACGCCAGCGGCGCGGAAAGATAGGCGAAGCCGATGCGTTCGAGCGCCGTCCACAGCGAGGCGAGCTGGTCGGCCAGAACGACCTTGCAGCCAAGCCCGACCACAAAAAGCGAAAAGCCGCTCTCGACCGCCGCGCGGGAGAAGGGACGATTCGTGTGCAGCTCCGCGCTCACATCGCGCAGGCGCAGGATGGGACCCATGACGAGCTGGGGGAACATTGCCTGAAAGGCGGCATAGTCCAAAAGGCTGCGCTCGGCCTCGGCGTCGCCGCGGTAGACGTCCGCGACGTAGGCGATGCTCTGAAATACATAGAAGCTCACGCCGAGCGGCAGGGCGACGCGGAAAAAGGAAAAGTCGGTATTCGTCAGTCTGCCCAGATTTTCCAGAAACCAACCCATGTACTTGAAATAAAAGAGACTGCCCACATCGCACGCGAGCGCGAGGATGAGCCAGGCGCGCCGCTCGTCGCCGTGCGCGTCCTCGATCAGCCGCCCCGCGGCAAAGTTGACGAGAATGAGCGCGACCAGCACGAGAAGCGCGCCCGTACCCGCGCTGAGCCAATAGAAGAGCAGGCTCCCCAGTGCGAGCACAGCGTTGCGGAAGCGGGCAGGGACAATATAGTATACCGCCAGAAAGGCGGGCAGAAAATAAAAGAGAAACGGTAAGGTCGAAAAGCTCACGGTGGATGCTCCTACAGTAAAATGAAAAAAGGAAGAGTGGTTTACAAACGGCGGAATGCGTGCTACAATATCCGCGCCGCAAGCCGCTGCAATACCTTATTGTAGGTGCTTCGGCGCCGTTCGTCAACAACAAAACGGTTACAAATTTCAGGAAATGAACAGGAGGCGGGCGATACGGTGAGTAAGGAGAAAATTTTTGCGCTGCTCAGCGCGCAGGCGGGAGACTTCGTCTCCGGCGAGGACATCTCCGCGCAGCTCGGCATCTCCCGCGCGGCGGTGTGGAAGGCGGTCGGCGCCCTGCGGCGCGACGGCTACACCATTGAGGCGCAGACGGGGTTGGGCTACCGGCTGGCGGATTCGCCGGACGTGCTCAGCGAGCGCGAGCTGCGCCGCCGCCTCGGCGAGACGAAAATAGTCGGGCGCACACTTGAGTGCTTTGAGAGCGTGGATTCCACGAACAGCTATCTCAAGCGCATTGCCGCGGAGGGCGCGCCGGACGGCGCGGTGGCGGTGGCCGACGAGCAGACTGCGGGGCGCGGACGGCGCGGCCGCAGCTTCTCAAGCGGCCCGGGGCGCGGCGTGTATCTCTCAGCGCTGCTGCGCCCGCAGCTCGCGCCGGAGAAGATACTGCCGCTCACGGCACTCGGCGCGGTGGCGGCCTGCGATGCGGTGGAGCGCACCTGCGGCGTGCGGCCGCAGATCAAGTGGACGAACGATCTTGTCCTGAACGGCAAGAAGCTCAGCGGCACGCTCACCGAGCTGTCGCTCGAGGGTGAGAGCGGTGCGCTGCAATACGCCGTCATCGGCATCGGCGTCAACTGCAACAACACGCTCGAGGACTTCCCGCCGGAGCTCCGCGATGTGGCGACCTCGCTCTATCTGGAGACAGGAAAGCGCGTGCAGCGCGCGGCGCTGGCCGCCGCGCTCATTGAGGAGCTTGACAAGCTCTACGCCGCGCTGCAAAGCGGCGATACGGCGTCCTACCTCACGGCCTACCGCCGCGACTGCCTGACGCTCGGACGCGAGGTGCAGCTTTTGTGGCAGGATGTAAAGGAGAAGGTCACGGCGCTGGACGTGGACGATCAGTTCGGCCTTGTCGTGCGCCGCGCGGACGGAACGGTCGAGACCATTCGCACGGGCGAGGTCTCCGTGCGCGGTCTATACGGCTATGTGGAATAAAAAAGGAGACGCTATGGCAAAGAGACTCTGGGAACTGTTTTATACCTTCGCCAAGGTCGGCGTGATGACCTTCGGCGGCGGCTACGCAATGCTGCCTATTTTGCAGCGCGAGGTCGTGGAGAATAAGGGTTGGGCGACGGAGGAGGAGCTGGCGGACTGGTTCGCTATCGGTCAGTGTACCCCGGGCGTCATCGCGGTGAACACCGCGACCTTCGCGGGACGCAAGGTGCTGGGCAACGTCGGCGGCGTGGTGGCTACCCTCGGCGTCGTGTTTCCCTCGCTCATTATTATATCCCTCCTCGCCGGCGTTATCACGACCTTTGCTGAGGTCGCTTGGGTCAAAAACGCTTTTGCGGGCATCCGTGTGTGCGTGTGCGTGCTGATCTTCAACGCGGTGGTGAAGCTGTGGAAGAAGTCGGTCGTCGATAAAAAGACGCTTGCGCTCTACGCGGTCATCCTGCTCGCGTCGCTGCTCACCGACCTTTCGCCGGTGATCTTCGTGCTGTTCGCGGCGGTCAGCGGCATTGTGCTGCAGGTCGCGCTCAAGAAAGGCGGCGAGGCGGAATGATGCTCTATTTACAGCTCTTCTGGGAATTTTTCAAGACCGGCCTTTTCGCCATCGGCGGCGGCATGGCCACACTTCCGTTCCTCTACGATATGGCGGATAAGACCGGCTGGTTCACCCGCGCGCAGCTCGCGGACATGATCGCCGTGTCCGAGTCCACCCCCGGCCCCATCGGCGTCAACATGGCGACCTACGTCGGCTTCCTGACCGGGGGCGTGCCCGGCGCGGTGACGGCGACCGTCGGCCTCATTGCGCCGAGCGTCATTGTGATCCTCATCGTCGCGGCTTTCCTGCAGGCGTTCCGCGACAGTAAGTACGTCGCGGGTGCGTTCTACGGTCTGCGTCCCGCGTCCACCGCGCTCATCACGGCGGCGGGACTTGTCGTCGTGCGCGAGACCTTTTGGCTCACCGGCGGCGTGCTCTTCTGGCAGGGGACCGTCCTTGCCGCCGTGCTGCTCGTGCTCACGCGCTGGGTCAGGCAGACGAAGAACTGGCACCCCATCGTGTTCATCGGCCTTTCCGCCCTCGTGGGCGTGGTGTTCCGCTTTGCGGGCGCGTAAATGCAAAAAGAAAAAGCAGCCGGCCGGCTGCTTTTTTTGCTGTGTGCCTTGCTCAGTCCTCGCTCGCGATGTGGCTGGCGATGCGCTGCATGATCATGTCGAGCGCGACGAGGTTGTGCCCGCCCTCGAGCACGATGATGTCCGCGTACTTGCGGCTCGGCTCAACGTACTGCTCGTGCATGGGCTTGACGGTCGTGAGGTACTGTGTGATGACGCTCTCGAGCGTGCGGCCGCGGTCGCGGATGTCGCGCAGGGCGCGGCGCAGGATGCGCACGTCGACGTCGGTCTCGACGAAAATTTTAATGTCGAACATATCGCGCAGGGTCGGGTCCTGGAAAATGAGGATGCCCTCGACGATAATGACCTTGGTGGGGAAGACCTCGACGGTCTCGTCCGTGCGGTTGTGGTCCACATAGGAGTAGACGGGGCGTTGGATGCTGCGGCCCGCCTTGAGAGCCTTGAGGTGCTCAACGAGCAGGCTCGTTTCAAAGGCGTCGGGATGGTCGTAGTTGACCTTGGAGCGCTCCTCGTAGGTCTTGCCATCCTGCCGCTTATAATAGCTGTCGTGTCCGATGACGGTGACGGCGTCGCCGAAATGCTCCTTGAGATGGCGCGTGAGCGTGGTCTTGCCGGAGCCGGTGCCGCCGGCAATGCCGATGAAAATGGTGCTCATAGGCGTGATATCCTCCCCCGTTGTTCGCTTGTCTGTCTCTATTATAAAAAGCGCGGCGGCAAATTGCAAGGGCGATCGACCGCCGACGAAAAAAATTCCTCGAAAAAAGGGAAGAACGGTTGACGGCGGGGCAAAAAGAAAGTATTATGTAAATAAGTTTTTCGCGCGGACGCCCTGCGTCCGTGTTTTCGGGAGGATAATGTATGGACCTCATCAAATGTCCCATCTGCGGAGAAGAGTATTCCTCAAGCTATCGCCGCTGTCCCTTCTGCGAAGAGGAGGATCGCCCGCGCAAGGTGTCCGGCAAGCGCAGAGGTGGGCATCACGTGGCGGAACGAAAGCACACGCACTCCGCCCGCGGCCCGCTCATCGCGGTGCTGCTGGTGGTGCTGGTCATCTTTTCCTGGTATCTCTTCGGCGGCAAATTCATGGAAAAAATTCAGGAGGACCGTGCGAACGATGTGGAGAACGTCGACCCCGCGCCGGTCGACCCGACGCCCGTCGATCCCACGCCGGTTGACCCGACACCCGATGACCCCGCAGTCACGCCCGACGAGCCTGCCCCGCCGGTGGTGGAGCCGGAGCCGGAGACGCCCACGGTCGATCCCGCGGCGCTGACGGTCGGGACGAACGTCGGCACGACGCTGAAGAAGGACGACAGCGGCCGCTTCGACTGCACGATCCGAATGAGCGATTCCATTCAGCTCATTCTGCGCGGCACCGACGCGGCGGCGACCTGGTCGAGCGAGGACACCTCCGTGGTGACGGTCAGCGCGGACGGCAAGCTCAAGCCGGTCAAGGCCGGCACGGCCAACGTGACGGCGAGCGTCGGCGGCGCCACGGTCCGCTGCGTGGTGCGCATCAACAATTAAAGGCTGACAGAGAACGACCCCTCGGGGTCGTTCTCTGAGGCTGTCGAAAAAGTGGCAAAGCCACTTTTTCGAGAAAGATTCGCTGCGCTCTGCGCCTCGGTTGTCCGCTGACAGCGGACAATTCGACGCTCGCTCCGCGCAAAGTGTTTTCTGCCACGCACAGGTCGCGGCAGAAAACGGATCAAACATCCTTCGCGTCTGCGGACGCGAAACTCTGCGAGGCTTTCCGATAGACTGAGAACGACCCCTCGGGGTCGTTCTGCTTTTTGCTGTGCAAAAGCACGGCAAAAATTGAAATGCGCCCTTTCCTCGCCCCTGCGGGGCAACCGGAAAGGATGCACAAAAGCTTCATGCGTCGGCATTTGCGCCGATTTGCGATGCGGTGCGCGTGCATGAAGTTTTATACACTGTCTATTGAAAGTGCGTTGGTTTTGTGATAAGATAACCTTGTACCAATAGTACTGAAAAATAACGGATGGAAACGATACCATGGATCGACGGAGCTTGCTGGACCGCGCGGCGAAAAGCGCGGAGGAGCGTGTGCTTTTGGGGCACATATTGGATAAATATGACCAGTGCCGGCAGCGGAACCTGCCCACGAACACAGCATTTTTAAGCCCGGCCGAGGCGCAGGGCGCGCGGGACCTGCTCCGCGCCGCCGCGATCCACGAGGGCTTCGCCCTCCTCGGCGGCTACGAGGGCGCGGAGCGCCGGATGCTCTTTTTCCTGCCCGACTGGCAGGAGGAGGCCGACGCGTCCGACGCGATGGCGTTTCTCCGCGCGGCGTGGCACGAGAGCGAGCACCCCACGCACCGCGACCTGCTCGGCAGCCTCATGGCGCTCGGCGTAGAGCGCGAGACGCTCGGCGACATCCTCGTGAGCGAGGGGAGCGCCGACCTCATTGTGAGCGCGGGCGTCGCGCAATATCTGCTCGACAACTGGACGGGCGCGGGGCGCACGGCGCTGCGCCTGACGGCCATCGGCGCGGACGCGCTTCGCGTGCCGGAGCAGAAGGTCAAGGAGATCCGGGACACGGTGGCGACGCTGCGGCTCGACGCCGTGACCGCCGCGGGCTTTTCCGTGAGCCGCGGCAAGGCTGCGGAGCTGATCGCCGCAGGACGTGTGCAGAAAAACTATCGCGAGGTCACCAAGGGCGACGCGAGCGTGGCACAGGGCGACGTCATTTCCGCGCGGGGACTGGGAAAATTTGAGGTCGCCGAGGTCGGCGGCCTGAGCAAAAAGGGGCGCACGGGCATTCTGCTGCGCCGGTATCTGTAAGGAGAAGCAAGATGGAACAGAAGAAGATCGACCGCATCAACGAGCTTGCCAAGCTCGCGAAGGAGCGGGAGCTGACCGACGAGGAGAAGGTCGAGCGCGCGGCGCTGCGGCAGGAGTATGTGAATTCCGTGCTCGGCGACCTGCGAAATCAGCTCAACAACACCTATGTGATGGACGAAAAGGGCAACAAGACAAAGCTCACTCAATGGAGCGAGGACCACAAGCTGAGCGAGTAGATCCGACGTTTTTCGCGCCCGCGGGCGCGTATGCTGAAAAGAGGGAGGACAAGCGCCATGGAGCATTTTGATCTCGCCGCCTTTTATGGCGGCAGCGCAACGGAGCTGTACCGCACGCTCGGCGCGCACCGCACGCCGGACGGCTGGGTGTTCCGCGTCTGGGCGCCGCACGCGGGGAGCGTGAGCGTCGTGGGCGATTTCTGCGCGTGGGACCCCACCGCGCATCCGATGCGCCGTCTCGATGGCGGCATCTGGGAGACGGAGGTCGCGGGCCTTTCAGAGTATGACACCTATAAGTTCGCCATCACCGCGCGAAGCGGCGCGGTGACCTTCAAGGCCGACCCCTACGCCTTCCACGCCGAGACGCGCCCCGGCACGGCGAGCAAGCTCTACGAGCTTGCGGGCTACGACTGGGGCGACGGCGCGTACCTTGCGGCAAAGCAGCCGGTCTATGACCGTCCGCTCAACATCTACGAGGTCCACCTCGGCTCGTGGCGGCGGCGCGAAAACGGCGATTTTTACGACTACCGCTCGCTCGCGGACGAGCTGAGCGAGTACGCCGCCGACCTCGGCTACAACTGCGTGGAGCTGATGCCCGTGACCGAGTATCCGCTCGACGACTCGTGGGGCTACCAGTGCACCGGCTACTTCGCGCCGACCTCGCGCTACGGCACGCCGCACGACTTCATGTACTTCGTGGACATGATGCACCGAAGGGGCATCTCCGTCATTCTTGACTGGGTGCCCGCGCACTTCTGCAAGGACGAGCACGGCCTCATCGACTTCGACGGCGAGCCGTGCTACGAGTACGCCGACCCCAAAAAGCGCGAGCACGCGGGCTGGGGCACGCGCGTATTCGACTACGGGCGCGGCGAGGTGAAGAGCTTCCTGCTCTCGTCCGCCGCCTACTGGCTGCGGGAATACCACCTTGACGGTCTGCGCGTGGACGCGGTGGCGTCCATGCTCTACCTCGACTACGGGCGCGAGGCGGGCGAGTGGACGCCGAACAAAAACGGCGGCCACGAGAATTTGGAGGCCATCGACTTCCTGCGCGCGCTCAACACCGCCGCCTTTGCCATTGATCCGAACGTGATGATGGTGGCGGAGGAATCGACCGCGTGGCCGCTCGTGACCTATCCGGTCTCGGACGGCGGGCTGGGCTTCAACCTCAAGTGGAACATGGGCTGGATGAACGATATGTGCCACTACCTCAAGCTCGACCCGTGGTTCCGCCAGTTCCATCATAAGGACCTCACCTTCTCGCTGATGTACGCCTTTTCCGAAAACTTCGTGCTGCCCATCTCGCATGACGAGGTGGTGTACATGAAGGGCAGCCTGCGCGGCAAGATGCCGGGCGATGAGTGGCGGCAGCTCGCGGGCGTGCGCAGCTTCATGGTCTATATGCTCACGCACCCGGGCAAGAAGCTCACCTTCATGGGCGCGGAGCTGGGCCAGTGGCACGAGTGGGATTTTGCCGGTCAGCTCGACTGGTATCTGCTCGAAAACGATGCCAACCGCAGGATGCAGGATTTCTTCCGTGCTGTCAACCGGTACTACCTGACGAACCCTGCGCTCTGGCGCATCGACTTTGACTGGGCGGGCTTTGAGTGGCTCGTCGCGGACGACAACGAGGATAACACCGTCGTCTTTGTCCGCCGCGACGGCGCGGGCGAGGAGCTGCTGGTCGCGGTCAACTTCTCGCCCAACGGCTACCGGGACTACCGCTTCGGCGTCCCGCCGCGGAAAACGTGGCGCGAGGAGCTTTCCACGGATGATACCGCGTTCGGCGGCACGGGCGAGTGGCGCAATGAAAAGCCGGTCCGAACGCAGGCGATCCCCTCGCACGGACGCGAGCAGTCTATTGCCATCACCATCCCCCCGCTCGGCGCGGTCATCCTGCGCGGCGCGGGCGAATATAAGAAACCGAAAGCGAAAAAAAGCAAGGCAAGGGAGGAATTACCGGCATGAAAAAAGAGTGCATCGCCATGCTGCTCGCCGGCGGACAGGGCAGCCGCCTTTACGTCCTGACGGAGAACATGGCAAAGCCCGCCGTCCCGTTCGGCGGGAAGTTCCGCATCATCGACTTTCCCCTTTCCAACTGCGCGAACTCCGGCATCGACACCATCGGCGTGCTCACGCAGTACCGCCCGCTGGAGCTCAACCGCTACATCGGCAACGGCCAACCCTGGGACCTTGACCGCTCGGACGGCGGCGTACACATTCTCCCGCCCTACCAGAGCGCGAAGGGCGCGACGTGGTTCAAGGGCACGGCGAACGCCATCTACCAGAACATCGGCTTCGTGGATATGTACGATCCCGACTATGTGCTCATTCTCTCCGGCGACCACATCTACAAGATGGACTACGCCGCCATGCTCGCGCACCACAAGCGCGTGCACGCCGACTGCACCATCGCCGTGATGGAGGTGCCCTGGGACGAGGCGAGCCGCTTCGGCATCATGAACGTCGACGGCGAGGACACCATCACGGAGTTTGAGGAAAAGCCGAAGCAGCCCAGGAGCAACCTTGCCTCGATGGGCATTTACGTTTTCTCGTGGAAGAAGCTGCGCGCCTATCTCATCGCGGACGAGAACGACGCGGGTTCGAGCAATGACTTCGGCAAGAATATCATCCCCGCCATGCTGAATGCCGGCGAGAAGATGTCCGCCTATCGCTTCGAGGGCTACTGGAAGGACGTCGGCACGCTCGATTCCCTCTGGGACGCGAACATGGATATGCTCGCGCAGGGCAGCGGGCTGAACCTGCTCGATAAGGACTGGCCTATCTATGCCCGCGCGGAGAGCGAGCCGCCCGCCTACCTCGGCGAGACGGCGGAGGTCGACCACAGCGTCGTCACCCGCGGCTCGGAGGTCGAGGGCGCGGTGCGCAATTCCGTGCTCTCGCAGCGCTGCACCGTCGCCGAGGGCGCGGAGGTGGAGTATTCCATCCTCATGCCCGGCGCGGTCGTCGAGCGCGGCGCGAGGGTCGCCTACGCTATCCTCGGCGAGAACGTCCGCGTGGGCGAGAACGCCCGCGTCGGCGCGTCGCCCGAGGCGGCGCCGCCGGAGGAATGGGGCATTACGGTCGTCGGCCCCGAGGCGCAGGTCGAGGCGGGCCGCACGCTCAAGGCGAACCGGATGCTCAACCGCGAAGGAAAGGAGACGGTACGATGAACGGACTGCACGGCATCATTTTCTCCTACGAACAGGAACCGGGACTGCGCGAGCTGGCGGAACGCCGGATGCCCGCCTCCATCCCGTTCGGCGGACGCTACCGCGTCGTCGATTTCATGCTCTCCAATCTGCACGCCGCCGGCATCACCGACGTCGGCGTGGTGCTGCACGGCAATTACCAGAGCCTGCTTGACCACATCGGCAACGGCAAGACCTGGGACATGGCGCGCAAGTACGGCGGGCTGCGTATCCTGCCGCCCTTCGCCGATACCCGCGCCTACCGCAGCGGCGAGTTCCGCGGCAAGATGGAGGCCCTTGCCGGCGTCCGCTCGTACTTACAGGGGATACGGCAGGACTACGTCGTGCTCTCCGACAGCGACCTTATCATCAATCTGCCGCTCGCGGACGTGTTTGCCGCGCATCTGGAGAGCGGCGCGGACATCACCGCCGTCTGCACGGCGAACGGCGGCTTCGTGGACAACGCGACCTACCTCACGCTCGAGAGCGACGGCGCGATCGGACAGGTCTGGTGCGCGCCGACCGCGCCGCGCGGCCACCGCTCGCTGGAGATCTACATTCTCAGCAAGCAGCTGCTGCTCACGCTCGTGGACGAGTGCTCCGCGCAGGATAAATACAGCTTCCGCCGCGACGTGCTCGCGGGCATGACCGGACGGCTGAAGCTCCAGAGCTACGTCTGGGACGGCTACGCCGCCCAGCTCCGCTCCGTGCAGGAGTATTACGACCGCTCGATGGAGCTGCTGCAAGGCTCCATCCGCGCCGAGCTCTTTGCCGCCGCGCGGCCCATCCTCGCCAAGGAGGACGACGAGGCGTCGAGCTATTTCGCGCCGGGCAGCCGCGTGAAAAATTCGCTCGTCGCCGACGGCTGCACCATCGAGGGCAGCGTGGAGAACTGCATCCTCTTCCCCGGCGTGACGGTGGAAAAGGGCGCGGAGCTGCGCGATTCCATTCTCTTCAAGGGCACGCGCGTGCGCGACGGCGTGACGCTCCGCTACGTCATCACCGACAAATATGTGGAGGTCCTGCCCGGGCGCACACTCATGGGGCATGAGAGCTACCCCATCGTCATTTCCAAGGGCAGCATCGTCTGAAGCATACACGGAATAAGGAGGAAAGCTATGAACATTCTCTATGTCACATCCGAGGCCGTTCCCTTCTGCAAGACCGGCGGTCTTGCGGACGTTGCGGGCAGCCTGCCGCAGTCGCTTGCCGCGAACGGCGACCGCGTGAGCGTCATTCTGCCGCTCTACCAGAGCGTCGCGGACGCGTGGCGCGACCGGCTGCACTTTGAGCGCTACACCTATGTGCGCCTTGCCTGGCGCAGCCTGTACTGCGGACTTTTCTCCTACGAGCGGCAGGGCGTGACGTGGTACTTCGTGGACAACGAGCAGTATTTCAAGCGTCCCGAGCTTTACGGCTATTATGACGACGGCGAGCGCTTCGCCTTCTTCTGCCGCGCGGTGACGGAGCTGCTGCCGCTGCTGCCGGAGAAGCCGGACGTCGTCCACTGCAACGACTGGCAGACCGCGCTCGTGCCTGTCTACATCCGCGACGAGGCGGTGCGCGAGGAATTCTACAAGTCCGTCCGCACGGTCATCACCGTCCACAACATCGAGTATCAGGGCCGCTACGGCCGCGAGACGGTCGAGGACCTTTTCGGCCTCGACGCGGGCTGGTTCACCGGCGGCACGCTTGCCTTCGACGGTGACGTGAATCTGCTCAAGGGCGCGGTCGTCACGGCGGATGCCGTGACCGCCGTCAGCCCCACCTACGCGCAGGAGCTCAAGTATGCCTACTTCGCCCACGGCCTTGAGAGCGTGATGCAGATGGTGGAGGGCAAGCTCCACGGCGTGCTCAACGGCATCGACATGGAGCGCTACGATCCCGCGAGCGACACCAACCTGACGGCGAACTACTCGCTCCGGCGCATGGCCGGCAAGGCGAAGGACAAGGCGGCGCTGCAGCGCATGATGGGCCTTGCCGAAAGAAAGGACACGCCCGTGGTCGCGATGGTCTCGCGGCTCGTGAGCCACAAGGGACTCGACCTCGTGTGCGAGACGCTCGATTACTTCATGGAAAAGGATATGCAGCTCGTCGTGCTCGGCAAGGGCGACGGGAAGTACGAGTCCTTCTTCTCCTGGGCGCAGGCGAAGTACCCGGGCCGCGTGGCGGTGCATCTCGGCTACTCCGAGAGTCTTGCCATGCAGATCTACGCGGGCGCGGACCTGTTCCTCATGCCGTCCAAGAGCGAGCCGTGCGGCCTGAGCCAGATGATCGCCATGCGCTACGGCGCGGTGCCCATCGTGCGCGAGACCGGCGGGCTGAAGGACACCGTTCACGCCTACGAGGCGTGGAACGGCGCGGGCAACGGCTTTTCCTTTACAAATTATAACGCGGGCGATATGTGCTACGTCATCGGCGAGGCGGTGGACCTTTACCATCAGAAGCCGGAGGCCTACAAGGCTCTGCGCAAGCGCGGCATGGCCGAGGATTTCAGCTGGGCGCGCAGCGCGAAAAAATACCGCGAAATTTACGATTCCATCTGCAAATAAGGTAGGTACAAAGAAATATGGATATCACTACGACACAGGGAATGAAGCAGGCGCTTACGGATAAGCTGCGCCTGGGCTTCGGCGTGACGCCCGAGGAGGCCGACGACGCGCAGGTGATGCGCGCCGCGGCGCTGGTGCTGCGCGACGTGATGACCGAGCGCGGTGTGGAGAGCCGAATGGCCACGCGCCGCGAGGAAAAGAGGAAGGTGCATTACCTTTCCATGGAATTCCTGCTGGGCCGCAGTCTGGAAAAGAACGCCTACAACCTCGGTGTGAGCGGCGTGCTGCGCGAGGCGATCGGCGAGCTGGGCTTCCGCGCGGCGGATATTTTTGAGGTCGAGCCAGACGCGGGCCTCGGCAACGGCGGCCTCGGCCGCCTCGCCGCCTGCTATCTGGATTCCATGACCACGCTCGACATCCCCGCCGCGGGCTACTCCATCTGCTATGAGCTGGGCATCTTCCGCCAGCGCATCGTGGATGGGCAGCAGGTCGAGCTGCCGGACAACTGGAAGGACATCGGCGGCGCGTGGCTGATGCCCAAGCCGCAGGAGACGGAGGAGGTGTTCTTCGGCGGCACGGTCCGCAAGTTCTGGGACAACGGACGGCTGCACGTCGTGCCCGAGGGCGCGACGAAGGTGCTCGCCGTGCCCTGCGACATGGAGATCACGGGCTACGGCACCGAGCACGTCAACCCCCTGCGCCTGTGGGACGCGAAGTCCCCGACGCCGGTGGATATGAGCCTGTTCTCGCAGGGCGAGTACCTGCGCGCGAGCGAGCAGGAGGCGATGGCGGAGACCATCGCCAAGATCCTCTATCCCGAGGACAACCACTATGAGGGCAAGTCGCTGCGCCTCAAGCAGCAGTATTTCTTCGTCTCCGCCACGATGCAGTCCATCATGCGCAAGCACATCGAGGTCTACGGCACGGCGGCGAACTTCCACGAGAAGAACGTCATCCAGATCAACGACACGCACCCCGCGCTGGTCATTCCCGAGCTGATGCGCATTCTGATGGACGACGCGGGCTTCGACTGGGATACCGCGTGGAATATCACAAAAAATTCTGTCGCCTACACGAACCACACCGTGCTCGCTGAGGCGCTCGAGCGCTGGCCGCAGCAGCTCATGGAGACGCTGCTCCCGCGCGTGTGGGAGATCATCACCGAGATCGCGCACCGCTATCAAAAGCAGGTCGAGAACTTCTACCACGACCCCGCCAAGACCGCGGAGCTGGCCATCGTCTGGGACGGGCAGGTGCGTATGGCGAACCTGTGCATCGCGGGCGGCATGGCGGTCAACGGCGTTTCCGCGCTGCACTCCGACATCCTGCGCCACGACGTATTCCGCTGGCAGTACCAGATGGAGCCGGAGAAGTTCAAGAACGTCACCAACGGCATCGACCACCGCCGCTGGCTCGCGCAGATCAACCCGCGGCTCGACGGCCTGATTGCCGACCTCTGCGGCGGGCGCGGCTATCTGCTCCATCCCGAGGAGCTCAAGAAGTTCGAGGCCTTCGCCGGCGATGGCGCGGTGCTCGCGCGGCTCGACGAGATCAAGCGCGCCAACAAGCTCGACTTTGCCGCTTACGTCAAAAAGACGCAGGGCGTGGCACTCAACACCGACGCCATCTTTGACGTGCAGGTCAAGCGCCTGCATGAGTACAAGCGTCAGCTGCTCAACGCCATGCACATCATTTATCTGTACCAGAAATTGCAGGACGATCCGAGCATGGAGCTGCAGCCGCGGACCTTCCTCTTCGGCGCGAAGGCCGCACCGGGCTACGCGGTCGCCAAGCGCATCATCCACCTCATCAATTCGCTGGCGAACCAGATCAACAGCGATCCGCTGTGCAGGGGACGCCTGCAGGTCGTCTTTCTGGAGAATTACCGCGTGTCCCTCGCCGAGCATCTGATGCCCGCGAGCGAGGTCAGCCAGCAGATCTCCACCGCCGGCAAGGAGGCCAGCGGCACGGGCAACATGAAGTTTATGATGAACGGTGCGCTGACCGTCGGCACGCTCGACGGCGCGAACGTCGAGATGCACGAGGTGCTTGGCGACGAGAATATGTTCCTCTTCGGCCTGCACGCGGACGAGGTCGCGCGCCTGAAGGCGCAGGGCTACGCGCCCCAGCGGCTCTGCGAGCGCGACGACGCGCTCAAGCGCGTGGTCGATCAGCTCCGCACGGGCTTCTCCGACGGTGTGAGCTACGACGATCTCGCCCAGCGCCTGCTCCAGCGCGACGAATATATGCTCCTGCAGGACTTCGCCTCCTACTGCGCCGCCGAGCAGCGCATGGCGAAGACCTACGCCGACCGCGCGGCGTGGGACCGTATGTCGCTTCTCAACATCGCGCGCAGCGGTATCTTCGCCGCCGACCGCGCGGTCGCGCAGTATGCGGACAACATCTGGCACGTCCCGCACAAGTAAGCAAAGCGGAGGAAAGAGACGGCGGCGCCGTCTCTTTTCCGCGCTATTGACAGGCATGATATAATTTCTCTGACTGAAAATCACGAGAACAGAGGAAAACGCTATGGAATTCACACAGGGCGTGCGCTTCGACAGCCTTGGCCTGCTGCCGGAAATGACGCGCGCATTGGAAAAGAAAAACATCGAATGGTCCACCCCCGTGCAGGCGGGCTGCATCCCGCCGATGCGCGAGTGGAAGGACGTGATCGCCAAGGCCCCCACCGGAACGGGTAAGACCTTTGCCTTCGGCATTCCCATCATCGAGCACATTGACCCCGAAAGCGAGGAGGTGCAGGCGGTCATCATGGCGCCTACGCGCGAGCTTGCCATGCAGATCACGGCGGAGCTGCGCGACCTGGCCGTTTTTATGAGCGGCATCCGCGTGGTGTGCCTCTACGGCGGCGCGCCCATTGGCAAGCAGATCGACGCGCTGAAGAAAAAGCCGCAGATCGTTGTGGCGACCCCGGGCCGCCTGTCCGACCACATGAAGCGCCGCACCGTGCGGCTCGACCGGGTGCAGACCGTTGTGCTCGACGAGGCCGACCGAATGCTCGACATGGGCTTCATCCACGACGTGACCCGTATTTTGGACAAGATCCCATCCCGCCGCAACCTCGGTATGTTCTCCGCGACCATCTCGCGCGAGGTCATGGACATCAGCTGGGTCTACCAGCGCGACCCCGAGGAGATCACCGTCCGCGCGGATGAGCAGAATAAGCCCGACATCCTCCAGTATGCCGTCACGGTCGAGCAGACCGACAAGGTCGCGGCGATGGCGCGCATCATCCGGCAGGAGAAGCTGGAGCGCGTGATGGTGTTCTGCAACACCAAGGGCATGGTCGAGCGCCTGACGAAGTACCTTGAGATGGAGGGACTGGACGCCGCCTGCATCCACGGCGACATCCCGCAGAAAAAGCGTGAGCAGGTCATGGCGCGCTTCCGCCGCGGCGAGCTGCCTGTGTTCGTCGCCACCGACGTCGCCGCCCGCGGCATCGACGTGGACGACGTGGACGCGGTGTTCAACTACGATGTGCCGCAGGAGAACGAATATTACGTCCACCGCATCGGACGCACGGGCCGCGCGAAGCGTCACGGCGTCGCCTACACGCTCGTGGCGGACTACCCGAGCAAGATGCGGCTCGACGCCATCGCCAAGTTCACCGGAAACGACGTCAAGCCCGCCCACTTCGAGGGTGATACGCTGGTCGTGGACGCCAAATAATAACAATTTGTAACTTTTTGCCCCGCTCGTCTTTACAAGCGGGGCAAATTTTTATATAATCATTTAGATGTTTGCCTGTGCGGCGCGCTTCGCGCCGCGTTTTACGATAGAGAAAGAGGAGACGCTCCCGATGAAAATGCTGCGAAGATCCGTCTGTCTGCTGCTCTGTGCGGCGCTGTTTTTGACCCTGCTCGCCGGTTGCGGCAAGCAGGAGGAGCCCGCGGAGGACTTTGTGGTGAGTGCCGCGGTCTGCGGTCCGCTGGAGACGCTTGACCCGACCATGAACACCGACGTGGGGGCGGAGAGCCTGCTCTCCACGCTCTTTGAGGGCCTGATGCGGATGCGCGACGACGGCGCCGGCAAGGCGGTCGCCGTGGCGGGTATCGCCAAGGAATACATCGAGGAAAAGAATTACGACGACACCGTGACCTATACGTTCACGCTGCGCTCCGCGGCCCGCTGGTCGGACGGCGAGCGCGTGACGGCGGAGGACTTCGTTTACGCCTGGCAGCGGTTGGTCGATCCCGCGACGGCGTCGCCCAACGCCTCGCTTCTGAGCATGGTCGCGGGCTATGACGAGGTGCGCGAGAGCGGCGACGTGTCGCTGCTCGGCGTGAAGGCCAAGGGCGAGAGCACCTTTCTCGTGACGCTCAGCAGGCCCTGTGCTTACTTCATCACCAGCGTCTGCACGTCGCCGGCGACGGCCCCGCTGCGCCGTGATCTGGTGGAGGGGAATGCGAGTTGGGCGGCGACCGCCGACATCGTGACGAACGGCCCCTATACTGTGGGCGCATGGGTAAAGGCCGCGCAGCTTCAGACGAAGAGAAACGGCGAATACTACGAGAGCAAGCTCGTCGTGCCGGACAGCATTTGCTTCCGCTTCGAGACGGACGCGCAGACGAACTACGATCAGCTGCTTGCCGGCGAGCTGGATTACACCGCGAAGCTGCCCTACGCGGCCATCGAGCAGCTGGCGGAGGATGAGACGTGGCAGCCCGCTCCGCTGGCGGAGACGGTCTGTGTGCTCTACAACCATCTGACCGACACCTTCTCCGACGCGCAGCTGCGCCGTGCCTTTGACCTTGCCATCGACCGCGCGGCGCTCGCCGAACAACTCGGCGTGACGGCGACGGCGGCGACCGGCTGCGTGCCCGACGGCATCAGCGACGCGCCCGAGAGCGGGGAGGACTTCCGCACGGCGGGCGGTGAGCTCTGTGCGGCGAACGCCGAGGGCTATGCCGAGCGCAGCGCCGAGGCGGCGCGGCTGATGACCTCTGCCGGACACTATCAGGGCGCGGGCCTGCCGACGCTCCGCTTCCTCTTTGTGGAGGGGGAGCAGACGCGCGCGGCGGCGCTGAGTCTGTTCAATATGTGGAGGACCGCCACGGGCGTGGCGGTCGAGCTGGTGGGCGTGAGCGCCGAGGAGCTTGACGCGGCGCTCGCCGCCGGTGATTTTGACCTCGCGCTCACCACGCTCACGGCTCGCTGCGACGATCCGATGGAGTACCTGCTGCCGTTCCGCGGCACGTCGGAGAGCAACGTCTGCGGCTACCGCAACGACACCTTTGACCTGCTCGTCGGCGTGGCGGAATCGACCGGCGACCTGACCGCCCGCGCGGCCTTCCTGCACGACGCAGAAGCGATGCTGCTTGAGGACAGCGCCGTTTCGCCGCTTTGCTTCTCCGGTACAGCCTACCTCCTGCGCGAGGGCCTCACCGGTGTGAGCCACGACTGCTTCGGCCATAGCTACTTCACCGCGGTCTCCCGCGCGGAGACGGGACCGGCTGCGTAATAGACACAACAAAAAACCGGCGTCCGCTTGAAACGGACGCCGGTTTTCTGCACTGTTTAGAGGCCCTGCAGCAGGATGATGACGATCAGGATCGGCAGCACCCACTGGAAGTAGGGCTTGAGCCAGCGGGCGAACCTGAGACCCGAGCCCTTGTTGGCCTCGGCAAGATATTTGTCGAAGCCCCAGCCCCACTTCGTCACGCAGAAGAGGAGGTAGACGAGAGAGCCGATGGGCAGCAGGAGGTTGCTCACGAGGAAGTCCTCGCTGTCGAGCACGTCCTTGCCGAGGATGGGACGGAAGTCGCTCCAGATGTTGTAGCCGAACACGCAGGGCAGACTGAGAGCGGCGATCAGGATGCCGTTGATGAGCACGGCCTTCCTGCGGCTGATCCCAAAGGTGTCCATGCAGATGGCGAGGATGTTTTCAAACACCGCCAGCACGGTGGAGAAGCTCGCGAAGATCATGAACAGGAAGAACAGCGCGCCCCAGAAGCGCCCACCCGCCATGTTGATGAAGACCGGCGGCAGCGTCTGGAAAATCAGGGAGGGGCCGTTGTCCGGCGTCACGCCGAAGGTGAAGCAGGCGGGGAAGATGATGGTGCCCGCCATCAGCGCCACGAAGGTGTCGAGCGCGCAGATGCGCACGGCTTCGCCGGGCAGGGTGTGCTCGTCGCTCATGTAGCTGCCGAAGATCTCCATGGCGGCGATGCCCAGGCTCAGGGTAAAGAAGGACTGGTTCATGGCGGCGGTCATCACGTTGCCGATGCCCTGCTCCG
>ERZ825896.1981-NODE-1981-length-20992-cov-15.791852_pt1 | contig 20992 bp, 18 predicted proteins | sample MGYA00519858_ERZ825896 | MGnify/ENA primary metagenome ERZ825896 (study PRJEB31778, sample SAMEA3449214) | human gut metagenome | biome: human gut; feature: human-associated habitat; material: faeces | place: United Kingdom | collected 2010/2012 ...
ATCGTACAAAAACGATGTAAATAATAATTGCCATCAGAGGAAGTATACTCCCTTTAGTGGCAATTTTAAATACACTATCTTATTTGACGCTTACGAACCAACAACAAAATCATAGTCATAAAACGATATAGATATAGAAACTTTTAGAATTTTAGAAACCAAATACTGTTAACTTGCTCTTAAAACAAAATGTAGCAATAACATACAAATGTTATTGCTACACTACGAAATTGGGTTCTCCCCACGCTTGACAAATATCCTTTTATTTCATCCAATATTAAACATAAGAATTCCATTATCTTCCCCAAGATGATAAAATGCCTCTCGCATCTCAATTCTTGAAATATTTCCATGATATCCCTTTTCCATTGGAAAAGCTTCAAAATTCATAAATAGTTCTTTCATTTTGTCCGCCAAATCTCTACGATCTACCTTTTCAACAATATCCGATAAATCTCCTACGTTGATTCGTAACGGCTGTTCATCAGCTACTCCATTATTTATTGCAATTCTCCATTCATTTTGATTTTTGTAAGAATCACATTTGTCAAAAACATCATAATCTATCCTTTTGCTTTGTTGCAGAAAATCTTTAATTTTAATAGATTCTTCTAATCCAAAAGTTATAGAGTGTTTATTTTTTACGGCCCTATTATTTAATGTCATAGGATGATAATTTACATCTCCACAAATATATTGATAATTTTGCTTACTAACAACAACATCTATTCTTCTAATAAATTCTTCTGGATTTTTATGATTGCTGCATATTCGCCAAAATCTTTCATATTGGGTTCATTCCAATCAACTCTCATTTTTTTCTTAAATATTTGTTGACGATATTCCATTTTGCAGAAACACATCACATTACAGTAGTCATATCCTAATGCTCGTATCATTATATCTGTACACATAGCTTTTTTCATATCATCTGGAAGCCCCGTAACTCGACTAGGTGGAATACTGGCTATTGTTCCTTCTAAAACATCTCTTTGGCTTTTGTTTCTCTGCTTCCCTAAAATAATTTTTGCATATTTATCGCCCTGCACAGCTGCCTCTATCAAGCCCCGTTCTGCATAGGTTCTTGTAAAAGCAGATAAACTTGATAAATAAAATTTTCCTTTTACAAACTCTTCCTGATAACTCTTTTTCTCAAAAAACTTTGTTAAAATGTATGTCATCTAATGCCCCCAATAATTTATCATTTTCAAATCATCTTCCATATATTTCTATACAGCGTTCATTCCTATATCGTTTATCTTCTTTTTAAATGCAACCTTCCACCTATTGATTTTAGAATGTTCTTCCCCTCATATTTTTCGTTGACAGACTTTAAGACTTCTGCACTAAAAGAGCATTATATCTCATTATCCTCGATATAATATCCTTGTTTTTCTAATTCTCTCTTTATATCATCAACCGTTGGAAACAACTCTTTATTTACCATATCTATCCCATAAGCACACATCAAATCATCATATGAACACCCACTCTGAAAGTACAACTAATTACTTAACTCTCATTCTTTCAAATCTGCAATCCTTATTTAATGTTCTTTCATATCTAAGTGGATATGCACAACAACAATTACTTACTTCACAAGATTCTTTTCTTTATGATTTTCACCAACTTCATTAAAAATTCAAAACTCTGTAATATACGTAAATTCAAGAATTTCTACATATCTTTTCTTTGTAGCAACACCACTGTTTCCAAATGCGTTATAACTTTACTTCGTATTAACATTCGCGCACAATTTGGTGCTTTTATTATTTTTTGCCCCCCTGAACGCTAATTACAAAAAGTTGCACCATTCTGGCGAACTGTTTATCATTTAATAATAATATTCTGAAGTGGTATTTGTGAAATCGTAGCAGATAATAATGAGTTTCTAAATGTTTCACTTTCACAAACAGTCTTATTCTTCAGCATATCCTCGACTGTTAGTTTACCTACTACTAACGCCATAGCCAAATCTTCATAAAAGCACACTTCCTCATATCCATTATAATCTATAGCACTAGCTCTTACAAAGTTTTCTTCTATAATAATAGTAGAACTCGGCTTGCCACAAAATCCCTGATTTAATACCAATTCTCTTGCAACTTTATCATAATCATGACTTATATCAAAATATACTACCGGAACTTCATATCTCAAATTACATAGGTCCTGAAAAAAATAGCCCATGCCATTTCTGCTCACCTTTATCTGTAGCCCCGCCTCTATACCTGAAGCATAAGACGACTTGATCATCGCTCTCATTCCTTCATCATCCACCCAAACTATATCCCTTTGTGTATCTGCTGGATTATAGATTGATGGATAATCAATCTTTGTTCTCATAAGCCCAGTACCCACCGCCTGAAAACGCTCTGCTGTTTTGCTTTTAGCTTTTTTTCTTCTAGCAATAGATAACCATTTTTTATTAATCTCCTCATCTTCTCTACATCTTCTTACTATCACTGCTTCAGCAATTTTTCCTAGTAATGACATAATTGTTTTTTCAGGGTTCATTTGGAATATTGTTTTCAAGGCAAAAACGTTATCTTCATATCTAATAATACCCAAATCGTCAAATAGAATATCAAATAACTTTTGCCCTGTGTAATAATTTAAAATTTCAATATTCTTTCTTCCGTTCATAAACTCTTCAAATGTCTGAGAAGCGATTATCTCTCCATTACCATTACGAACAGCAATTATTAATTCACTTTCATACATTAACATCACCTGATTTCTACCATTGATATACTAGAGTCTTCCTGCTACCTATCTCATAATCATTTCAATTGCCTTTTGTCGCGACATCCCGTAATCCTCGATAAAAACATTAATCGTCTCACCTGTACTTCTTTTATATATTTTTGCTTCTCCTAACGTTGTAAATGGACCTTCAATTATTTCTTCAGGTTCCACCTCAACAGAATCCAATATCTCTAACCATCCATAATCATAACCATCAATTTCGTAGGTCACTAAGCCTCTTTTAAAATTTACCTTCTCAACTATCGCTCTCATGTCTTACTCCCTCCATATCGACATTTTTCCATCTCAATAATAAAGCTAAGTATATAAATGTACTCAAAGTACAAATACTGAAAAGTGCAAGTGATATTATTGGTAAACACAAACATTCAAATGTATTCATATGATTTATCAATGCACATATAAGCGGGAAAAACACTCCAAGAGCCGAAAAAGTAACAAAAAGACATAACCCGGCTTTCATTCCTTTTGGCTTTTTGAACTGCTTCTTTTTATCTTCATATTGCTTTTTCTCAAATCTTAATTCTTCAATTCTTAATCCTAATTGCTCCGCCTCTCCTTTTTTTTGGTGATACCAGATTCCAACCTGCTGAGGCACAATGTCATCAACATCAATTAATGAAGATACAGAGAATAAAGGATTCGAATTCTGCTTTCTTGCATTCTTCTCTACCTCACATATTATTTTCTTGCAAACATTATAGTCAAAGTCATTTGTATACTTATTCGCCAATACAACTGGAACTTTATCCGAATTTACCTTTATAAAAATGTCCTCATCCAAATTTGCTATTTCCTCGTATATTTCCAAAGCTCTACTCCAATATTTTTCCATTATGAAATAATCCAGTCTAGGTTTTTCTTCTGTTTTATACACTACATCTATGCTTCTATTATCCAATAGCATAGAAATGTTATCCCTAACAAAATCATAAGCATCATCATCATTAAGTTTTTGTATTATTTCTTTATGCTGCCTGGTTTTCATGCCAAGTTCATCATCGATTTCTTTAATTTTATCTAAAATAACATCTCTATCTGAGCTAATACTAATCAATTTTGAAGCTATAAATCCGCCAATAATAGCGATAATGGTTGCCGAGCATCCGGCAACAGAATAAAAAAAGCTTGTATAATCCAACTTAATAGTCCTCCATACATCTTTGTTATAATAACTGTTAAACTGTTTTATCAATATCGTCTGTCTCAATTTGAGTATTTCCGCCAAGAACAGAAGCCAAAACAGCAACAGTACTACCAACTACTATAGTCGCCAAAGTAGCCATACCTGCTATAAATCTTTTATTCTCAGTATCCTTCTTATCAACTTTTTCAGCAACATCCTTCATCTGCTCTATAATGTACTTCTTCTGCTCAAAGGTTAAGTTTTCATTTTCAAGTTCCTTTTGGATCGAAGCTATTATAGCATCGTATGTGTCATAAACTGCCTTTACACTTTCATTATTAGATTCCAGACCTTTATCCAATGATTCCTTATATTCTGATAACATTTCCTTAGTTGTATTAGCAAACTCTGGAAACTGTTCAAGTGCTTTCTTTGCTACTTCAGGATCCATTTTGTCTAACATAGAAGCCATTTTAAATCACTTTATCTTTAGTAAGGTGTCTAAAATCAGCAATATCTAATTTTTTTAGTACTTTTGCTTCTGACATCATAGTATTAATCCTCCTCGCTCTCTATTTGACCTAAAACAAAATTACATTCTGTAATCTCTCGTTGTAGTTGTTCTATTGTTAATAGTTTCTGATTTATGGATTGATTGCACCTTTCAATTTCCTCATGAAGATATCTTCTTACATCCTCTTTAGAAAAAGACTCATCACCTGTTTCTTTCACTTTTCTAACAGCGGATAAATACGTTGCTGCTATCCCTCCAATTATCGGAACTGCTGCAACAGGCATCATGATTGCTGATCCAATCAAACCTCCTGCCATGCCAGCATATTGGGGTGAACTCTTTAGAAACTTATTTAAATCAGCCTCTGTTTTCCCCGCTAAAAACACAGGTACATATTTTCTAAAAAAGCCCTCTAACCCGCTTAGTTAGCGGCTTTTCTGCTGAGCAATCACACAGTCTTCACATGCAGTGAAAGTTACTTCTTATTATTATACTAAATAGCGAAGCCGTCACCTTTTGCGAAAAGGTTTATCCCCCACTTAAGGGGGATAGCGTTTACCCCACTTACAAACTATTCTTCTATGTTTTCTGATTGAAATACCCATTTAATAGCCGTAATTAACCAAAACAAGTATACTACCATCAAACAGTTATTCTTTCTAAACGCTTTAATATCACTAAGTCCATGTGCAATATTATTTCGTAGGTTTTTGCCTAACTGCTCTACCATCACAAATTCTATCATGAACAACAAATTCTCGTCTAAAGATTCTCGAACAAAATCCTGTCTCAAAAAATTATTAAAATTCTGCTCATGTTGAAGTCCATTACTTTTTAATGAAGTAGTTGGAAATCCACCCCATTCAAAGAACGTTCTAAAATAACTTTCGAATTGTGGTACAAGTACATGTAGTGCAGATACATAATCATCTTCAAAGAATCGATTTATCCCCACAGCGATAATTTCTTTTTGCGTTTCATCCATATACTCCGTTTCACAAATTCTACCAATAACCATATCGGCTGTAAGCCCCATATCAATCATTTTATTCCAAATAAAATTTACACCCGTGGAAAAAGTAACTTCCAATTCAATTCCATAATTTTGGAATGTAAGATGCTTTACAAGATCATCGTCATCCTGCGTTGAAAATACCTTTCTGTTTCCTTCAATACGACCGAAATCCACTAATTTATACAAGGGATTTTTAGCTTGAGCAGTCGCTTGAAGCACAATCTTTTCTTTATTTATAACGAAATCACTACTGTGACTTACTGTTGCAAAAGTATCCTCAATATTTTCCTTAAAAAAGTCTTTTGTTTCCTTTTCCAATTGCTCCACAGAAACGCTTTGAGTTGTAGAAATAGTTTTGAATTCGCCTGAACCTCCAGCATCCTTAAAAGCATTTTTAATTTTCACTTTAAGATGATATACTTTTTCTCGCTCCCCGATATTAGCATAATGTTTCGCAGCCAATTGATAAAACTCTGCTTTTACTAAATTGGAGTTTCCCTCTTTATCTGCATCCAACACATACGATTCCCCTATTTTTAATAGCACTGCGTCAATTTCATCCTGTCTTTTTAAGATTTTCAGCCAATCCATATAATTCGGACAACAATTTCTATAAAGCGAATAATCGCCCCTTTGAAAATAATAATCCAACATTTCTTCGATTATATTAACAAATCTTTCTTGAGTCTCAGCCTTAATAAAATCATTTTTGTTTTTTGCAATATTTCCTGCTACTATTCTTGATATCGGCAGTAAATAGAGATAGTCTTCTTGTGAATAATCCCTTGAAATCAATTCATCAACTACTCCATCCAATTTTTGAATAATATCTTTGTTAGAAAAGGACAGCCCCAATTCAAACAATCGTGAAAAGCTAACTGTATATTCATGCCCCAATCTCACATTTTTTAAATGCTCACATAACAACTGACATATCTGCATTGCAAATTTATATTTTTGATTCTTCTCGCAATATTGAAAACAATAATTCGCATACCTCATCTTGGCAGGAACATTCATAACCATTTCAAACCTATGCTTATAAAAGTCTAAGCGCTCTGTCTCAAAGTTATCTATATCTGGTATTTTTACACCATTGGTATATACTGCCTGTGGAAATAAAAACTGTTGTCCCTCATCTCTTTGTTCTAATGGAATTTCACAACATATAAATAATTGTCCTTCCCATGTTAATAAACGCTTTTTTTCTTCATCTATATCACCCGTTATAAATTCCGACAATTCTTTCTGAATTATATCTAACGATTTATTTATATCATCGAAAATCTCTGTTCCTGCAATAAATTCATCATATTCTCTATACATCATATTTCCTCTTTTTCATGAAATAATCCTAAAATACTCAAGCAACTCATAGCAACCAAGCACTAATATTTTACCACACCCACCTACATTTTACCATCTGCAAAAGAGCAAGAAAAAAAGCCGATCAGGAATCTCAACTCCCAATCGGCATCTTTTCTTACTCCTCTTCATTTTTACATTCAATCTCCGTTCCATCTAGGAAAACTACCAACAATGTTCCATCCTCAAATACCTTGATGTGGTCGAGTGTTTTCAGCATGAAATCCGTATCCATCTCCTTCAATGGTTCTGCTCCATCAGTGTATTCGATAAACTTCTCTGCCCGATAACCTTCTAACAGGTTCTCGCTCTGCAACTGCTCAGTCCACTGTTGTATGAAATCTGCTCAGTTCTCCACCAGTGCATTCCATGCCATCAGATAGGTCTTTATCAATGTTTTTTCTTCCACATGGCGATTGGCACATACCATGATTCCTTTTATCTTGTATCGCTCACTGCATTACCATACCTTTCTGTCAACTCTCGTGCTGCTCCGCCATCCCTTCCTTGCAAATATCTTATTGCACTCTCCACACACTATCTTGGATGCAAATGGATTGCATTTCGTTCTATGGAATAAGAATTTCTTCCATGCTCCTCAAGATACTTTTTTCTACGTATAATCTCAAGCTGAACGCATTCCCATATTCGTTTCGAAATGATAGCATCGTGGTCATCCTCTACATAAAACATCTGGATTTCTCCTTTGTTCGGTGCCCGCTTTTTGGTAAGGAAATCCACTGTATAGCTTTTCTGCAGCAATGCATCCCCTTTGTACTTTTCATTTTCCAACATGCTCATTAAGGTTGTAGCCTGCCACTTTGTACCTCCATCCCAGTTTTTAATTCCTTCCTTTTCAAAAATCCTTTTAATGTAGTCCGTTGTTTTGCCATCCAGAAATTCCCGATATAGCCGTACTACAATCGGCTTCTGCTGCCTGTTTATTACCAGCTTGCCATTCTCGTCCGCATCGTAGCCAAGAAAACGCTTGGTACTCATTTTGTGCTTTCCTGTTTCAAACCTCCTGCGGATTCTCCATGTGCAGTTTTCTGAAACGGATCGGCTCTCGTCCTGCGCCAGAGAGGAAAGAATAGTAAGAAGCACTTCGCCTTTTGCATCGAGGGTATTGATGTTTTCCTTTTCAAAAATAATTCCAATCCCTAGGTCCTTCAGCATAGTCCGTGCAATAGACAATCTCTGCTTCTCTCCACCAGAAAGTGCGCTGCCGCCTTCTCCGATCCTGGTGTTATATCCATCTAGTAAAGTCTCAATAAAGTCATCACAGCAGGCCGGCTTTGCTGCCTCCACAACTTCCTCATGAGTAGCATCTGTCTTACCAAATTTAATATTATTCTCAATCGTATCATCAAAGAGATACACACTGATGTTTGCTAATAAACTATCCAAAGTATAATCCTTTACATCACGACCACCAAAGCAGATATGACCATCATCCACATCCCCAAAACGTACAATCAGATTACACAAAGTTGTCTTTTCAGAGCCCGATGGTCCAACAATAGCGGTCATTTTCTTCTCTGGAATTGTCACAGACACTGATTTCAAAACAGGGCGCTCACCATAGGAGAAATCAACCTTATCAAACTTAATTTCATAAGCAGCAGGAACAATAATTTGTGCACCTTCATCCAGAACTGGCACATCATCCAGATCATTTGCTCTGTCAATAGCACTTTCCGTTAAACGAAGTATAACCATACCACTACCTGACGCTTTTAATTGTTTGAAAATCATAAATGAAGCAATTACCATTCCAAAACCGCAGAAACCTTTGATTTATTGGGCTTTTCTCGACAGAAGGCACACCGTCTCCACATGTATTGATTTTGGGAATAAAAATTATAATTCCCTTAGATTTTCAACAATGCTCTGTCTCTTGTCAGCACGGTAAAGTACAGCAGGAATCAGCCATCCCAGCAGGAGAAATACTGGTATAATCAGGATTACAGGCATGATTGTAAAATGGTATGTTACAAACCAGAACATATCGCTCATCATATTGCCAAGCATAGGGCTGAGCACCACAGAAAGTATAAGAGACGCTATGATGGAGCCCACCGCATAAAATAAGCCCTCATAAATAAGCATGAGCTTTAGCTGTCTCTTGGTCATGCCCACAGACTGTAATACGGCAAATTCTCTTTTTCTGGACAAAATTCCTGTCATAATTGCATTGAAAAAGTTAAGTATGCCCACAAGCCCGATTACGGCACAGAGGGCACCACCACAGATTAAAAACATATTTTTAAACTGGGTAAACTCACGTCTGATAGATGCCTTGCTCTCATACATGAGAGTAGATGTATCTCCTGCTGTGAGCTTTTGCAGATACTGCTCAGCCTTTGCTTCTGCCTGAGAATCCGGTGTGTCAAACATATAAAATTTGGGAATTACATCTGTACCGCTGTCCTCCTTAAGCTTCTCTACCGGCAAAACCATGTCATAACCCAGACTTGTATAACGGAAGCTGATGGAATAAGGGACAGTCACAAGAGCACATACACTGTAGTCCACTTCCTTTGCCTCTTCCTCATGGTATTCCAAATATTCATCAGGCGTGGTTTGTTGGTCTGCCCGCTCGCCGGTTCGGCTGTCTATGTCATATCCAATCTGATAACTTATGGTATAAGTGTCTCCCAGCTCAGGATATCTGTCCAGATTTACTATATTGCCGTAATCATCTGTGGATACAGCTACAGCGATTGCGTTGCTATCCGGGTCAAATAGCGGCTCTAAGGAACCTTCTACTACAGTAAACTTGTCAAAAAGTCCATCATCAAAGCCCTCTATGCTGGCACCGACAAGTATGCTGTCATCGCTCTGCTCGTATTGGGAGAGTTCCTCTTGCAGCTCTTCGCCAGTCAGGTAGACGCTTGCTAACTTGCTGTACTGGTCTGTCTCCATCCACATCATAGGGGATATGTCTGCCAGGTCATAGCCGCTTCCAGAGACAGTCTCATCTGTGTTTTTCTTTATATCGGTATCCGCTCCTATATACTCATCTGCCGCATTATAGCGGAAATAATCCGTACTGCTCACGATAAAGTCTGCACAGGTTGACCTGTCCACATATTTATCCATGTCAAAGCCGTTGACCAGTAAAAAAAGCACATTTAAAAGAGTTACGGAAAGTGTCAGTGAAACTATCACAAGGGCTGTTTTCTTCTTATTTCTGCCTAGATTGGCAAAAGCCATCTGATATACCTTAGCCCCACGGCTGTGGCGTTTTTTCTTTTTGCTGGTCATGTCCTCTGTGTATTTTGCAGCCTCAACAGGAGACACCTTCGCAGCCATTTTACCAGGCTTCCTGCAGGACAAAAAGACAGTGATAATGGCAAATAGGGCAGAACCTATAAAAATAAGGGGCGAGCTGCTGATAGTAGCCTTTGTGCCTATAATGCTTGTGGTCTCTAATGCAATAGGAGTTAAAACTGCGCCAATGCCATAGCCTGGAAGTAATCCTATAGGAATGCCGAGAATGCACAAAAACAAAGCTTCCTGTGTGATAATGCGCCTTAATTGTCTTGGTGTGGTGCCGATGGTCTTTAGCAGGCCATAAAACCTGATGTCTCCAGTTACTGAAATCTGGAATATATTGTATATAATCAGATAGCCTGTAAATATAATAAGCAGGAAAAAGGCAATGATTGCAGCTACCAGTGAGAAATCTATGCCAGAGCTTATAGATGAGGCAGTAAGTCCCCAATTCACACCGATTCTGGCGCTGTTCTTCTGGTCTCTTGTATTCCAGTCATATCCTAAGTCTGTATCTATTTTTTCCATCTGCTCCCTGATATTAAGCTTGGAAGGAAGCATGACATTTAAGTCTATGTCAAAAGCTTCATTGCCAGCGGCTATGCACTTTTCGTTAATTTTATCTACATAGGCTTTTGATACGTTGATATAGTGTACAGGCATCAAATCATCATACTCCCAGTAGCCCACGAGGATAAAACTGTCGGTCTGGGTCATGCCGGTATTTGTTCCATTACCAGCCTGATAAGTAATAGTCACATTTGCTCCCAGCTCAGGTTCTACGCCAAGGAGTTTTAAGGCTGTAGTGTCCATGGCTATTTCATTTTCTTTTTGAGGCTCCTTTCCCGTGGTTGGGGTGGCGTAGCTCCACTTGGTACAGTTTTTATCCATGTAGCTTACTTCTGCCGCTACCTTGCTGAATACGTCAGAGGAGCTGAAGCCACACACGATACGCTCACCGGATGCCTTGATTCCCTTGTGGGCAGCTATTTTATCAGCCTGTTCTCTGGATAAATCCTTAAAGTTTCCATCACTATAGCCGCCTGCCTGTCTGAAATTGTAGGTCTCATAGCTTGAGTTTACAGACAACATAATGGTAAATAATGATGTAAACATCAAAGTTGTGAGTGCTATAGCACAAATTGCAATAATATTTCTTTTTCTGGATGCCCACAGAGACTTGAAACTAAGTCTGCGGATACATTTTCTGTTCTTTACTCTCATACTGCTCCCTCCTGAATATGTCCATCCTCAATTCTTATTATGCGGTCCGCAAGCTGGGCGATTTCCTCGTTGTGGGTAATCATCACAATCGTCTGCGAGAACTTCTGGCTTGTCACCTTTAGGAGACTTAATACGTCCTGACTTGTACGTCCGTCTAAGTTTCCTGTGGGTTCATCCGCAAGAATTATGGCAGGCTCTGCCGCCAATGCTCTGGCTATGGCAACTCTCTGCTGTTGTCCTCCGGAGAGCTGATTTGGGAGAGCGTTAAGTCTCTGGTCGAGTCCCAGTGTCTCTGTTATTTTTTTCACAAATTCCTTATCGACTTTACCGCCATCCAGCTCGATTGGAAGCACTATGTTTTCATATACATTTAGTACAGGCACCAGATTATATGCCTGAAATACAAAGCCTATTTTTCTGCGTCTAAAAATGGTAAGTTCCTCATCCTTTAGGGAAAAGATGTCTTTGCCATCCACGAATACCTTGCCGGAGCTTGGTCTGTCCAGACCACCCAACATATGTAAGAGGGTGGATTTGCCACTGCCGCTTGTGCCCACAATAGCCACAAACTCTCCTTTTTCTACATTGAGGCTCACGCCATCTAAGGCATGTACACACGCCTCACCTGTTCCATAGTTTTTCTTCAATTCACATGCTTGTAAAATGTCCATATATATATCCTCCATAAAAACTAAAAAACTGTATGCAGCATTTTTCACTACATACAGATTATTACACAATATTCTTTCCAGATTCTTTCCGGAAATAATTAAATTATTACAGTTTTGAAAGATTTAAGCCGATTTTGGCAGAAAAACAGAAAAAGTACTGCCCTGTCCGTATACGGAGGACACCTTTATGTAGCCGCCCTCTCCGCTTAGAATCTGCCGGCTTAGATACAGTCCGATTCCCACACCTTCCATATTTTTGGTATCTTCTGAGCGGTAAAATCTTGAAAAAATCTTAGGCAGCTCATCCTCTTTTATGCCGATTCCACTGTCCTTTATATCAATTCTTACAAACATTTCATATGCAGTGACAGATAGACTTATACTGCCCTCATTTGTGTATTTTACAGCATTATCGAGAATATTGCAGATGACTTCCAAAGTCCATTTGCTGTCAAAATAAGCTCCCTCATCCGTGTCATGGAGTATAAGCTCAAGCCCCTTAGCCTTGGCTTTGGACTCTGACTCTTTTACAGCCAGTGTCAGCATGGGCTTAAGTGCTTCCTCCTGTTGGGAGAGCTGCAATATGCCGTTTTCAAGCCTTGACAGCTTTACCAGAGAGTCGATTAAAAACTGCAATTTTTCCGACTGGGCATGAAGCTGGACAATATTTTCACGCATCTGAGCTGATAAAGTGTCAGTATCATCTTCAAGCAGCAGCTCGCTGTACAAGAGCAGATTGGCTATGGGAGTTTTGGTCTGGTGGGAAATATCCGCAATCAACGATTTTATTTTGTCCTTTTCCAGCTCCACATTTCTGGCAGAGACCACAGAAGCACTCAGATAATGGGCGAACTTGGTCTCAAGCGAGGACAAGCGTGTCTCGTCAAAGCTTTTTTCAGAAAAATTCCCTTTGGCTGCCTGATTTAACATATTTTCTATTGTATCAATGGTTTTCTTCGTACGCAGATGGTTGATTAAAATTACAAGTGCTGTAATTACAAAGCATATGCCCACTATACAAATGGCTGTATTATAGTTATTCATTCAAATCTATATCCTATTCCATATACTGTTTTAATGCTGTCCGGTGTGCCAAGCTTGTCCCTGAGCCTCTTGATAGACACAGAGAGGGCATTGGCATCCACAAATTCCGCGCTGTCATTCCAGACTCTGTCCAGAAGAAAATCTCTGCGGAGGTTTATGCCCTCATTTTGAACCAGAAGCCTTAAAAGACGCTGCTCGGTCTTACTAAGCTCGATTTCCTGTCCATCTACTAAAAATATCATTCTCTCAAAATCAAATTCATAGCAGCCCTTCTTGTATACACTGGCAGAGGTATGTGCCTGTAAGCTTTCCGCCTTTCTAAGCTGGGTATTTACCCTTGCCCTTAATACTGCCAGGGAAAAAGGCTTTGCGATGTAGTCATCTGCGCCAAGCTCCAGCCCTTTTACTATATCCATGTCGGTATCGTTTGCGGTCAGGAGAATAACCGGTATATTGGGATAGTTCCTCTTTAGTTCCTGTAAAAAATCAAGCCCACTTCCATCCGGCAGATTTATGTCAAGTAATATGAGAGACGGACAGCCGCACAGGAGCTGGTCTCTTGCAGCTTTTATAGTCTCACAGGAGACAAGCTTTCGGTTATCTGTCTTTAATGCCTTGCACAAGCCCTGATTTAAGGCTGTATCGTCCTCTAGGATTAATATTTGCTCCATCTGTATTTCCTCATAATCAATCAATATTTTATACTATTATAGCACAGGAGAATTTTGGAAATATGGTATTTTTAAATAAAGTATTGATGCATATGATATTTTCTGCAAACATAGTATCCCTTTTCTCATAAAACGTCTCCATTTCGCCTGCAAAGAAGAAGTAATATCTTGGTCCGGTGGGGTAAGGGTTTTATCCCCATAAAAAGCTGTCGTTATCAAACTCCCCATCTTCCAATGCCGCATCAATCGCTTTCCGAAATTGGGTTGCTAATTGTTCTATATCCTTCATCCTATGCTCCTATAACAAAACCTCTTTTGCGAAAAAGTATCCTTTCGCCAAAATGTATATCTTCCGTTCCCCAAAAGCCTATCCCCTGGGGTAAACCTCCGCTTATACCATCACTCTGCGGAAACAAACACACACATCTATTGTTCTTTCAAAATCGCAGAAACCTTTGACTTATTGCGCTTTCCTTGACAGAAGGCACACCGTCTCCACATGGCACGATACCTTCTGATTGATGTCAGAATGACCGCTTGTTCGCGGAAACATATCATATCAAAAAGGAAACAAATCCACACTCGCTGAAATTCAAAATATACACTTTGAAAATCGCTAATATTCAACAGCAAAACCGCGGCCTTAACTATTGAAGTATTCGGAAAGTGGTCGATACATACCCTTTGCTACTATAATAATGCAAGCAATTTTCTGTAGCTGCAGTTTACCACTATCTCCACAGTTGAGACAATGACGGCTGACTTATTTCCTCATGGAGAAGCTGCTCTGGCTCCTGATGAGCCAATACACTCCACAGGATTGAGTTGCCGGATTTCACCGTCTCGACCTGAAATCAACGCTTTATTTCTTTGCATTTTCCTCTAATTCCAGCATGTATTTATCAAAGTCGGACATAAATAATCTGTCCTGAACGACACGGTACTTTTCAAATTCAGTTTCAGCTTTTGCCTTGGCAATCTCCGCTGTAATTTTCCCTGCATCCTGAAGAACCTCTCTATCATCTGCCATCAGAAACAAATCCAGACGCTTAGACCAGTCCTCCATCGTCATCGGAATATGGCGTTCCGCACGGTCTTCTGCCAAATCCAAATACGCTGATACAATACGTTCTAATGAGCGCATTTCTTCTTCGCTTAGATAATTTTTTGCAATGCTTACATCACTTTTTACTATTTTGCCATCCGGTGCTGCTGCCCATGTAGTTAATCCCATATGCGGCTTATCTGCATCTGCGCGCTCATAAATCAGCTCTGCAGCTGTATGCCCATGTACTGCATAATGCATTTTATTTTGTACCTTTGCAAAAAACTGTTTCGTTGTTTTTGCATTACGGTCATAATCAAGTGATGTGGCATAGATGTCCGTTATCTTCTGATAAAATCTACGCTCGGAAAGACGGATTTCACGAATCTGCTCAAGTAAACGGTCAAAGTACTCTGTTGTAAGCACTGAACCACCATTCTTCAGACGCTCATCATCCATAGCCCAGCCTTTGATGGTATAGTCCTTAACGATACTGTTGGCCCATTTACGAAACTGCACTGCACACTCATTATTCACTTTAAATCCGACTGCGATAATCATTTGAAGATTATAATGCTTGGTATCGCGCGTAACCTGACGGGAACCTTCCGTTTGAACTATCCGGAAATTCCGGATAGTTGAATCTCCCTCAAGCTCTGAATCTGAATAAATTTTTTTAATGTGTTCATTGATTGTACGAACATCCACATCATATAATGTGGCCATCATCTTCTGTGTAAGCCATATATTCTCATCCTCATAGCGCATTTCAAAACTATCCTGCTGGTCACCAACAGAAGCAACATAGGTCAGATATTCTGCTGCGCTGGAACGGATTGTCACTTCATCTTTTTTCTTTGCCAAATAAAGCGCCTCCTTTTTTCTCTGTCATAAAATCCTTTATGAAACACGGATGCAGATCTTCACAATTTCGACCTGACTATTCTGCCTGTGCATCAAAGGATTGCTTCACAATTTCCATGATTTGATCTAATTCATCCTGATGCTCCATAAACAATTCTACGTCGCCATTTCCCCAACGTCCTAAACCGGTAATATCTTTGCAAATACCATTAGGATCATTAATCTCTGAAAACTTCATATTAATCGAAATACGCAGTCTTTGTTTCTGAAAAACAATATCAACAAAATTAGTATCCATCTTATAGGCAACATACAACTTTTTATATTCCTTCTTTACCGCTGGAGATAAGTTCATAATACGCTTATCTAAAGACTCGAACAGTATTCTTGTAAAAGCATTCACATCATATGTTTCCAAGGAATACTTCTGCACTGTTTTTTCTTCTACTTGATATGGTGTAAGTTCTGCAGCTGTTAAAGTTGGATATGGCCAAATAGATTCTGCTTTCTTTGCTAATTCATTTGCTCTCTCTTGTATATGTTTTTCATTCCACTCATTTTGCAAAACCACATATTTATTAAGTCTAAGCGCACTTTCTTTGAATCCACCCGGCATATCCATCTTTTCCAAGAAAGGTCTGTCGCTCATCTCAGAGTTATATGCAGTCAAAGTAAGATTGCCGATCGTATGTAAATATTTCTTCTGAATCTCCTGCCAATCAGTACCAAGTTCAGCTTGCCACTCAGATGAAAAATTTTTATTCTGCGGCATAATATGCTCAATGGTATAATTTTCTATAATAATTGGAGCCTTATTTTCAAAATTCTCTAAACGACTAAGAATATAATTTCTAGCACGCATATTATAAATATCACGACTTATAAACGCACCTCTGAACTTATCATCATCCGGAAACAACTTATAAGTATCCTGCATCACAAAGAATGCCTTAACAGAATTCAGATAATCATCTGGTTTAATATAATTCTTCAACGTTGCAAAGGTTTTGTTCATTGAGTTGGTCGGAATCTCACAAATTGCACGTCTCAGGACATAGCTAATACAAAACTTCAGAATTTCCTTCAGCTCATCTGATGTAATTAGTCCTTCCACACAATCATGATGAATTTTCAGTAAGAATGGGTAAGATACTTCCATTCTTAAATCAATAATATCCCCATATAATTTCTTTAAATCTGGGTCAGAATTTCTTCTAAATACAATATTTGTATAATATTTTGCATAATCCAGTAAATCTTGGCAAAGTTCTCTGATTGTTCCAAATTCACAATTCAAATGATACAGCTTAAACTCTTCATATACGCGTCCCTGCTTTGGAATACGAGAAAGTTTCATCGTCAAGTAATGACGAAAGAAAGCATCCATTACTGTTCCTTGTGTCTCATAAACAAACAATTGCTCCATAGGCCGCCAAAGATGTTCATATACATAAGTTTGCTCCGATGGTTCTAATCCCATCAAAACATAGTTACGAATCAAATCAGATTCAGAAAGTTCCTTACCGGTAGAATTCAAACTTTCAAAAATTGCCTGTGCATCGTCAACAGCACGATCTAATGTGATATTAACAATTTGTAATTTTCCAATTGACTCATATACCTCTGCAGGCTGAATTTCTTTATCAGCCAGCTTGTTGGCAAAAAAATTGTAATTTTCAATCAATCTTGAACGAGTACCTTCTGCAATTGGCTTTTCCTCAACAAGACTTATGAGAATATCTCGATCTGTTTCTGTCAGCAGTAACTTATATCGTTCATCACCACTTTCATACTCGTTTTTTAGAAGCATATTATCTATACGACGAGCATTAATTGTTGTATCACCCGGATTCTTTATTGCATAATCACGCAAAGCCAAGAGAAGAAGGGTTAACGTAGTCATTCGTTGTTGCCCATCGATAATCATATACTTCTGAACACCTGTCGGCATTGCTTGTTCAGCAATATTAACAATAGATCCAACAAAATGACCAACTTTTCCTTTTCTCTGCATTTCTACAATGTCATTCCAAAGCCTTTTACACTGGTCAATATCCCAACTATAAAATCTCTGGTAAACTGGAATTAGAAACTGTTTATTTCCATTCAATATCTCATAGATATTACCTTTACGTGCATCCATATCGCACCTCCATTACTTCTTTTCTCCATAAGAAACCGTATCCTCTGCTACCTTACTTAGTTCTATTTCAGATACATATTTATAGAGCTTTTCCTCTTTTCGTGGCTCCACATTATCTGTCCAAAGCTCACATTGACTAATTACTGTGCCTATTGCAAAATCATAGTCTTCCGGCGGATATTTATATTTCTTAAGGAGTCGCTTAACCATCTTACGCATCTGCGCTCTAGCAGTTTCTTTCTTCTGCCAATCGATAGTGCGATTCTTACGAAGCATTTCTGTAAGTTCTCTTGTCAGAGCAATCAATTCATCATCCTTATAAAAATCCTTGATATGCTCCGGTTTTGTAAGAGCATCATAAAATGCAATCTCTTCTTGTGAAAGCCCCAGTTCCTGACCATTCTTATAGAGATTTGCAATCTCTTCTGCAGTTTTCAGAAGTTCTTTAATAACCTCTTCATTGGTGATTAGTCCGTTATAATAAGAGTTCATCAGTTGTGCTATCTTCTCCGAAAATTTTTGTGACTGTACCACATTTGTTCTCTTGTAAAGAGCCACTTGCTCAGTCATAAGTTTTTTCAAAATCTCAACAGCTATATTTTTTTCCTTCATTCTAGAGATTTCATCCAGGACTGCTGGATCAAACAAGCTGAAATTTTCACCGCCACTCTTGCTGCTGTCAAATAAGCTGATGACACCTTCGCTCTGTACTGCCGCTTTCAAAAGTTCATTGATTTGATCATTAATCTCAGTAAGCGACAAACTTTTTCCACCTGTTCCACCATACGTGATCTTAATAACCGTAGAACGCAAAGCCTCCATATAAGCCGCTTCGTGCCGTTCCTGCTCTGTTGTCATACTGGAACAAAGCGAGTGTGATTGTTTCAAAAGCATGGCTTCCTTCAAGAACAAATCTTTTCTTTCTGGTACACTTGCATCGAGAATAAAGTTTACGCCACCCGTAATAAGCTTAGCCATTGTAAGTGGAGAGCCACCTACAAATCCGCTAAAATCAAAGCCATGCAATAAATCTTTGCAAACTTGTAGCTTTTCCTGAAACTTCGGATATGCCATCTTTGCAATGTTCATATCACCATATTTAGTCTGATCGCGTTTCGTATATTCCTTCATTGCAACCTTTAAAGCTGATGCAATTCCAACATAGTCTACGATCAATCCGCCCTCTTTATCCTTGAATACACGGTTAACACGGGCAATAGCCTGCATCAAGTTATAACCATGCATCGGCTTATACACATACATGGTAGCCAAAGAAGGTACATCAAAACCGGTGAGCCACATATCAACTACAATGGCAATCTTCATCGGGTCATTGTTATCTTTAAACTTCCTTGCGAGCTCTTCTTTGTGCGATTTGGTTCCGATGATCTCTTTCCAATCTTCCGGATCGTTGTTACCGCCAGTCATGACTACACCGACTTTATCCGTCCATGCAGGTCTAATTTTCAAGATTCGGCGATAGATTTTCATTGCAATCGGACGAGAATACGCCACAATCATGGCTTTACCCGTCAGAAGGTTTGCTCTATATTTTTCGTAATGTTCAACGATATCATCGCAAAGAGATTCTATTGTTGAATCAGCTCCCAGTACACTTTCCATCTGACCAAGCATTTTTTTACTCTTCTCGATTGTTTGTGCGTCGGATTGTTGCTCCAAGACATCATAAGCGGAATCAATTAACGCTAATGTGTTCTCATCCAACTTCAGATGAACAACTCGGCTTTCATAATAAACCGGACGAGTAGCACCATCTTCCACGGCCTGTGTCATATCATAAACATCGATATAATCACCAAAAACTTCACGAGTATTTCTATCTTTGGCTGAAATCGGTGTACCGGTAAATCCGATAAATGTAGCATTTGGCAATGCGTCATGGATAATACGAGCATTACCAATTACAGTATGCGCTTCCTTTTCACCGTTTTCATTCTCTGACATAACGATTTTTTCATCAAAACCATACTGCCCACGATGTGCTTCATCTGCCATAACAACAATGTTTCTGCGTTCTGACAAAGCTTTTTCTCCACGTTCAAACTTGAACATTGTTGTAAATATAATTCCATTTGCACTTCTGCCATCAAGAAGTGACTTCAAATGTTCCTTACTCTCTGCCTGTACCGGTGTCTGACGCAAGAAATCTGCGCATTGTGAGAACTGTGCATAAAGCTGATCATCCAGATCAATACGGTCTGTCATAACTACGATAGTTGGACTATCTAATGCATCTTGCAATAAATGTGCATAGAATACCATCGACAATGACTTACCAGAGCCCTGTGTATGCCAGAACACACCACCCTTACCATCGGTCTTCGTTGCTACCTTTGCTTTCTCTATCGCTTTGCGAACAGCAAAATACTGATGATATCCGGCTAACACTTTGAAACGACTATTGCTGACACCTGAAAAAAGAATAAAATTCTTCAAGATATCCAACAGACGTTCCTTTTGGAACATACCCTCATAGAAGGTTTCAAAGGAAGCATACGCAGTATCTTCGTAATTACCGTCTTTGGTTTTCCATTCCATAAAACGATCTAATCCGGAGGTAATAGTTCCAGCCTTATTCGTAGACAAGTCGCTAATTACACAGATTGCATTGTAATAAAAGATAGATGGAATATCCTGCATGTAGTTTCTGATTTGATGGTAGGCATTCTCTGCACCAACTTCATCTTTAGCCGGACTCTTCAATTCCATCAAAACAAGCGGCAATCCATTAATAAATAGAATAATGTCCGGGCGACGGTTATTTCCGTTTTCTAAAAACGTAAACTGATTTACCACGTAGAAAGAGTTGTTCCTTACATTTGCGTAATCAATCAAACGTACAATCGATGATTGCTCCTCGCCCTTTACAAAGAACTTAACCGTGATGCCATTTTGCAGATAATCCATGAAAATGATATTCTTCTGCAACAGACTTCCGGTATCAAAATTCTTCAATTTGGCTAGTGCCTCATCTATAGCTTCTACAGGCAGACCACGGTTGATACGCACCAAGCTATCTCTCAGAATAGAGTCCAGAAGCGGACTGGTATAATCTCTATCAAAATCCGGAGCGTAGAGGTGGTCATAGCCCATGTTTTCAAACAATTCAATGATTGCTTGTTCGTATGTATCTTCTGTAAATAAACTCGGCATATTCAACCTCCTGTATTTTTCGTTATGTTTCTATGGTAAACAAGAATTTAGTGGTTTAGCCTTTAAGCTTGGCATATTGCTTTTTCCAAGC
>ERZ825896.1993-NODE-1993-length-20910-cov-3.643251_pt1 | contig 20910 bp, 20 predicted proteins | sample MGYA00519858_ERZ825896 | MGnify/ENA primary metagenome ERZ825896 (study PRJEB31778, sample SAMEA3449214) | human gut metagenome | biome: human gut; feature: human-associated habitat; material: faeces | place: United Kingdom | collected 2010/2012 ...
ACATATTGTCCCGTAAATAATTTGAGAAACCCCGGGGCGAGAATTTGCCCCGGGCTCTCGACTGCAGAGAAGCGGTACAGCCCGTATAGGCTGTACCGCTTCTCTGCAGTTTTGCATACATAGACGCTGGGGGCCGCTTTGTATCTATTTTTGAGATAAGACGACGGTAAAAGTGGTCCCCCCCTGAGGCGTGCTGGAGACGGAAATCTTGCCGCTGTGGGCGTCCACAATACTTTTGGCGATGGCAAGACCCAGGCCATAGCCGCCTTTGGCGCGCTCCCGGGACGCGTCAGCCCGGTAAAAACGCTCAAACAGGCGGGGCAGATGCTCGGGAGGAATGGGGGCTCCGGTATTGTTGACCGACAGCCGGACCTTTTCCGCCTGCCGGGAGAGATGGAGTGTTACCCGCCCCCTGACTCCGGCGTATTTGACTGCATTGTCCAGCAGGATCATAATCAGACGCCTGAGCTGTCCCTCATCTCCCTTTACGGTAATATCAGGAGTAATGTCGCTGTCTAAGTCTACTCCGGCCTCGAAGGCCACCGATTCGAAGGGGAGCAGACAACCCAATACCAAATCACTCATAGAGACTTCCATAGGGCAGACGAGCTTGCGCGCGGCGTCACTTTTGGCCAAAAAAAGAAGATCATCCACCAGCTCCTTCATGTGTTTGGCCTCTTCTTGCGTGTACTCCAGCCACTTGACCTGAGCGGACACAGCGTCTGAGGGATGGGAGAGGACAATGCCGGTATTGGCTAAAATGACGGTGAGTGGGGTCTTCAATTCATGGGAGGCATCCGCCACAAACTGACGCTGCTGTTCCCAGGCCCGCTCTGCCGGGCGGAGAGCCAGGGAAGAGAGCAGGAGACTGACAAAAAAGAACCCCACCATGGCCAAGACCCAGACGAGGAGGACGGTTAAGACAAGATTGGTCAGGTTCTCTACCTCCCAACTGCGGTCGGCGAAGGCGATGCGGGTTACACCGGCGTGGTCGGTTTCCAGCAGAAAACGCAGCCCAAGGCGGTTTAATATACCCGTATCAGAGGCAGAAGAGAGCGCCCCTTCTACCGCCTGTTCCAGAGCCTCATCGGAAACGGTCAGGTTGCCGCCGTTGGTAATGGCGGAGACACGGCCCTCTTCATCCAGCACAACAGTAAAGGTGGGAATAAAGCCAAAACGCCGCCCTTCATCCTTGTGACCGCCCTCTTCCACAATTTCGGGAGGACGGACGCCGATTTCCAGAGGCGGGGGGCCGCTGCCGTCCTCCCACTGAAGCGCAAGACGCATAGCACCGATGCTTTGGTTCTTCAGATTCTGGGCATTCGATCCGACAAGAATGACAAAAACGACCGCCAATACGATACCGACGAGGATCAGATTGATAAAGATAAACTTTCTGCGCAGTGCCCGGATCATGCCTGTGCGACCTCCAAGTGATACCCGACTTTGCGGACCGTTCCGATAGAGACTTTGGAGCCCAGAAAATTCAGCTTTTTTCGCAGAAAGGAGACATAGACCTCCACATTGTTGTCTTCCGCGTCTGAGTCCATACCCCATACCTTTGCAATGATATCCTCTTTTGGAACCACTGCCTTGGGAAAGGACATGAGGAGCCGCATAACCTCAAACTCTTTGAAACCCAGGCGCACTGATTTTTCTCCCCGGCGCAGGGTACGGGTAGAGAGGTCGAGCGTCAGGTCGGCCGTCGTCAGGGCTTCGCCTAAAACTTCACCCTGGCGGCGTGTGAGGGCCCGTATCCTGGCCAGCAGTTCTCCGGCATCAAAGGGCTTGGTCATGTAATCATCCGCTCCGCAGTCCAGACCGGAGATCTTGTCTGGGACCTCATCACGGGCGGTGAGCATGAGGATGGGAGTGGATACATGGGCAAGGCGCAGACGCCGGGCTACCTCAAAGCCGTCCAGCTTAGGTAGCATGACGTCCAGCACAATGACATCATACAGCCCGGACAGGGCGTAATCAAGGCCGTCGGTTCCGTCATAGACCGCCTCGGCCTGGTATCGCTGTTCCGCCATGATCTGCACCAGCGCCTCGGACAGCCGCCGTTCATCCTCCACAATGAGTACTCGCATCTGTGAAATCACCCTCGATATCATGTTCAAGACACAGTATAGGTCAGGAAACTGAAATTTGTCTGAAAAAAGGATACCATATTTTTTTTGTCAGCGCTACGCTGTTTTTGCGGGCCTCTTAGGGCTCGCTTGAAAATTGGCGATGTGCCCAGCGGCGAGGAATTTCAGTCCGCTGGCAAGCAATTTTTTTCGCCGGAATCCTGACGGATTTCAAGGAAAAATTGTGCCGTCCAGCGGTCAAAAGGCCTGCCGGTTGGGCATGTTGACATGTTTCAAACAAGCCCTAAGAGGCAGGCTGACAAATTCTTTACATCTTGTTCAAAAAGATTCCTTGGAACTTTCAGGGTAATTTCAGCTTTGAACGCTATACTTTCCCCGAACCAAAAGGAGGGACCGACCATGCAGCTCATATTGCCCAGACGAAAGAACTCTGTGGAACCAGGTGGAGAGGTGCCGAAGAGCAGGCCGCGAAAAAGGCTTAAGAAGAAGACGGTGATTCTTCTGATTGTAGCAGCCGCAGCGGTGGTAGCCGCGGCAGTAGGAATCAAGAGCCTCTTTTTTCATGAGAGCGGAGAGACGGCTCTGACGGATGTCACCACCTATGGCTCCCTGTCCACGACAATCACGGGGACCGGGACCACGCTGCCGGCCGACAGCGTTACTTATACCACAGCCTCCGACAGCAAAATTCTGGAGGTTTACGTCTCAGCCGGTGATACTGTGGAGGAAGGAGAGCTCCTCTACGTCCAGGATGACTCGGAATTGGATGAGGAAATTGAGGAGTACCAGGACGAAATCTATACGCTGCAGGACGAGCTGGAGAGCTATTATGAGCAAGTGGAGGATATCCAGGAGACCATGGCGGAACTCACAGTCACCGCGCCCTTTTCCGGCCGAATCACTGAGGTGAAGGTCGAGGAAGGGGACAGCGTTGCATCTGGAACCGCCTTGGCCGAACTTGTGGACGACACCAGAATGACATTGACTCAGTATTTCAGCTATGCCTATGAGGATCAGATATATGAGGGAATGACAGCAGGAGTCTCCGTATCCAGCCTGATGCTCAATCTCACCGGAACCGTCACCGATATTCAGAAAGTAGAGCGCATTACCCCCGAGGGAACCCGCTGTTTTGCCGTCACCGTTACGGTGGATAATCCGGGCGCCCTGGCCGAAGGTATGACCGGTGCCGGTTATCTGGTGGCCGACTCAGGAGAGCAGCTCTATCCGTCGGTGGAGGGAACGCTGGAATATTACGCCTCCCGAACGCTCACGGCCAAAGCGACCGGCGAACTGACTGCTGTAAAGCCTGTGGATTATGAGACTGTGACAGCGGGGCAGACGCTCTTCATGATCGATGGGAGCGACTACCAGGAGCAGCTTGACTCGACAAACAATAAGATCGGCCAGACTGAGGAACGCATTGCCTCCTATGAGGAAAAGATTACGGAGACAGAGGAAAAACGATCCGACTTTGCCGTTACGTCTGAGATCTCCGGCAAGGTTATTATGGTGGGTGTCAAGGCGGGCGAGAAGCCCAGACAGTCAGGGCAGACTGCGGTCTCCGTTTACAACCTGGACTCTATGACCATCTCCGCCAATATTGACGAATTGGACATTGATCAGATTGAGATGGGCATGGAGGTGGCCATCACGCAGTCCGGCGCTGAGAGCGATACCAACTATACCGGAACCGTTACGGAGATCAGCTATGAGGCGACCAACTCCAACGGGGTAGCCTATTTTCCCATTACCATTACCATTCCCAGCGAGGGAGCGCTCTCCGCAGGCGTCAATGTATCTTACATCATTACCGTAGGGGATGAGTCCGAGGGAGTCCTGGCGCCTATCTCAGCCCTCAAGAGTACCAGTGAAGGGACGTGCCTCTTCGTCAAAGCGGACAGCCGGCCTGACAATGCCGTAGACCTGGAGGACGGCACCGTGCCGGATGGGTTTTACGCTGTTCCCGTGGAGACTGGAGTCTCCAACAGCCAGTATGTGCGTATCCTGTCCGGAGTAGAAGAGGGAACAGAAGTGTTTACCCGCTATCAAACCAGCGCCCCAAGCGGTGGAGAGAGCACAAGCCAGGGCCAGGGCGGAGACGCGGAGTTCTCTTTTCCCGGCGGTGATTTTGGCGGCGGTATGCCCAACTTCGGCGGCGGCGGGGGTGGAGGCATGCCCGGCGGTATGGGCCCCATGGGCTAAAGGAGGTAGAATCATGAGTTTGATCCGTTTGGATAATGTATATAAGATCTACGGAGAAGGACAGGAAAACCAGGTAAACGCTCTGGACGGAGTCACACTGGAGGTTGACAGGGGGGAGTTCGTAGCCGTTATCGGCACTTCAGGTTCCGGCAAGTCTACCATGATGAATATTCTGGGGTGCCTGGACGTACCTACCAGAGGGGAGTACTACCTGGACGGTGTATCTATTCGGGAGCGGACGCAAAAGGAACTGTCCGATATCCGCTCCAGGCAGATCGCTTTCATTTTCCAGGGGTATAATTTAATTCCATCCCTCAACGTCTGGGAAAATGTAGCGCTGCCCATGACATACCAGCGGGTTCCCCTGGCGGAGCGCCGCCGCCGGGCTCTGGAAGCCCTGGAGATGGTGGAGATTTCATCCAAAGCAGAGAACAAGCCGGCTCAGCTCTCAGGCGGCCAACAGCAGCGTGTGGCCATTGCCCGGGCCATGGCTACGAGATCCCCTGTTCTCATGGCCGACGAGCCCACCGGCGCGCTGGACTCCAAGACAGGCGCCCAGGTGCTCTCCCTGATGCGGCAGCTCAACGCCCAGGGGACCACGGTTATTCTCATCACCCATGACAATGGAATTGCAGCCCAGGCCGATCGAACCGTGCGGGTGATGGACGGCAAAATTGTCCACGACAGCCTGTGGGACGGCATACTGCTCCCGGACTTGGTCCAGGCCGCCGGGGGAGGTCGGGTGAATCGATGAACGTCCTCCGCATGGCCCTGGACAGTATTCTGGAGAAAAAAGGACGCTCCTTTCTTACCATGCTGGGTATCATCATCGGCGTCACCGCCGTGCTGGTGCTGGTGGCCATGGTGTCTGGTTATAACGCCGACATTACCGCCTACTATGAGAAGATGGGGGTCAATAAGGTCAATGTATCGGTGAGCTGGTATGACTCCACACGGGCCCCTGATGTGAACAGCGCCCTGTATGAGTATGGGAATGGCGCTCTCTCCGATATGGTGCTGGGGGTGACGCCCGATCTCTCCACCATGCTGCCCGTCAAATACCGGACAACAACTTTGGACACCAGCACCATCTATTTCGGTTCCGATCAGTTTTCGGTCTGCAGCAACTATACCCTGGAGGATGGAAGGGATATCAATCAATTTGATATTGAGCAGCGCAACAGCGTCTGTGTGCTGGGGTCCTACGTGGCCGACACCCTCTTCCAGTATGCAGATCCCATCGGACAGACTATATATATCGCCGGAGAACCCTTTACAGTAGTGGGTACCTACTACCAGAAGGATGGCGGCGAAGAAGAGTCCATGGACGATATGGTGGCCATTCCTTACTCCCTGAACCGTACGATGCTGCTCAGCGATTCCATAACAAAATACGTGGTCAAGGTGGATAATTCGGATCATATGGATGCCGTCATAAACAGACTGACTCTTCTCCTGGACGAGACCATTGACAGCGGAGTGGGAGAGTATGAGCTGGAGAACGGCAACTCGGAGATGAGCGAGTCCACCGAAGAGATGACGTCTATGACGGTGGTTCTGGGCGGAATTGCAGGTATCGCTCTGCTGGTGGGCGGCATTGGAATCATGAATATCATGTTGGTCACGGTTACCGAGCGCACCCGTGAGATCGGCATCAAGAAGTCGATTGGCGCACCCCGGAGGGAGATCGTGGGACAGTTCATGGTGGAAGCCGCTATTCTCAGCGCACTGGGAGGGCTCATCGGCATTGCCCTTGGATACCTGCTTTCCCTGATCCTTGGAAAAGCCATGTATGATTTGATTTTGTTCCCCAGCGCCTTGGTGGCGCTCGGCTCCTTTGGATTCTCTGTAGCCATCGGTTTGATTTTTGGGATCTATCCGGCGGTAAAGGCCTCCAATCTCCAGCCGGTAGACGCCCTCCGCGCAGACTAAGTTCCATTCCAAACTTGAGGAGGATTCTGACCATGAAACACCGTATTCTGGCCGCCGCACTGGCGGCGGCCGTCTGCCTGGGCATCATCTGCGCATTTGTGCCGGCCGCCCTGGCCTTTTCTGATGTGACCGATACCGAAATGGCGGAAGCAGTTGAGGTGCTGTCAGGACTGGGCATTGTGGACGGCTACAGCGACGGCAGCTACCATCCCGGAGACAGCCTGACCCGGGCGCAGTTCTGCAAACTGGCGGTACTGGCTGAAGGTCATGGAGACCAGGTGAGCGGCAGCTCCTACCGCACGCTGTTTTCCGATGTGCCCGGTACCAACTGGGCCGCTCCCTATATCAATTTAGCCTATCAGGAGGGGCTGGTCAGCGGCTACGGAGACGGTACATTCGGCCCCGAAGATCCAGTGACCCTGGGACAGGCTGTGACCATTGTGCTCCACCTGATGGGCTACAGTGATGACGGCATCGGGCCCTTCTGGCCGCAGGACTACATGTCCAAGGCCGAAGCTCTGGGCCTTACCGATGGGATATCCAAGAGCTCCGGCCAGAGCCTCAATCGGGGGGAAGCAGCTCTCCTCCTGTACGCTATGCTGAAGAGCGACGACGCTCAGGGGACAGACTATATCGCCAAGCTCTGCGCATCTGCTGTTACAGACGCGGTGGTATTGGACAATGACGCCGAGTCTGCAGATGGGACCCAGGATACCGCCATGGTCTATGCAAACGGGAATTTGAGCTACTATGAGCAGTCCGCCCGGGTGGCGGATGCCCTGATGGGTATCCGCGGTACCCTGCTGCTGGATAAGACGGGAAAGGTATCCGGCTTCCTGCCTGGTGATACGGCCAGCAGATCCGTTTCGGTAAAGGAGGTCACCGCTGCGGCCATCACCGATACCAGCGGCCGGGAATACAGTATTTCAAGCAGTACAGCCGTCATTCTTGACGACGAGAAAACCACCTATTCCGCCTGCTGGTATGACCTGGAGGATCGGGATACCATCACACTATATTACTCTGTCTCAGGCTCCATTGATCTTGTGGTTGCAGCGGGAGGAGGGAAGTACGAGGGAGTTCTTCTCACAGGCTATTATGAAAATGCGGTGCCCAATGCCGCTAACCCCACCTCCATTCAGATTTTAGGCATGAGCCTGGATATCGCCGATGGAGCGGAGTCCAGCGTGGGACAATTTTCAGTGGGAGATCGGATTACCGTCTCTTTGGACGCCTCTGGTGATGTAACAGGAGTTTGGGCAGCTGCATCCAAGAAAACGGATCTCTACGGCGTACTGGACAGTGTGGGGACCAATGCCAGCATAACTCTGACCTGCGGCCTTACCGCTTCGGGAGAGCTCTCCTCCAATTCCTCTGCCGCCAGCAGTTTGGTGGGGAGTCTGGTACGGGTAAGCTCCTCCGGTATTGGAAAGATCTCAATATCTGAGGTCTCCGGGGGCAGTGCCAACAAACTTAACGTGACAGCCTCCACACTGGGGACTATCCCGCTAGCCGACGACATCGCCGTTTATGAGCGGGTTGGAACAAGTACGGTGGTTTCACTGGAGATGGACGATATTCTTTTTGACAGCGTGGCAGCTTCCAAAATTGACTTCTATGCGACCAATTCCAGCGGGGAGGTCTCTGTCCTTCTCCTCAACGATGTCACCGGCAACGCCTACACCTATGGCCTGCTCAAGACGGGACAGGAAAAGGTGGCCAGCATCGGAAACGGAGACAGTGAGAGCTACAACACCACTGTAGGAGTGGAGAACAACACCTCTGACGGCTCCAAAATGTACGTCACGGGCAACAGGGTAAGCGATAGCACCTACGGCGGCATTGCGGTCAGCGGCGAGGGCAAGGCGGTAAGTGTGGTCACCCTGACACGGGCAGCCGGTATACCGCGCTCTGATTTTGACGGGCTTGAGGCGGCCGTGGTGAACGGCGTACGGGTGCCCATTGCCAGCGAGGTACAGGTCTACAATACAGAGACGGGGCAGTGGACCACCTTGGAGGACGCCAAGTCTTTTGCATCCAGCTTTACCGTCTATTATGATAAATCCCCTTCCAGCGGCGGCCAGATCCGTGTGATTTTGACGGAGTGACCCAGCCGTATCCAGCAGGAGCCGCCCGGACAGAACATGTCCGGGCGGCTCTTTATGGTGCGCTCCGATACGATTGCGCTGTGCATATAAAACGGCTGCCTTATCATTTGAAAACTTGGCGGTTAGGGATCTTAGTTAACTCTCTTTCCTTTACAAATAAATTTATAGTGATAAAATAAAACTGTCTTTCCGCAATAAAAAGAGCCGGTTACTGTTAAAGGCGGGGACTGTGTCAAAATTTTCTGCGTTGAGGCGTGTTGGTACCGCTGTGCAGACCGGCACATTTTTTAATAAGTAATTTTCTAAGAGAAGCGCAGAGCTTTGGCAGGAGACACCGCTTATGGACTTTACCAGTTTAAAATATTTTATTGTGACGGCTCAGACGGAGCACATGACCCGGGCGGCTCAGATACTCCATATTACGCAGCCCACGCTTTCCACCGCCATCCGGCGGCTGGAGGCAGAGCTGGGCTGCCAGCTGTTTTATCGGACTGGCCGCGGTATTCAGCTGAACAACTGCGGCCGAATTTTTCTGGAGCATGCCGTTCAGGTCGATCAGATCATGAGTTCCTGCCTTACGGCCCTCAGGGAGCAGGAGCATGCGGACCATTTTATTCGAATTGCCTGCTCACGGGCTCCAACCAATTCACAGCTGCTCTCCAGACTTCTGTCCGAAGGGATAAACCTGGCCGCAAGTACCATCCCTAGAAATTGGGAGAGTGAGCTGATACATAATAATCTGGACCTTGTTATTACCTTTGGCAGGACGGCGCTTCCCGGTCTGGAGCATGATCTGCTCTGTCATCACAGGGCGGTTGTGGTGGCCGGTAAAGGCCACCCTCTGGCGGGACGAGAGGTAGTCACACCGGAAGAGCTAAACTGCTATCCATTTTGCAGCAACAGTGCCCCGCATTCGCTGACCTACATGGCCCGGGCGGCCTGCGAGGCCTATGGCTTTTCACCGCGTACAGTCTTTCAGGGCCGGGATGCCTCCGATATGCTGAGCGTGATCCGCTCTAACCGTTGCCTGGGCCTGATGCTGGAGCGGCATCTGCAAAATCGCGAGGATCTGGTTATCCTTCCGGTAAGAGACTTTTATATTGCCCAGCCCCTTTTCCTCTATTGGCGCAAGAGCGATATGGGACAGAAGGAGCTGACCTCCGTCCGGAACAGCATCATTAACTTCTATCGCGCGCTGGAGACAGAATAGGGAAAGACGCCGCTCTCTTTTGAGAGCGGCGTCTTTATGTGCTTGTCTATTCGGAATCCAGTGGATCCAACGCGGAATTGGAGGGAACAGAGACTTCAGGCAGGTTTTTGTAGAGCACGCCGTCCATGCCGGAGCATGTCCTTGACTCATAGGCCTTGATATCCTCCAGCGTACGGAAGCTCAGATTGCTGTGACTGATAGCTACTTGTGTGCCCAGGGGAAGCGCACGGAAATAGGCCAGCGCTTCAGGGGTAAGGGAGGCGTGCTCAAGCATGGCCTTCACGCTCTCCCTCCGCGATAATACGCTCCAGACAGGCCATAAGGTCGGCCATACTTTCCAATTTCACATCCTGGGCCAAAACTGCATTTTTTAGATCGATAGGCATGGATTCAAACTGCCTGCGGATAGCGGGATTTACATAAGACATCGGATCACCTCGATATCAGTATGCCATGTCAAGAGAAAAAATATACTTGCTGAGATCAAAAAACGCGCCCTTGCGGGCGCGGAAGTCTTGGTCTGTCCCCCCCGCAGGGAGCGGTTGCCGCCCTGCGGGGGGACAGTGCTTTGAAAGAGAGAGGGAAGAGAGAGGAGGAGTTTGATTTGCTTTTTGTATCCTGACAAACATAGGATACCAGATTTTTGAGGAAAGTGATGTACAATTTTCTAAATTGCTGTGAACAATTTATGAACAAGAAAAACTGACAAGTTTAGTACTCAAATTTTCGGGTCGCGGATTTCATAGAGCGCATTGAGAACTCTCCAATTCTGCGGGAAATCCCGCATCAGATTCCAATATCCGGCGCCCAGAAGTCCATATTCCGGAATGAGGGCAAGCTTAGCGCGTATGCTTCTGGCATCCTCAAACCAGACCTCATGGCCGCGTCCATTTTCGTCGGTATAGCGGAACCAGGGGGATTGGGCCGTTTCATCATATTGGATGGCTGTACCATATCGCACGGCCAGGGCCACTGCCTGCTGACTGGAGAGGGATGTGGCCTTGGTCTCGCCTTGAACGAAGGGGAGGGGCCAGTCATAGCCGTAGTTGGGAATTCCGAGCCAAATCTTTTCCGCCGGAATTTCAGTGAGGGCATACTCCACTACGCGGCGCACATTGGGGAGAGGGGCTACAGCCATCGGGGGACCGTAGGTATACCCCCACTCGTATGTCATCAACAGAACCTCGTTGACTGCCTCGCCAATGGCCCGGTAGTTATGAGCTTCGTATAGCAGGCCGGGCTGGTCGGCTGAGATCTTAGGCGCCAGCGCCGCAATGACGGGATGACCCATCGGGTTCAGCATCTCTGTCAGGCGGCTTAAAAATGCGGCGTAGGCGGCGGCGTCCTGGGGAAAGACGTACTCAAAATCTATGTCCAGTCCGGCGTAGCCCTTGTACTGAATGGTCTGAATGAGATTTGAGACCAGGTTATCCTGGACTGCCATGTCGGTGAGGACCAGGTGCGCCAGCTCGTTGGAAAAGCCGCCCTGCTCCGTGAGTGTGGACAGATGCATCAGCGGGGCGGCCCCTCCGGAGCGGGCCATGGCAATGAGAACTGTGTCATCCAGGTCCACCAGGCCGCCGGACGGGGTAATACCATAGGTGAAGGGCGTCAGAAAGGTGAGATAGGGAATGGTGGATTGAAGAAGATCCTTGTCGATAAAGGGATAGGCATATCCATTGACCGATAGGATACCCTCCTTGGCTCCCTCATAAGAGAGGACCAGCGTCTGTCCGGGGTACAGGACGGGGGCTCCTCTCAGAATGGGGTTGTTGCGGTAGAGCTGGCGCAGGGACAGTCCGGCCTCCCGGGCAATACGGCTCAGGCTCTCGCCGGGACGGACCGTGTGAATTGTCTTGGGGAACTGGATGACAAGCGCCTGACCTACCGCCAGCTGTGCACGGTTTTCTAGTCCGTTGTCCACCACAATCTGCGACATGGGGACACCGTACTCCAGTGCGATGGCATAGATGCTGTCGCCCGGCTTGACTACGTGAATGACCATACTCCAGTCCTCAGATCAGCGTGATGAAGTTGGAGCTGGCCCAGCCCAGTACATCGCCGAAGCGAACCACATACCACCCCTGCCACTGGTTGACCACGGTAAGAGCAGCCCCATCATAGGCCATAGCCAGGATGGCGGCGGAAGGCTCCGGCTTATCTCTGATATTGAGATACCCCCAGCTGACATCTACGACGGCGGAGCGGGGAGCCATAGGCTCAAGAAAGGGAAGGCCGAAGTACTCGGTAAGGGAGAGGGCGATATTTCGGGCGACGGCATCCAGATTGCTTTTGATCCAGGCGGCGTCGTCCGGGTTGTCGTGGTAGCCTAGCTCGATAAAGACCGAGGGGGCCCGCACCCGGCGTACCTCTCCGATGGCGGTGGTGCCCTCGGCCCGGACATTGTTGGGGAGGGGATAGATGACTTTCAGTCCATCTGCAATGAGCGTGGCCGCCTCCCGCCCGCGAACTGAGCCGGGATAATAGAATACAATGATGCCGCGGATTTGGCCGTATTTTCCCTCAGGGGCTGCGTTGGAGTGGAGGGCCAAGTGCAGGTCATAGTTCCCCTCATTGGAGGCCCGGATAGAGGATGCGGCAGTCATGTCAGGCGTGTTGCGGCTGTATCGGATGCCAGAGGCGGTGAGATAGGGCACCAGGGCATCGGCCAACCGGTTCATCCACTCCTCTTCCGTGCCGCCGTTGACATAGAGGTTGTTCTCCTGGGTGGAGGGGGAGAGATAGATGATGGGCATAAGAGTACCTCCTTCAAAACCCGTTTGCCCATCCTATGCGCTGGAGCGGGGAGAGGGAACCTTTGTTAAAACGGTGCGTCTAAGGAATATCTGAATATCGGAGGTGTCTTCCTATGAAAAAGCGCTCCCTTCTGCTTTTTATGACTTTGCTTTTCCTCTGCGCGCTTACCGCCTGCGCCGGCGAAGACAACGGCAGCGTACCGCCTGGAGGAGGTCTGGCCGCCTCAGGAGGGGAAGCGGCTGTGATGGAAGCGCCGGAGGCCGCTGCACAGGACGGTCTGAACTTTTCTGCCTCATCCGCAGAGGAGACCCGCACATATGCCGGTGAAGATGCCAAACTGATCCAGAGGGCGGAAGTTACTGTTCAGGTGACTGACTTTACAGCAGCTGAGAATGAACTGGATGCGCTGGTGGAATCTTGCGGGGGATACTATGAGAGTGCATCGGTCCAAGGCGGCGGATATTATGACCAGAATGCCGCCCGGTACGGAAGCTACGTAGTCCGGGTGCCCAAGGAGCGCTATGAAGCCCTTCTCTCCTCGGTAGGCGATGTAGGTCATGTGGTCAGCCTGCACCGGGATGCTGAAGATGTGGGGGAGACGTATTTTGATATGGAATCCCGCCTCCGAACGCAAGAGACAAAACGGGAACGCCTTTTAGCGCTGCTGGAGCGTGCAGAAAATATGGAGGATATTATCAGTCTGGAGAATGCGCTCAGCGAGGCGGAGTATCAGATAGAGCAGTATTCCGCTCAGCTGCGCAGATATGACAGCCTGGTGGATTTTGCAACTGTCACGATAGCGATGGAAGAAGTTATCCGGGTTGCCGCATCCTCCGGCCCTGCCGGCAGCATGGGCGTCCGTATCTCCGCTGCTTTATCAGATGGCTTTGCCGGCGCAGGGGAGGCGCTGGGGAATTTTGTGGTCTGGTGCGCCTACCACCTGACAGCTCTGCTGGTTCTGGCCGTTGTGTTGGGAGCCGGGGGCGTCATTCTGGTGCGCAGGCATAAAAAGCGAACGACTCCGCCGTTGCCTGCCGCTCCGGCGGAAGAACAGAATAAGGGGCCGCAGGAAAAACAGTAAGCCGTCTTTCAGAAAAGCGAGAGCCGCTGTGCATATAGCTGCACAGCGGCTCTCTGCCATTTTTTATTTCAGCCTGGCTTCCAAAGCATCCAGTTCCTGAGCAAGTGTTTTTGGAAGTTTATCGCCAAACTTGGCATAGAACTCCCGAATAGCCTTAACGTCCTCCAGCCACAGTGCCTTGTCAACCGAGAGGAGATTCTTCAGCGTCTCCACATCCACGCCGGAGTCCTCCAGGTTAATGTCCTCAGGCTTTGGCTCGTAGCCGATGGGGGTCTCGTCTGCCCCAACCTCGTCAGAGCAGCGCTTCATGATCCACTCCAGGACCCGCAGATTGTCGCCGAAGCCGGGCCAGATAAAATGCCCATCATCGTCGGTGCGGAACCAGTTGACATTAAAGATCTTGGGCTGCTTGGCGATTTTGCCGCCCATGTCCAGCCAGTGCTGCCAGTAATCGGCCATGTTATAGCCGCAGAAGGGGAGCATGGCCATGGGATCGCGGCGGACGACTCCTACCGCCCCTGCGGCGGCAGCGGTAGTCTCGGAGGCCATGACAGAACCCACGAATACACCGTGCTCCCAGTCACGGGACTGATAGACCAGGGGGGCTGTCTTGGCTCGGCGGCCGCCGAAGACGATGGCGGAGATGGGGACGCCCGCCGGGTTCTCAAACTCGGGAGAGATGCAGGGACAGTTTTTGGCCGGCGCCGTGAAACGGCTGTTGGGGTGGGCGCCTTTCTCGGAAGAGGTCTTACCATTCCAGGGATTGCCCTTCCAATCCACAGCGTGCTCGGGCGGATTCTTATCCAGACCCTCCCACCAGACCGTATTGTCGTCCAGATTGTGGACTACATTCGTAAAGATGGTGCCCTTGCGGGTGGAGGCCAGGGCATTGGGGTTGGACTTCTCATTGGTGCCGGGCGCCACGCCAAAGAAGCCGTACTCGGGGTTCATCGCCCACAGGCGGCCGTCATCACCTACCCGGAGCCAGGCAATATCGTCGCCCACGCACCAGACCTTCCAGCCCTTCTCGCGGTATACGGCGGGGGGGATGAGCATCGCCAGGTTGGTCTTGCCGCAGGCGGAGGGGAACGCGGCGGCCAGATAGCGGACCTCGCCCTGGGGATTCTGAATCCCCAGAATCAGCATATGCTCGGCCATCCAGCCCTCGTCCCGGCCGAGGCAGGTGGCAATCCGCAGGGCAAAGCATTTTTTGCCCAGCAGCACGTTCCCGCCATAGCCGGAGTTGACCGACATGATGGTATTGTCCTGAGGGAACTGAACGATGTAGCGGTTTTCGGGATCCAGATCAGCCTTGGCATGGAGGCCTTTGACGTAGTCGGGAGAGTCGCCCAGGGCGTCCAGCACATTTTGTCCCACCCGTGTCATAATTGCCATGTTGAGAACCACGTAGATGGAGTCGGTAAGTTCGATACCGTACTTGGCAAAGGGAGAGCCCACGACACCCATGGAATAGGGGATGACATACATGGTCCGCCCCCTCATGGATCCGGCGTACAGCTTGCGCAGCTTGGCGTACATCTCGGCGGGCGCCATCCAGTTGTTGGTGGGACCGGCGTCCTCTTTGCGTTCACAGCAGATAAAAGTGCGATCCTCCACGCGGGCCACGTCGTTTACCGCCGTACGGTGCAGATAGCAGCCGGGCAGCTTTTCCTCGTTGAGCTTCTCCAGCTCTCCGGTGGAACAGGCCTGTGCCCGAAGTGTGTCCAGCTGTGCCTCGCTGCCGTCAATCCAAACGATTTGGTCGGGCTGGGTCAGCGCCGCCTGCTCGTCTATCCAGTCTAAAACAGCCTTGCTTTTGGTCAATGCCATATATGACTTCCTCCTAACTGATACGCTTTACCGGGTTAAATTCTATTGTACGGAAAACTGCTGCAATTTGCAAGCCTTTTTCGTCTGTTTTATAAAAAGGATTCTAACTCGTATCATTCATTTAGTGGGGAATTCACGATAGGAATCCATGTCGATTTTTGGCTGAGACAATTTTTCCCAGTACAATGGCAATGATAAATAAAGCTGTTTGCCAAACAGAATGGTTTTTTAGACAAAATTGCTTTGATCACAGAACATGAGAAATGGCGCTCATCCAGGCGCAGTACTCAAAGATGAACTGTGTGACATGCAGAACAGCAGCCGATATCAGTACCAATCGTGTTTTTCGTTGCGGATTGATACGCGCCATTTCTACCGCTGTAAGTGCCGAGGTCGTAGATAGGCATTTCGTAGCCGCTGTTGAGGGTAACTGTTTTTGTATCAAAATGAAAAGAGATATCATAGGGTGCGTCTGCCTGAAGCACGGGCAAAGCAAGCGTTTCCATCCACGCTTGGATCGCCTCCCTAGATATGCCTTCTGCAAAGCGGCTGCCAGAGCGCTAATCTGCATCCGGGGCGAGAAAATGGAGGCTGATGTCGCCGGATCGTTCTGCTCTCTCGTTGTCCTGCTGGAAGAGCTCCTGTAGTCCAAATCATCGCTGGCATAAGGATCCTGTGGAACAATTTCGCTGAGATCGGCATTTAAAATGTCCGCCGCGTACTCGGCAAGGGTTCGGGTGGTGCCGGTGGCAGAATGGGAGGCCGGGATAAGGCCTGTTTGCGCTGTGTATTCTGATTCTGAGGAGGGGGCAGGGGAGGCCTGGCAAGCACAGAATGCCAGAGAGAGGCTGTATGCTATGCAAAAGGCGGAGCAAATGCAGAGTAAGCGCTGTTTTATGAGTTTTCATCCCTCCTGATATCTCGGATGATCCGTGCCGGAATGCCAGCGGCCACGGTATTGGCAGGTACATCCCTTGTCACCACAGCGCCGGCCGCGACGATGGCCCCGTCGCCGATGGTCACGCCGGGTGTTACCGTAGCGTTGGATCCGATCCAGACATGTTTCCCTATCACGATAGGGCCGGAGATCAATTCATTGCGGCGGGACGGAATTTCGTTGTGGTTCAAAGTGGCCAGCACTACTTGGTGGCCGATTAGGGTACCGTCCCCAATGATGATACCACCCTGATCCTGAAAGTGGCAGCTGCTGTTGAGGAACACGCCTTTGCCTACGGTTATATTTTGACCATAATCTGTATAGAACGGCGGGAAAAGGCAGAAGTCACTGCCTACCGGCTTCCCGATGAGCTGGGAAAACAGACGCACTACCTCTTCCGGTGTGTGGTAGGCGCCGTTCAGTTCTGCAGTCAGCCTCAGCGCCCGCTGACTGGCGATACGCATGTACTGATAGACAGGAATGCCCAGAGCCTCTGCCGCTACTTCAATCGCCTCATATCCCATATGTGTCGCTCCCTTCCAATCAAATCCTCAAAGGTCGACTTGGTCCGTTCATAATCCGTCTGCCGGATTATGCTTTGGTGGTGATAAACAGGGAATACCGGAGGTGTTGATTGCCAGGCTGGCCGCCCCTTCATTCCGGGGCCGTATTAATAAGCCGCCCGCCCGCGTCCAGCGCCTCTCCGACCGCCTGTTCACATGCGGCCAGAAGCCAACCACGGGTGTTTCTACACTGTTGTTCAGTTTGACTGTGTTCGTCAATGAGCCTTCTTGGACAATGGATGTCTGAGAAGCTCCTCCTCGCCCCTCTGCTCACGCTCCATCCGGTAGAGCAGATAGTCCAGACAGTCGATCTTCTGCTGAGCCTCGTGACAGCTGTCCAGTAGGCGCTGCCGGTGTCTGGACAGCAGGGAGAGGCACGCGCTCCTTTCTCCTGCGGCAATCAGGGTCAAAAACTGTTGAATCAGTGCCTCACTGCATCCGGCATCCTTCAAATTTTGTGTGACAGTCTGCTGTGAATCCAGTTCCGCCATAACACAGCCTCCTTTTTCATTTTCAGTATAGGCAGCGCGCATTTAAATATCAAATACATATATAGAATAAGAAATCATACTTGAAAGATATAATAATTGCCGGTATAATAGGCTGGAAGGGGGTGCCGGTATGGATGTGAGGGTTCTGCAATACTTCCTGGCTGTCGCCAGGGAACAGACCATCTCCGGAGCCGCAGAGGCGCTGCATATGACCCAGCCGCCGCTCTCCAGACAGCTGATGGAGTTGGAGGAGGAGCTGGGGAAGCGGCTGTTCATTCGGGGAAAGCGTAAGATTACCCTGACAAAAGAGGGGATGATCCTGCGGAAGCGGGCAGAGGAAATCGTGTCCCTGGTAGAAAAAACAAAGGCCGAGGTCAGTGCCTCGGACAAAAGCATCGGCGGGGATATATATATCGGCGGCGGCGAGACGGAGGGAATGCGTCTCATTGTCAGAACGGCCAGACAAGTTCAGGAGCAGTATCCTGACATTCGCTTTCACTTTTTCAGTGGGGACGGTTATGATGTGACAGAGCGGCTGGATCGGGGGCTCATTGACTTTGGCACACTGATCGAACCCATAGATATGAGTAAATATGACTATATCCGCCTCCCCAGTCCGGATACATGGGGGCTTTTAATGCGGAAAGACCATCCCCTTGCGGCGCTGGAGTGTATCCGGCCGGAGGATCTGCGGGATTTGACGCTGATGTCCTCCCGGCAGATGGAGGGAGAAAACGGCCTGTCCGGCTGGCTGGGTTACGGATATGAGAAGCTGAGGGTGGTAACCACCGGGAATCTGGTCAACACACTGGCATTGGCGGTGGAGGAGGGAATGGGCTGCCTTTTTACGCTGGACAAGCTGGTCCGCATCTCTGACGGAATGAATCTCTGTTTTCGGCCGCTGGAACCGAGACTGGAGTCCTGGATGTATCTCGCGTGGAAAAAATATCAGGTCTTTTCCTCCGCGGCAGAAGTCTTCCTCAGAAGACTTCACACGGCGCTGGAATCTCCGAAGGGAGGATAGAAACAGGGCCCCATCCTACTGAGGATGGGGCCCCGTATGCTCAAATTTCTTTGACAGAGTTGGAGAAAGGGCGGTTTGAGACGGCATATTACCGGACAACTCAAGACTTTTTGCCGTCCAGATGCACTTGCAGGGCTGATGCCACTGCGGCAAACTCAGAGATGCCAAGCCGTTCTCCGCGCACGTCGTCAGACAGGCCGCAGGCTTGGATCATCTGCCGCAGGCACTCTTTGTCTGCCCGATTTCCAAAGACGGAGGAGAGACTGTTGAGCAGCGTTTTGCGGCGCTGGGCAAAAGCCGCCCGGACCACCTGAAAAAAGAGTGTCTCATTTTCAACCTCGGGCGGGGGGGCTTGCCTGGGGGTCAGGCGAATCACTGATGAAGTGACCTTGGGAGCCGGGAGAAAACAGTCGGGTCCCACGTCAAAGAGGCGCTCAGGTTCCGCATGGTACCGGCAGAAAATGGAGAAGGCGCCATAGTCCGCCGTCCCGGGCAGGGCACAGATCCTGGCCGCTACTTCCCGCTGAATCATGACAGTGATGGAGCGAAAGCACCTAGCCTCCAGCAGCGCAGTGATGACCGGCGTGGTGATATTGTAGGGGAGATTGGCGCAGGCAATTGGTGTAAGGCCTTTTAGCTTGTCGGATACGAGGGCGGAAATGGATAGCTTCATGATGTCGCCGGAGACCACCTCGGCATTATCATAGGGAGCCAGGGTCTCGTCCAGAATGGGGAGGAGGCTCTTATCCAGCTCTACCGAGACCACCCGGCCTGCCCGCCCGGCCAGCTGGACTGTAAGGGGACCGATGCCCGGGCCGATCTCCAGCACGCCACAGCTTTTATCCGCCCCTGAAGCTGCAGCAATCTCCCGCGGCACCCAGCTTTCTATCAGAAAATTCTGCCCCATGCGCTTGGAAAAATGAAAGCCGTGCCTGGACAGCAGGCCTTTGATGTCAGAGATATTGCATAAATCCATTGGGAATCACCTCGTGAGCCAGACCGCACATGACCTGGAATTCTGTTTGAGACACTGTAACAGCTTTTTCCTTTACAGGGAATTGGGCATCGAAACGCGCGAGGTCTCCTTCGGACGGCTGAAAGACAAAGCCCTCACGGAAGCGGCCTGCGGCATTTTCCAGGGCGCCGGGCGTCAACTCCAGCGCCTGAAGCCCGGGAAGATAGCGGCCGTCCTCCAGGGCGATGGACCACCGCTCCCCGCAGAAGAAGCCATAGCGGCCGTAGTGGCGCGGATCGCCCAGGATGATTACCGCCTTATGCCCCAGAGCGGCGGCGCTGCGCAAAGCATGGCAGACCAACCTCCGGCCCAGCCCCAGCTTTTGATAGGCTGGCAGAACACTCAGCGGGCCGAAGGTAATGGTATCCATCCGTCCGCCTGTATTCAGGTCGATACGACTGGACGAGCAGGCGATATGTCCGGCCAGTACGCCGTCTGCCTCGCACAAAAAGGTCAGTTCCGGTAAAAAGGCGGGGGAGCAGCGCAGCAGATGAAGGTAGTAGTGCTCGTCGCAGCCGGGCTTGTACACATTCCAAAAGGCCTCGCGGGTCACCGCCTCGGCGGCGCGGTAGTCGGCGGGGGTTTCCAGCCTGATACTCCATTCCATTGCAGATTGCCCTTTCCACGTAAAAAATAAGAAACTGTAATGCTTATTATATCAGCCTGCCATACTTTTGTCATCCTGCTATTGTGATCAACAGCTTCCAAATGTATGCCTGCACGTGCGCAGACAAGTGGAATGAGGTGCATTATGAAACATTTATATCTCATTGGAGGTGCGATGGGAACAGGGAAGACCGCAGTCTGTCAAATCATGAAACAGAGGCTGCCCGGCAGCGTCTTTCTTGACGGAGACTGGTGCTGGGATATGCATCCCTTTTGTGTGACAGAGGAGACGAAGGAGGTGGTCATGGACAATATCTGCTGTCTGCTCAATCGCTTCCTATGCAGCTCTGCCTTTCAATACGTGATTTTCTGCTGGGTGTTGCAGGAACAGAAAATCCTCGACGAAATTCTCTCCAGGTTGGACACAAAAGACTGTACGGTTCATGCCGTATCCCTGCTCTGCGGCCAAGAGGCTCTGATAAGCAGGCTGAGAAAAGATGTGGCGCGTGGCATTCGCCGGGAGGATGTCATAGAGAGAAGTCTCAGATATCGTCTGCTGTACGAGACATTGGATACAGTTAAAATTGACGTCACTGAAATTACGGCGGAACAGGCGGCGGATCAGCTCTGCCGGCTGTCCGGCTTCTGCGAAAATAAAGCAGTCCCCGGCGCGTCAGCTGGGCGCGCCGGGGATGGGAGTTGATCGACAGCTGCAATCTATGGCAAATCGCGTTCAAGCAGCGCTGCAAGTGCGGCGACGGCGGCCTCGCCCTCTGACCTCGTCATGGTGCTGTCGGGCTGGAATAAGCCGAGGTCCGCTGTCATGAGCCCCCAGGCGCAGACCTGCTCTACGGCCTGCGCGGCCCATGGAGCGGGGGTGTCGTTGTATGATACTGCGGGTTTACCGGAAGAGGAGAGCCCTTTCCATGCGGCGTACCGGTTCAGCATCACCGCCGCCTCTTGGCGGGTGACCGGCCGGGAGGCCTGGAAGGCAGCCTGGGAGACTCCGGTGACAATCTCATTTGCCTGGGCCCAGCTCACGGCGCCTGCATAGTAGCTGC
>ERZ825896.1996-NODE-1996-length-20865-cov-6.139933_pt1 | contig 20865 bp, 15 predicted proteins | sample MGYA00519858_ERZ825896 | MGnify/ENA primary metagenome ERZ825896 (study PRJEB31778, sample SAMEA3449214) | human gut metagenome | biome: human gut; feature: human-associated habitat; material: faeces | place: United Kingdom | collected 2010/2012 ...
CTGCTCGATCTGGGCGTGTCCAGCCATCAGCTGGATGACGCGGCCCGGGGTTTTTCCTACCGGGCAGATGCCCCGCTGGACATGCGGATGAGCCAGGAGGGTGAGACGGCCGCCGATCTCGTGAACAGCGAGAGCCGGGAGGAGCTGGCCCGCATCCTGCGGGATTACGGCGAGGAGCCCTTCGCCTGGCAGATCGCGGGCAGGATCGTGGAAGCCCGGGAAACTGCCCCCATTGAAACGACATTGCAGCTGGCGGATATCGTGGCCAGCGCCATGCCCCCGGCGGAGCGCCGGAAGAACAAAAACCCCTCCCGCCGCACCTTCCAGGCACTGCGCATTGCGGTAAACCATGAGCTGGACGCACTGGAAGAGGGGCTGGACACCATTTTTGCGCATCTCGCACCGGGTGGAAGACTTTGCGTGATCACTTTCCACTCGCTGGAGGACCGGCTGGTCAAGAACAAGTTCCGCCGCTGGTCCACCGCCTGCACCTGCCCGCCGGAGTTCCCGGTGTGCGTCTGCGGCGGCAAAGCCAAGGCAAAGCTGATCACACGCAAACCCATTGAAGCCAACACGCAGGAGCTGGAAGAAAACCGGCGCAGCCGGTCGGCTCATCTGCGTGTGTTGGAAAAGTGCTGAGGGATGCCGCAGGCATCCTGTGAGGAGGAGAGGAAACCATGGGTCAGGCAGCATACGATTACAACACCGCGCGGCGCAGAAAAGCGCCGCAGACACAGCGCAAGACCGCATTGCGCGTGGAAAAGGGCGGCAAGCGCCGTCTTTCGCCGCTGCAGGCAGCGCTGCGCAATGCCATGCATCTGGTGGCGGCAGCCCTGCTCACCGGGTTTGCCATCAGCCTGCTGATGAGCGAGGCCCAGCTGGTGGAGCTGAATGATCAGATCCAGGACGCCAAGGCCCAGCTGGTGAGCGCCCAGAGCCAGTACACCTACTACAACAGCACTCTGAACAGCAAGACCAACATCACCAGCGTGGAAGAAGCGGCCAGCCGTCTGGGTCTGATGAAGATCGACCCCAGCCAGATCACCTACATCCGGCTGAACGAGTCCGGTGCGCTGGAGCGTCAGCAGTCCCCTGTGCGGCAGTGGACCAGTTTCATCTACAACGGTGCCGTGACCATTCTGGGCACCGTAAAATAACATCAAAACGGGAAAGCGTGCGGCAGCGCACGCTTTTTCGGTTTTTAGCCGGTCCGGGGCAGCCGCCGCGCGGGCCGATATCCTGAAGAAAACAGCAGGCAGAACGGGTGCTCCGCCCTGTCTGCGGGAGAACAGCATGCAACAAGATTCCAACAAGAAAAAAGGCAAAGGCTACCGGGTGCGCCCGGCCTTTGCGCGGGAACGGCTCAACGGACGCACCCGGCGCGTGTGCAGCATTCTGGGGCTGGCGGCGGTCGTGCTGGCATCGGCCGTGGTCGTCCACAGCCTGTATGTCATCCAGATCCGGGACGGTGCCAAGTACCGACAGTATGCTGCCCAGCAGCAGCTGCTGGACACCACGGTCAAGGCCACCCGCGGCGAGATCTACGACGCCAACGGCATCACGCTGGCTTCCACCAGCGTGGTGTGGAACATCTGGGCTGACCCCAGCTACAGCAGCATCCTGTACACCACCAGCACCAACGACGATAAAACGACGGTGCGCACATTTGACCCGACCATGTGCGCCGAGGTCAGCCAGGGCATCACCCTGCGGCTGCTCTCCGGCGACGGCGAGAGTCTGGACGCGGTGGACACTTCCTCGGAGGAATACACCCAGCAATATCAGACCGTGTACGATGCACTGTCCAAAATTGATTCCTCCTATGTGGTGCTGGCCACCAAGGTGAACAACGCCGTCAAGCTGTCCATTGAGGATTATGTGTCCGGTTTCAACAAGGCGCACAAAAAGGGCTCCGGCGCAGACCGCATCGGGCGGGTGTCCGTCTCGACGGAAAAGAGCTCTCAGCGCAACTACCCCTACGGAGCCTTTGCAGCTGCCGTGCTGGGCTTTACCGACGGCGAGGGCGTGGGCACTTACGGCCTGGAAAAATCCTACGAGGAAGATCTGGCCGGTACGCCGGGCCGCAGCATCGCTGAGACCAACGTCAACGGCGAAATTTTGGCCAACACTGAGGCCGACGTCCATGACGCCATTGACGGCAACAACCTGAACCTGACGCTGGACGAAAATGTGCAGGCCATCGTGGAAGAGTATCTGGCCGAAGCCATGGATACCTTCTCCGTCCACGGCCGCGGCAGCGCTATCGTGATGAACGTCAAGACCGGCGCGATCCTGGCCATGGCCTCGCTGGAGCAGTTCGACCCCAACGACCCCATGACCGTCTACGATGACAAGATGCAGACCATCCTGGACAAGACTGACGCCCTGACCGCCGACGACATCGATTGGCTGGAGGGCCGCCTGGGTGAGAAGAACGTGGCCGGCATCATCGCTGATGGCGTTATCAGCCAGGAAACCACTGAGGATGAAAATGGCAATACCATTTCCAGCGAATACACCCAGCTGCAAGGTATGCTGCGCGAAGCCCAGTGGAAGAATAAGAACATCACCGAGCTGTACATGCCCGGCTCGATCTTTAAGCTTATCACCGCATCGGCAGGTCTGGATTCCGGCATCATGAACATGAACCAGACCTTCTACTGCAACGGTGAGCTGACCGTCAACCAGGGCAGCGAGCTGTGGGAGCACACCTACCACTGTGCCAACGGCGAGGTGCATACCCTGCAAAACATGGCCCAGGCGCTGGATAACAGCTGCAACCTCTGGTTTATCCAGGCGGCGCAGACCTTGCAGCCTACCGTGTTTTACGATTATATCCGGGCCTTCGGTTTTACCCAGCCCACCGGTGTTGACCTGCCCAGCGAGACCCGCTGGACCAGCGTGTACAACGCCCAGCAGATGGCCGAGGTCGACACCAACCTGTACACCGCCGCTTTCGGCCAGAACGAGGCCATCACCCCCATGCAGATGGCTACCGCCATTGCGGCCATCGCCAACGGCGGCTATCTGGTCACCCCGTATATCGTGGATTCCATCACCGACGATGCGGGCAACATCATCAGCCAGACCGACACCAGCGTCCGCCGTCAGGTCATCTCCGAGGAAGTCAGCCAGGAGATCCTCTCGATGATGGAGAACAACGTTGACCCCAACGGCACCCTGAGCATCCGCCACTCCTGCAAGAACGCCTACGTGGCAGGCTACCGCATCGGCGGCAAGTCCGGCACTGCCGAACGTACCGACCGCCACCTGCGCGGCGACGGCGACTACTACAAGGCCATGAGCTTTTCCGCCGTGCTGCCCATCAACGACCCCGAGATCGAGGTGTTCGTCCTGCTGGATGACCCCCGCTGGATCCATGATTATGCCAGCCAGGTCATGGCCCCCGTTGTGGGCAACATCATCAGCGAGGTCGCACCTTACCTGGGCATCGAGCAGGATGCCAACTACAACCCCACCGGCAACGTGACCGTGCAGACCTGCCTGGACTACACCTGGACCAACGCCCAGGTCACCCTGAACCAGCTGGGCCTGCAGCATAAGCTGATCGGCTCCAACGGCAACATTGTGTACCAGTACCCTGTGGGTGGCAGCTCGGTGCCCGTTGGTTCCACCATCTACCTGTACACCAACACCGACCAGGACGCCATGACCACCGTGCCTGACGTGACGGGCAAGAGCGGCAGTTTTGCATCCCAAATGCTGAAAGCCTCCAACCTCAACGTCCAGTTCGAGGGCGACAGCTCCGGCCGGGTAGTATCCCAAAGCACAGCCGCAGAGACCAGCGCCGCCTACGGCACCATCGTGACCCTGACGATGGAATCGGACGGCAACGATACCGCCGATACGACGGACACCACCGATACCCAGGTTGAGGAAACTACGGAAGAAGCAGTAGAAGAAAATACAGAGCAATAAACGGCCCAAAGGCCCCCTCGGGGAGGCTTTCCGCCTGACATACTACTCGCATATCCATAGAATAAGGAGGCAATCCCATGCAAACCATTCCTGCCAACGAACTGCTGGCTGGCCTGACTTTGGCCGAGCCGGCGGACATCCACGCTGTTGTTACCGACAGCCGCAAGGTCGAGCCCGGCTGCGTGTTCGTCTGCTTCCCCGGTGAGCGCGTCGACGGCCATACCTTCGCCGCCGGTGCTTACCGGAACGGCGCCGCCTATATCATCGCCAACCACCCCGTGGACGGCGTGCCCGAGGAACGCACTGTCATCGTGACGGACAGCGCCCGCGCCATGATCCGCATGGCCTCCAACTACCGCATGCTGTTCAGCCCCAAGATGATCGGCGTTACCGGCAGTGTGGGCAAGACCACCACCAAAGAGTTCTGCTACGCCGTCCTCTCCGCCTTTGGCAAAACCCTCAAGACCGAGGGCAACCAGAACAACGACATCGGTGTGCCCAACACCCTGTTCCGCCTGGATAACGACACCCGGTACGCCGTGGTGGAGATGGGCATGGACCACCTGGGTGAGATCGAGCGGCTGGCCCGCTGCGCCCGCCCCTCCGCCGGCATCATCACGATGATCGGCGTGTCCCACCTGGAAAATCTCGGCACCCGCGAGAATATACTGAAAGCAAAAATGGAGATCTGCGCAGGCCTGCCTGACGGCGCGCCCCTGGCCCTGAACGCCGACAACGACCTGCTGCCCACCGCCAGCGTACCCGCCCGCCTGCGCCCTGTATGGTTCGGCATCGAGAGCGAGACCGCCGATGTACGCGCCGCGGATATCCACACCGGCACCGATGGCACGACCTTTACGCTGGTGGATAAGGCCTACGGCAGCTTTGCCGTGTCCATCCCCACCGCGGGCCTGCATACCGTGTACGACGCCTTGGCCGCCTACGCCGCCGCCACCCGTCTGGGCCTCGCGCCCGAGGGCGTCATCGCGGGTCTGGCCGATTTCGAGCAGACCGGTATGCGCCAGAAGGTCGTCCACGCAGGCAGCATGGACGTCATTGAGGACTGCTACAACGCCAACCCCGACAGCATGAAGGCTGCGCTGGCGATGTTCAAAGAGTACCCCTGCAAGCGCCGCTTCGCTTTGCTGGGCGATATGCTGGAACTGGGCGGGATGAGCGCGCCCGCTCATGAAGAGCTGGGCCGTCAGGCCGCAGAGGTCGGGCTGACCGCTCTTGTCACCTATGGCCCCGAGGCCGCACGGACGGCAAAGGCCGCAAAGGACGCGGGCCTCGCCGATGTCGTCCACGCCGAGGATTACCAGCAGGCCGCAGACGCTCTGCTGGCCCGGATGGCCCCGGGCGACGCTCTGCTGGTGAAGGCCAGCCGGGGCATGGCACTGGAAAAGGCGCTGGCCCTGTTTTATCCCGTCTGCGCAAAGTAAAATACTTGGAGTATCGTTATTATGATTCGTTTTGCCTTGATCGTCGCCTCAACGCTGGGGTTCGTCCTCACGGCGGCGCTCGGGAATTTGATGACGCCGCTGCTGCGGGCGTTCCGCGTCCAGCAGGAGGAAAATGAGCCGCCCACGATGGGCGGGCTCTGCCTGATGGTGGGGACACTGGCGGCGGTAGGCGTCGGCTGGACAGCGGCCTGTGTCGCCCAGCCGGAGCTGCTGGGGACCGAGAGCCTGCTGACCACCCGGCTGCTCATCGCCCTGTTCGGGGCGCTCTGCTTCGGGGCCGTGGGCCTCGCGGACGATGTGGTCCGGCTGCGGCATCGGTCGCCGCTGGGGCTGCGCCGCCCGGTGCGGCTGGCACTGGAAGCGGCCTCCGGCACGCTGGTGCTGGCCCTGCTGGGGCTGAACCACTGCCTGCCCGATGGGCTGGCCCTGCCGGGCGTCGGCTACTGCACCCTCGGGCCGCTGGCCCCGGTGGTCTGGCTGGCGATTTTAGTGGCGCTGGCCGAGAGCGCCCGCACCGCCGACGGCATGGACGGCACGGTCTGCGGCTGCGCCTTCATCGCCATGCTGGGTCTCATGACGGCTATGACCCTCCTGGGCTGGTTCCCGCTGGGCGTCTTCCCGGCGGCGCTGGCCGGGGCATTGATGGCCTTCCTGCTCTGGAATTTCTACCCCGCAAAGCTCCGCCCCGGTGCAGTGGGGTGCCAGTTTTTAGCCGGTGCGCTGGGCTGTGTGCCGCTGAGCGTCGGCTGGCCCGGGCTGACGCTCCCGCTGGCCCTGCCCTACTGGCTGGAAGGCGGCATGGTGGCTCTGCAGATCATCGTCTGGAAAGCCTCCGGCGGGCGGCGGCAGCTGTTCGGCACCGCGCCGCTCCACCGCTGGCTGGAAAAGCGGGGCTTTGACCCGGTGAATATCTTTTATATTTTTGGAGTCCTGGCAATGCTGGGCCTTGCGCTGACCTTGCAGGCGGCGCGGGCCAGCTGAGCCGGGACCCGATAAGGAGGGAATGCGGATGGCGACCATCCGGAGAAAAAAGTCTGAGTCCTTTGCCATCTTGTCGAGCCCCGGCCCCTGGCCGCAGGTGCTCATCAACTGGCTGGCGACGCTGGCAGTCATCATCGTGTTCGGACTCATCATGCTGTTCAGTGCCAGCTACACCACGGGCTACCTGCGGATGGGCGACAGCTTTTACTACATCAAGTCGCAGGTGTTCTGCCTGGGTCTGGGCCTCGCGGTCATGCTGCTCTTCTCCCGCATCGACCACCGCTTTCTGCGCAGGATGGTCGGGCCGGGCTATGTCGTCTGCATCGTGATGCTCATCGCGGTGCTGTTCAGTGCGCCCCTCAACGGCTGCCGCCGCTGGCTGCGCATCGGCTTTACCATTCAGGTATCGGAGATCGCAAAGTTCGAGATGATACTGCTCACGGCCCATCTGGCCGCGAAAGCGCCCCATCTGGAAAAGCTGGACCCCGCCTCCGGGCGGCGCGTCCCGGCAGGCCAGTGGCTCTATCAGCGCATCGTGCGGGAACTCATCGTCCCGCTGCTGCCCCTCATCCCTGTGGTGTTTCTGCTCATGCTTGAGCCCCATATGTCCGGCATCGTCCTGACGACGGCCATCTGCGGCACCATCCTGCTGCTGGGCGGCAGCGGCGGCATCATCACCTGGGCGGGCGGCGCGTCCGCTGTGCTGCTGCTCCGCACCGTGCTGGAGCACATCGACTCCATCCCGTACTTACAGAGCCGTCTGGACGGCTGGACCCACGACCTGAGCAAGATGACCGACCAGACCCTGCAGAGCCTCTACGCCATCGGCTCCGGCGGTGTCACCGGCCTCGGCCTCGGCAACAGCATCGAAAAACAGCTCTGGCTTCCCGAGAGCACCAACGACTTCATCTTCAGCGTCGTGTGCGAGGAGCTGGGCTTCGTGGGTGCCGTCATCGTCATCCTGCTCTTCGTGCTCTTCCTCGTGCAGGGGCTGTGGCTGGCCTTCCACGCCGAGAACCGCTACTGCACACTGGTGGGCATCGGCATCATGGCCCAAATTGCGTGGCAGGTGTTCTGCAACATCGCGGTCGTCACCAACACCCTGCCCAACACCGGCATCTCGCTGCCCTTCTTCTCCTCCGGCGGCACCAGCCTCATCCTGCTGCTGGCCGAGATGGGCGTGATGATAAACATCGGCCGGGGCGGCGAGCGCGCCCGCCTTGAACGGGAGAATCTCCGCGCCCTGCGGGAACAGCGGGAAAAAGAAAAGTCCAATAACACCATCCGGCTCGACCCCAACATGGGATATTGAGCACATCCAAATAAGGAGGAAATCACCATGCGTGTACTTATCGCAGCCGGCGGAACTGCCGGACATATCAACCCGGCTCTGGCCATCGCGGGAGCCATCAAAAAGGCCGACCCGTCCGCCGAGATACACTTTGCAGGCCGGAAGGAGGGCATGGAATACCGCCTTGTGACCCAGGCGGGCTACCCCTTCCACCACATCGAGATCACCGGTTTCCAGCGCAGGCTCTCCCTGAACAACATCAAGCGGAACATCATCACCCTTTGGAACCTGGCCCTCTCCGGCCCGAAAGCCCGGGCCATGATGAAGGAAGTACAGCCCGACCTCGTCATCGGCTGCGGCGGCTACGTCTCAGGCCCGGTGGTGCGCTGCGCCGCCAAGAAGGGCATCAAGACCGCCATCCATGAGCAGAACGCTTTCCCCGGCGTGACCAACAAGCTGCTGGCCCCGGACGTGGACATCGTGTTCGCCGCCGTGCCTGCCGCTGTGGAAAAGCTGGGTGCGCCCGAAAAGACGCAGGTCGTGGGCAACCCGGTGCGGCCTGAAGTGTTCGAGAAGGCAGGGGAGCGGGACGCCATCCGCGCCCAGCTGGGTGCCGGTGACCGCACCGTCATCCTCTCCTTCGGGGGAAGCCTCGGCGCTCGCCGCGTCAATGAGGTGGTGGCCGACCTCTGCGCATGGGAGCAGAAAGAGCACAAGCCTGTGCTCCACATCCACGCCACCGGACAGTATGGCGTGGAGCTGTTTCAAAATCTCGAAAAGGAAAAAGGCTTTGCTCCCGGCGAGAGCCTCGTGGTGAAGGAATATATCAACAATATGCCCGAGCTGCTGGCCGCTGCCGACCTCGTCATCAGCCGTGCCGGTGCGCTGACGCTGGCCGAACTGGAAGCCGAGGGCCGCGCCGCCATCCTCATCCCCAGCCCCAATGTGGCGGAGAACCACCAGTATTACAACGCCATGGAGCTGCAGAAGGCCGGTGCCGCTGTGGTCATCGAGGAAAAGGATCTGACCGGCGAGAAGCTGGTCTCGACCGTCTCCGGCCTGCTGGCCGAGCCGGGCAAGCTGGCTGCCATGGGCAAGAACGCCCGCACCCTTTCGGTGGACGACAGCCTCGACCGCATCGCTGACGCCCTGATGAAACTGGTCAAGACGCCGTGATTGATTCGGCAGCACTCTTGTGATAAAATAATCAGACGGAAAGGAGGCGACGCCGCACCATGCAGCAGGATCGGAACAACAGCCGACGCACCGGGCAGCAGAACAGCGCCCGGCGGCAGGGAAAGCCCCGCAAAGCCTACGACTGGACGCAGGACCGGCGTCCCTCGAATCAGAACCGCCGCCGGACGCAGGGCTATCAGGAGCAGACGCTGGACTTCTCGGGCGGCAATGTGACGTTCGAAAACCACAGCTCGGGATATGCGGACAACAGCATCCAGTTTCCCCAGCAGACGGCGCGACGGCCCAATAACCAGAACCAGAGCCGCCGTCAGGGCCAGCAGAGAAGCCAGCGGCCCCGTCAGAACACGACCGCCTATCCCACAAATGGGAGCCGCCCCCGCAATGGCCAGCGGCCCCAGAATGTCCAGAGCGCCCGGAGGCCTCAGAGCGGCGGGCGCTACCGCCCCACGGAGGCGAACCTCCGCAGCCCGGCCCGGCGGGAGGGCAGAAAAAAGCGCCGTCTGACTCGTGCCGCTGTCCGCCGCCGCAGGGCCATCCGCCGTCTGACGGCGCTGGCGCTGCTGCTCTGCGTCATCGGGGTGGGCGTCTACCTCACCGTGACCATGCTCTTCAAGATAAACACCTTAGAAGTGGCGGTCGATGGAGAGGTGGTGCAGGAGGTGGGCGGCTATTCCAGCGCTGAGATCCTGCAGGCGCTGGGCGTCCACGCGGAAGAGAACATCTTCAGCTTCGACCCCGCCGAAAAGGCCGCTGCGCTGGAAAAGCAGTTCCCGCTGCTGGAAAATATCCGGGTGGAGCGGGATTACCCTAACACCGTAGTGGTGCGGACCAACGCGGCCACTGCCGTCTACGCCATGCAGACGTCCGGCGGCTGGCTGAGCCTTTCTGCGGGGCTGAAGATACTGGATAAGGATTCGGCCCAGCCGGACCTTATCATCCTCTGCGGCGGCGAGCCGGTATCCACGACGCCGGGTACACAGCTGGAATTTGAGACAGGACCGTCCGGCGCGTCTTCGGACAGCGCGGCGTCTGACAGCGCCGCATCCAGCGAGGCCGGACCGCCCACGGATAAGCGGCTCGAGTCCCTGAACACTCTGCTAACCGCACTGGACAGCAGTGAGCTGGGGGCGGATGTCACCCGCATCGAGTTCGAGGACCCGGAGCAGATGGCGTTTTTGTATCAGGGCCGCATCAGCGTGCTTCTGGGTACCCTGAATGAGCTGGACTACAAACTCCGGCTGGCAAAGTATGTCCTGCTCAACGAGGACGGCAAGGGCTGCTCGCCCACCGACACCGGTATGCTGGATCTGAGCCACCTGAGCGCCTCTTCCAGCCGCAAATTCCGCTTCGCACAGGGGGAGCCGACCCTGCCCTCGGGCTGGACGGCCCCGGAAGAGCCTGCCGCCCCGGCGGAGGCAGAAGCTGAGAGCCAGCCGGAGGAAGCCTCCGGCACCGAACCCGATACTGAGGGCGCGGAAGCCGCGCCCGCCGAAGACCCTACTGCCGCAGCGGCAGAACAGCAATAAGGAGCATTTGAACGATGAAACTGGAACAACTGTTGGAGGGCGTGTCCTATACGCTGGTGCAGGGCAGCCTTGAACTTGACATCGAGGACATCATCTACGACAGCCGCAAGGCGGCCCCGGGCCGGCTTTTCGTCTGCATCGTGGGTACCCAGCGGGACAGCCACGACTACGCCGCCCAGTGCGTGGCCGACGGCGTGACGGCGCTGGTGGTCCAGCACGACATCGACCTTTCCACCGTTCCCGGTGCTGCCGTGCTGAAGGTGGAGAGCAGCCGCTATGCGCTGGCACTCATGAGCGGCAACCTGTTCGGCAACCCCTCCCGCCGGATGACCATGATCGGTGTCACCGGTACCAAGGGCAAGACCACCACCACCCACATGATAAAGAGCGTGCTGGAAGCCGCAGGCCGCAAAGTGGGCATGATCGGCACTAACGGCATCTACTTCCTCGGCCACCATCAGGAGACGGCCAACACCACCCCTGAGAGCTATGAGCTGCAGAAGACTTTCCGGGAGTTTCTGGACGCCGGCTGCGATACGGCGCTGATGGAAGTGTCCAGTCAGGGCCTCATGATGGACCGCGTGGCGGGCATCCATTACGACATCGGCGTCTTCACGAACATCTCGCCCGACCACATCGGCCCCGGCGAGCACAAGACCTTTGAAGAATACCGCAGCTGGAAGGGTCAGCTTTTCAAGCGCTGCACCACCGGCGTCGTGAACATCGACGACGAGAACACTGAGGCCCTGCTGGAAGGCCACACCTGCAAGCTGGTGACCTACGGCTACAGCGAGAAGGCCGACTACCGCGCCGGTACTTACCAGCTGCTCCGCACCCATGACTTCCTCGGCGTCCAGTTCCATGTCTCCGGCAAGGACGATATGGACGTCAAGGTGAATATGCCCGGCGAGTTCAGCGTCTACAATGCGCTGGCCGCTCTCACTGTGGGCAAGGTGCTGGGCCTGCCCGATGAGGCCATCCACGAAGGTCTGGGCCGCTGTGTGGTCAAGGGCCGCGTGGAGCTGGTCCCCATCAGCAGGAAGTTCACCATCCTGCTGGACTACGCCCACAACGAAGTCTCCACCGAGAGCCTGCTCACGACTCTGCGGGCCTACAATCCCCACCGTCTCGTGGTGGTGTTCGGCTGCGGCGGCAACCGCTCCAAGCTGCGCCGCTACGGCATGGGCGAAATTTGTGCCAAGATGGCCGATTTCTCCATCCTCACGGAGGACAACAACCGCTTTGAGAAGGTGGAAGACATCATCGCCGACATCCGCGTGGGCATGAACAAGGGCAACCCGGACGCAAAGTTCGTGGAGATCCCCGACCGTCTCGACGCCCTGCATTATGCTGTTGACCACGCACAGGAGGGCGACCTTATCGCCGTCATCGGCAAGGGCCATGAGACTTACCGTGACCGCGAGGGCGTCAAGACCCCCTTCCTCGAGCGGGAACTGCTGGAAGAGTACGCCCGGCAGATCGGCCTTGAGTAATATCTGAACATAAAAATACCGGCTGTGTTGAATGCACAGCCGGTATTTTTGTATCTGATGGGATTTAGTTCTTTTCTGCCAGAGCCTTCTGAGCCTTTTCCTCGGGGATGAGATTGGTCATGCTCTTGAGGCTGATGCCGATGGTGGAGAGGTTGTGCAGCATGGCAGAGGACGCAGGCTGCAGGATGCCCATTGCCCCCAGCGCGATGAGGGCAGAGTTGAAGGTCAGCACAAAGTGGTAGTTGGCGCTGACACGGCGCTGCAGGGAGTTGGCGATGGTCTTGAGGATGACCAGCTCCTCGAGGCTGTCGGCCTTGATGGTCACGTCTGCGATCTCGCGGGCGATGGCAGCGCCGGAGTTGATGGCGATGCCGACGTCAGCGGCAGAGAGGGCGGGGGAGTCGTTGATGCCGTCGCCGATCATCACGACGGTGTGGCCCTCGCTCTTGGCCTTCTGGACGAAAGCAGCCTTGTCCTCGGGCAGGACTTCGGCGAAGAACTGGTCCACACCCACCTGCTTTGCGATGGCGGCGGCGGTGCGCTCGCTGTCACCGGTCATCATGACGGTGTTGGTGATGCCGAGGCCGCGCAGAGCGCGCAGCACGCGGGAAGCTTCCGGACGCAGCGGGTCGGCGATGCAGATGACGCCGGCCAGACGGCCCGAAGCGGCCAGATAGAGGTGAGAATACTCCGGCTCAAGGTTATCGAACTTCTCGCGCTCGTCCTCGGGGATGGTGCAGTGCTCGTCCTCAAAGACGAAGTGGTGGCTGCCGATGACGACCCGCTCACCGCTGACGCGGCTGGCGATGCCGTGGGCCACGATATACTCCACCTCGGAGTGCATCTCTTCGTGGGAGATGCCGCGCTCTTTGGCCTCCCGGACGACAGCATTGGCCATCGAGTGGGGGAAGTGCTCCTCGAGGCAGGCGGCCAGCTGCAAAACTTCGCTCTCGCTGCAGCCGGAGAAGGGGACGACCTTGACCACCTTGGGGGTAGCGCGGGTCAGGGTGCCGGTCTTGTCGAAGACGATGGTGTCGGCCTGGGACAGGGTCTCGAGGTACTTGCCGCCCTTGACGGTGATATGGCTTGCGCCGCACTCGCGCATGGCAGAAAGAACGGCCAGCGGCATGGAGAGCTTGAGGGCGCAAGAGAAATCGACCATCAGGCAGGAGATGGCGCGGGTGGCGTTCCGGGTCAGGGCGTAGGTGACGACGGTAGCACCGAGGCACCAGGGGACCAGACGATCAGCCAGAGCCAGCGCACGGTTCTCGGTGCTGGACTTCAGCTTCTCGGACTCCTCGATCATGGCCACGATCTTGTCGTAGCGGTTTGCGCCGCCCTCGGCCTTGGTGGTCAGGACGCACTCGCCCTCTTCCACCACAGTGCCGGCGTAGACGGTGGCACCGATGGTCTTGCGCACCGGCATGGACTCGCCGGTCAGAGCGGCCTGGTTGACCATGGCTTCGCCCTCGATGACGGTGCCGTCCAGCGGGATCATGTTGCCGGAGCGGACGACGATCTCATCGCCGGGGTGGACCTTGGTGAGCGGCATGAGCACTTCGGTGCCCTGTGCGCGGACCCAGACCTTATCGACATTCAGGGCCATGCTGCGGGCCAGGTCGTCGAGGCTCTTCTTGCGGGTCCACTCCTCCAGCAGGGAGCCGACGTTGAGCAGGAACATGACGGAGCCAGCGGTGGCGAAATCGCCCCGCAGGATGGAAACGCCGATGCTCAAAGCATCCAGCACCTCGACTTCCAGTTTGCGGCGCCACAGGCAGCACACGCCCTTCCAGAGGAACTCGATGGAGCGGAACACGGTGTAGGCGGCGTTGAGCGGGGCGGGCAGGAACAGATTGCGCAGCACCCGGCCTGCCACGAGGTTATACATCTTTTCCTGATATTCCTGATTGATGCGGCGGCTGTCGGCGCTGGTGACCAGTGCGTCCAGTTCGGGGTCATCGAAACGGTAGGTGCTCAGGGCGGTGACGGCGTCCTTGCGGGAGCCGGTGTAATACACCACCACATCGCCCGTCCGCTCGTAGACCTTGGCCTTGCTCACAGCGTCGTGGTGGTTCAGATAGGCTTCCAGCACATCGGCCCGGTGAAGGGTCATCCGCACATTGCAGACGTGTACCCGCAGACGGCCGCGGCTCTCATGAAGAATAGTACATTTCATATCAGAATATCCTCTGCGTATTGCAAAAAATAACCATAAAAAGAGCCGCCCGCAGGCGGCTCAGAGACTGCAAAATTACTCGTTGGTCTCGGTGGTCTCTGCCTCAGCAGCGTCCTCGATGACCTCAGCCTCAGCCTTGGCAGCGCGGGCCTCGTTGATGGCCTTTGCATCCTCGAGGATGTCACCGGCCTGCTCCTGGACCTTGCTGACGGTCTCCATGGTGGAGTCCTTCATGCGCAGGACAGCAGCGGTGGTCTGGGTGTAGACCTTCTTGGCATCGCTGCTGGACAGCAGCTTGAAACCAGCGGAACCGAACAGGGTGCCGGCAGCAAACAGAGCAATCTTCTTCATATCGACCATAGTAGTATACCTTCCTTTTTATCGTATTCCCTCATGTACCCCAAAGGGCATGGAATAAGTGTTTCTGCGGATATTATAGCGCAGATTTCGGAATTTGCAAGGTTTTTTGACGATGTTAAGACGTATTAACTTTTTACGGGAAGTAGTTTGAAATGTCTATCTTTACGTGTTTTTTGCCGCAAACTACAGTTTGTATTTTCAAACAAACTCCGAGGTGCCGAAGAAATATAACAAAGAGTCTTGCGCTGAGAGGTGCATTCATTGTACAATAAAAAAGTATGCGATAAAATCGACAGGGTCGGGACGTTCCGGCCTGTAAAAATAAGTGAGGCTGGATATGGAAAAGAAAGATATTCGTGTGCTGGCGCTCGACCTCGACGGCACCCTGACCAATGACCAGAAGGTCGTCACCCCCGCCACCCGCGCAGCGCTGGACGCAGCTGCCGCCAAGGGTGTGACCATCGTGCTGGCCTCGGGCCGTCCCACGGCAGGTATCATGCCGCTGGCAAAGGAGCTGGGACTGGATAAAAAGGGCGGCTGCATCCTCTCGTATAACGGCGGTGCCATCATCGACTGTGCTACCGGCGAGACGCTCTACCGCAAGCAGCTGGATGCAAAGTATGTGCCGCAGCTCTGTTCCTTCGCCAGGGAGCAGGGCGTGGTCATCATTACCTATAATAAGCAGGGCGTCGTCACCGAAAGTCCCGAGGACGAGTGGGCGCTGAAGGAGTGCTTTACCTGCAAGCTGCCCATGCAGAAGGTGGAGGACCTTGCCGCCTATGTGGATTATCCCATCTGCAAGATGCTCATCACCCTCGACCCCGCCCGCCGCGACGAGGTGCTGGAGGCAGGCCGGAAACAGTTTGCGGGCGAGATCGACCTCTACCCGTCCAGCCCCTTCTTCATCGAGGCTGTGCCGCTGGGGGTCGCCAAGGACGTGAGCCTCGGCAGTCTGCTGGAAAGCAGGGGTCTGACCCGCGACAACCTCATGGCCTGCGGCGACGGCCTCAATGACTGCTCTATGATACGCTTTGCCGGCGTGGGTGTGGCCATGCAGAATGCAGAGCCCCCCGTCAAGGAGGCAGCGGACTATGTAACTGTTGCCGACAACAACCATGATGGCGTGGCTGAGGCCATTGAGAAGTTCATTTTTTGAAAGGATACCAGACACAAATGCCGCGCAACTTAGTTTTATTCGATTTGGAGTGGAACATCGGCTATCAGCCGTTTATCTTTAATTATCACGGTGTCCAGCAGACATTCCGGGGGGAGATCATTGAGATCGGTGCTGTCAAGATCGACGAGGACGCCAACGTGCTGGATACCTTCTCCATCCACCTGCGTCCCCGCATCTTCCGCTGCCTGCAGCACCACATCGCCAAAGTCACCGGTCTGACGCAGGAGGACCTCGACAAGGGTGAACCCATCATCCAGGGCCTCCGCCGCTTTATGAAGTGGTGCGGCCCGGACGCCGAGTTCGCCGAGTGGGGCATGGATGACGTGCCGGTGCTCAAGCAGAACCTTTTCCTCTGCAATCTCGACGAGAGCCGCCCGACGGTCTGGTACGACCTGCAGCAGCTCTTTCTGCGGGAGTACCCCCGCAAGGAAGGCGAGGGGATGAAGCTGGAAAATGTCGTCACCCGGATGGGCATCCCGCTGGAACGCCCCTTCCACGACGCTTTGTCCGACACCCTCTATACCGCCGACCTCTGCCGTATGCTCGACCTGCGGGCCGGACTGGCCGCTTACCCCAGCGAGGAGGACACCCTGCGCCAGAGCCTTTGCCCCACGCCGGGCGACTACCGGGATTTCAGGGTCTTCCGGGGCTATCTGGAACAGTCTATGTGGAAGCTGGACCCCGTCATCGGCACGATGGCCTGCCCGGTCTGTGGCACGGCCCTGCAGCCGGATGACGTCTGGCTGAAAAAAGGGAGCAGCGGCTGGTACACGCTGTCCCAGTGTCCCGTCTGTAAGGGCCGGGGCGGTGAGGCCGGCCGGGGCGTGTTCCAGAAATACCGGATGTCGCGCCGGGACGGCCTGCACTGGGCCTTCGCCCGCTGCGTCCAGATGCCGGACGATGCAAGCCTGGTCCGCTGGAAAAAGCAGAAGGCCCAGTATCTGGAGCGTCAGCGCCTCAAGGCCGAACGGCAGGCCGCCGAAGCAGAGGCCGCCCGGCACATCTTCTGAGGCAGAAGAATAAAATATCGTGCAGGAAAGAACAACGCTGTTTCATATTGTAAGGAGAGACAGGAAGAAAAAGGCAAAAATGCTCAGATTTTGTTCATATCCCGGTCATAGATGCTGGATATACTAAGAAGAAACATCAGGCAGAAACGAAAGGAATGGTACGAGCACGATGGAAACGACGCTCATCGACTGGCTCCACCAGCTGGGTACGCTGGAATTCTGGGAGGCATTGTTAGAGGGCTTTGAAGGGCTGGGGCCGTTGGTCCCTATCCTGCTGGCGATGCTGGAATCCATTTTTCCGCCGCTGCCCCTCATCGCCATCGTGGCCCTCAATATCGCGGCCCACGGCGGATTTCTTGGCTTCGTCTACAGCTGGCTCGGTGTGGCCGCAGGCGGCACGGTGGTGTTTTTATTCTGGCGGCGGGTGGTCAAACGCTTTTTCTGGAAGCTGGCCTCTCGCTCCGAACAGCTGAAAAAGGCCCAGCAGTGGGTCAGCCATGTGGACACGGCCAGCCTCTTCATGCTGGCCGTCCTGCCCTTTACGCCCACGTCGTTCCTGCATCTGGCCTTTGGCATCTCGGATTTTGACGAGAAGCGCTATCTGCTCACCCTTCTGGCGGGCAAGGCCGTTATGGTGGCCATGATGGCTCTCTTCGGCCAGTCGCTGCTCAGCTCGCTGAAAAATCCGGTGTATCTCATCCTCGCCCTCGCTATCTGGGCCGGGATGTACTGGGTGAGCAGGAAGTTCTGTAAGAAGCACGATTTGGATCGATAAAATTGCGAAGCGCTTGACTTTTTTGCTGAGAGTGCATATAATAAAAGCAATGAAAGAAGATATTGCTTCATAGGTTTTCACCAATGAGCAGCAAAACGCCCCACGGTACTGCGAATACCGCGGGGCGTTTTGCTTACTAGGGGTTAGTGCTTACCGGCCTTAAACTGTTCGTCAAGCCACTTGCCAATGCAATGAGCCACAACATTGGCTGCGACGGACAGAATGAAAGAAGATAACATTTCCATAGGTTCTCACCCCCTTCCCCAATTGAATGGAGTCGGAAGGCCGACAGCTAAAGAATATCATAAAATTCGACAAAACACAAGAAAAAGCCGCTGTACAGCTACAAAACTGCACAGCGGCTTTCTATATATAAAGTTTAGTTCTCGGCCAGATTACCGGTATAGAGCTGGTAATACTTGCCCTTCTTGGCGATGAGCTCGTCATGGCTGCCGCGCTCGATGATGCGGCCCTGCTCCAGGACCACGATGCAGTCTGCGTTGCGGACAGTGGAGAGGCGGTGGGCGATGACGAAGCTGGTGCGGCCATACATCAGGCCGTCCATGCCGCGCTGCACCAGAGCCTCGGTGCGGGTGTCGATGGAGGAAGTAGCCTCATCGAGGATGAGCACCGGCGGGTCAGCAACGGCTGCGCGGGCGATGGCCAGCAGCTGACGCTGGCCCTGCGACAGGTTCGCGCCATCGCCGGTCAGCATGGTGTTGTAGCCCTCGGGCAGGCGCTTGATGAAGCCGTCGGCGTTGGCCAGACGGGCTGCGGCGATGCACTCCTCGTCGGTGGCCTCCAGACGGCCATAGCGGATGTTCTCCATGACCGTGCCGGTGAACAGGTGGGTATCCTGCAGCACGATGCCCAGAGAGCGGCGGAGGTCGGCTTTCTTGATTTTATGGATGTTGATGCCGTCGTACCGGATCTTGCCGTCCTGGATGTCGTAGAAGCGGTTGATAAGGTTGGTGATGGTGGTCTTGCCGGCGCCGGTGGAGCCGACGAAGGCGATCTTCTGGCCCGGACGGCCATACAGGTTGATGTCGTGCAGGACGGTCTTGCCCGGCACATAGCCGAAATCGACGTCCGTAAAGGTGATGTCGCCTTCCAGCTTGTGGTAGGTGGTGGTGCCGTCGTGGTGGGGGTGCTTCCAGGCCCAGATGCCGGTGCGCTCGTTGGCCTCCACGAGGTTGTCGTCCTTGTCGTACTTGGCGTTGATGAGGGTGACATAGCCCTCATCGGTCTCGCTGGGCTCATCCATCATCTTGAAGATGCGCTCTGCACCGGCCAGTGCCATGATGATGCTGTTGGCCTGCATGGACACTTGGCTGATGGGCATATTGAAGCTCTTGTTCAGGGACAGAAACGCCATGACAGTACCCAGCGTGACGCCGCCCATGCCGGTGACGGCCATGGCTGCACCCACCAGAGCGCAGATGGCGTAGCTGATATTGCCCAGCTGAGCGTTGACGGGCATCATGATGTTGGCGAAGCTGTTGGCCTGCTTGGCGCTGTCCTTGAGCTTGTCGTTCAGCTCGCGGAAGCCCTCGAGGGCCTTCTGCTCGTGGGTGAAGACTTTAACGACCTTCTGGCCTTCCATCATCTCTTCGATGTAGCCGTTCACTTTGCCGAGGTCGCGCTGCTGTGCGATGAAGTACTTGCCGCTCTGCTGGGTGATCTTCTTGGAGCAGAAGAGCATCAGGGCTACCATCAGCATGGTGACGATGGTGAGCTGCCAGCTCAGCATGCACATGCTGGCAAAGACGGAAACGATGGTGATGGCGCTGGACACCAGCTGCGGGATGCTCTGGCTGAGCATCTGGCGGAGGGTATCCACATCGTTGGTGTAGACGGACATGATGTCGCCGTGCGGATGGGTGTCAAAGTAACTGATGGGCAGGCTCTCCATGTGCTGGAAGACCTGGACACGGAGGTCCCGCAGCGTCCCCTGGGACACCGTGATCATGATGCGGCTCTGGGCCCAGGAGCAGAGGACGCCGACGCCGTAGATGGCGGCGATGCGGACCAGGGCCGCTGCCAGGGGGCCGAAGTCCCGGCTGCCGGAGGCGAGCATGGGGTCGATATAGTCGTCGATGAGGCTCTTGAGGAAGAGGCTCCCCTGGACGGTAGCCAGGGCCGTTCCCACGATGCAGAGGGCCACCCCCGCACAGGCCCAGCCATAGTGCCGGAAGATCAGGGAGAGGACCCGCTTTAGGAGCTTGCCGGGGTTCTCCACCTTGGGGCGGGGACCCCGCATCCGGCCGCCGCCGTGGGCGGGACGGGCATTGGTTTTTCTCTCGTCTGCCATCAGTCTTCCCCTCCCATCCGGTCGAAATCGCCATTCCCGGCGCCGGTCTGGCTCTCCCAGACCTCCCGGTAGATGGCGCTGGTCTTCAAAAGCTCCTCATGGCTGCCGAAGGCGCTGACATAGCCCTCGTCCAGCACCAGGATGCGGTCCGCGTCCTGGACGGAGCTGATACGCTGGGCAATGATGAGCTTGGTGGTGCCGGGGATCTCCTCCCGGAAGGCCTTGCGGATCTTGGCATCGGTGGCAGTATCCACGGCGCTGGTGCTGTCGTCCAGGATCAGCACCTTGGGCTTGCGCAGCAGCGCGCGGGCAATGGTCAGGCGCTGCTTCTGGCCGCCGGACAGGTTCCGGCCGCCCTGCTCCACAGGCTCGTCCAGCCCAAGGGGCTTTGCCCTGACAAAATCCGCAGCCTGCGCAGTCTCCAGTGCGGCCCACAGGTCAGCGTCCGCTGCGTTTTTGTTGCCCCACAGCAGGTTGGAGCGGATGGTGCCGCCAAACAGCTGGGCTTTCTGCATCACGACCGCCACACTGCCGCGCAGAGCCGCGCGGGGGTACTCCTGCGCCGGACGGCCCAGGATCTCCACGGTGCCCTCCGTGGCATCATAGAAGCGGGGGATCAGGTTGATGAGGCTGGATTTGCCGCTGCCCGTGCCGCCGATGACACCAATGGTCTGGCCGCGCTTTGCGGTAAAACTGATATCGGTCAGGCTGGGGGCACCGGCACCGGCGTAGGTCAGGCTGACATGGTCGAACCGCACAGCATCCCCGGCTTTATCCGCAGGTGCCTCGCCCTTGAGGGCCGTGGGGAACTCCATGCCCGGCTCGGTGTCCAGCACAGCCTGCACACGGCCGGCACAGGCCAGCGCCTTGCTCACCTGCACGATGAGGTTTGCCAGTTTGACCAGCTCCACCAGGATCTGGTTCATGTAGTTCACCAGCGCGATCACATCGCCGGAGGCCATGCCGCCCACATTGATCTCGATGCTGCCCACATAGAGCAGAGCCACGATGGCCAGATTGATGATGACGTAGGTCAGCGGGCTCATCAGGGAGGAGATGTGGCCCACATGGAGCTGCATCCGGGTCAGCAGGTCGTTGGCCGACTCAAAGCGGTCGATCTCGCTCTGCTCCTTATCAAAGGCGCGGACCACGCGCACACCGGTCAG
>ERZ825896.1998-NODE-1998-length-20856-cov-5.154368_pt1 | contig 20856 bp, 14 predicted proteins | sample MGYA00519858_ERZ825896 | MGnify/ENA primary metagenome ERZ825896 (study PRJEB31778, sample SAMEA3449214) | human gut metagenome | biome: human gut; feature: human-associated habitat; material: faeces | place: United Kingdom | collected 2010/2012 ...
GCGGTTTCGGCTGATTTTCTCGCCGAGGCTCTTGCCGGCGTATGTGATTAGATAGCCGACGCAGGCGGTGAAGATGGTGCCGGTCAGCTCACCGACCGGGTCGCGCCCGAAGGCAGAGAGCAGCAGAGAGCTGGCTGCGCTGAGCGTTGCCACGCTGGCCGCCCAGTATGCGAGCTTTTTGCTCGCCTCGATTTTCTTTTTACGCTTGCGCCGGCGCTTCTTTGCGGCCATGCTGCTCACCTCCTTAGTCGATGATCGCGTGGATCCCCTGACTGGTGAGGAAGTCCTTCTGCGCGTGTTTGATTTTGGCAGCGTAGTCGAGGGCCGCGTGCATAGCCCCTCTCTTTTACGTCATTATGTGCCGTACTTCGTCGCACGTCAATACCCGCCCCACATTTTGCTCTGTGGTTTATTCTCACATCCGCAGCAAAAAAATACCGGGCACACCGTATGGTGTACCCGGCTATTCCAAAAACGAACGCACAGACAAAACGTCTCTGCCGCATACTATTCTCTCTTTTCCCATTTGACCGTCAGCCCCAGCAGCCGGGCAAACCCCGCCGCCTGATAGGGGGTGACCACGGCACCGCGCAGCTCCTCCCCGCCGAGCAGCAGCCCCTCCAGCGAATCGGTGGTCAGGTCCATACCGCGCAGCAGGGTGCCGCTGAGGTTGGCGCCGTCCAGCCGGCAGCTGTCCCACGCCGCGCCGTCGAGCTTCGCCGACAGCCACACCGATTCACCCAGCGCGGCCTGCTCCATGCGAACGCCGTGCAGGGAAGCCTCGGAAAAATTCGCGTAATCCAGCCGGCAGCGCACAAACGTCACGCTGCGCAGCACTGCACGCACCAGCAGCAGCCCGACACCCTTGCAGTCCTCGAACCGGCAGCGCAGCAGGCTGCAGCGGCTCAGGTCGGCGTTGGAGAAATCGCAGCCGCAAAATACCACATCGGTGAACCCCGCCCGATCAAAGCGGCAGCCGGAAAACCGACACCGGTCAAAGCGGCAGGCACGCACCTCGATACGGGACACCGTGCCGGTGAGCGTCTCGTCGGCAAAGGCACAGGCGGTCAGATCCTCTACCTCACGCACGCAGCGCTCTACAGCATCCTCCAGCGGCTGTGCCGACGACAGATCCGGCAGCTGCGGCGCAGCTATCCGTGTCATACCCCACATTCCTCCTCCGGCTGTTTTTCCTCGACCGGTCCGCCCGCTTCTCCACTGCGGAAAAAGGCCTGAAGGTTTTCCATCGCCCGGGTGAGCACATCCAGCGCGTCGGGCTCCAGACGTTCGGTGACGCTTTCCGCCATGCGGCGGTGGAAATCCTGATGAATGCGGACAATCCGCTCGCCTTCCGGCGTCAGCCGCACCCGAACCACCCGGCCGTCGCCGTCATCCCGCACCCGCTCCACCAACGCCTTTTTCTGCAGGCGGTTGACGGTAATGGTCATGGTGCTGACCGTCACCATCGCCGCGGCAGCGATTTCGGAAATGGTACGCAGCGCACCCAGGCCGACCGCATCGAGCACATGTACCTCATTGATGGTCAGGCGTCCGCCGGTCGCCGCGCGCATCGCCTGTTCCTCTACCTTGAGGATATCATTGAACGTCTCCACAAGCAGCGCATTGAGCACCGTCAGCGCTTTTTCAGACATATTGTCCCTGTCCTCCCTTTTGATCCGGCTCAGCCGCCCGCAGTCAGGAAAAACGCCGGCAGCCCGTCGGGTTGCCGGCGCAGAACACAAGCATACAATCAGTGCCGGCCGCTCAGGCATATGCCAGATGGCGGCGCCGGATCACCGGCAGATGGTACCACCACAGGGACGCTTCCTTTTTCCGGCACAGGCGCAGCATCTCACAGATCGCGCCGCAGGCCATATCCGCCGCGTATTCGAGATCGCCGGACGGGGAATAGCCCGCGGGATCACGCCCCGCGAAACATGCCCGGATCGCCCGCATCAGCGCATCTCCATCATCGGCAAGCGCCACTGCGTCCGCCAGCCGGAAATCCGGATGCGGGCAGACCGATGCGAGCTGCGCGTTTTCATAGGCGCGGTGCTCACGCAGGTTGCCGTCAAAAGCCGCGGTATGCGCATAACAGCTGAAATCACATAGATAATGCGCGATGATGCCCAGCCGCAGCGAACGCCAGCGGGAAATTTCGTCCTCTGAGCCGATACCCCAGCGGCAGAAACGGCGGATCATCCGCCCCACCATGCCGCCGACCGCGTCGATTTCGTGATGCAGCACCCGGTGGTGGGTGCAGTCAGGATACACGTTGCCCAGAGAAAACCAATACGGATCGATGCGGATGCCCAGCCGCTGCTCACAGGCCAAACGGATCTGCTCGGACAGTTCACGATGAATGCGATATTTCAACGGGTTCTCACTCTCCCTGCTGACAAGCCAAAATTGCCTGTCTTTCATTATACGCCTTCTGCCGGAAAATTACCATAGGCAAATCCGCGGAAAATCCTGCCGCCATGCACAAAGGCTGCGGCGCACTCTGTTCCCTTGAGTAAACCTATTCCGGACGCCGCCGAAAAATGCATCTATTTTTCACCGCCGAACTGCACCCGATACAGCTGAGCATACAGGCCGTTTTTCGCCATCAGCTCGTCGTGGGTGCCGGACTCGCGGATGCCCTGGCCGTCTATGTACAGGATTTCGTCCGCCCCACGGATGGTGGACAATCGGTGCGCAATTACCAGCGTGGTGCGCCCGGCGGAAAGCTTGTCGAAAGCGGACTGGATGCGCGCTTCGGTGACCGTGTCGAGCGCCGATGTCGCTTCGTCCATAAACTCCGGCTCTATCCCTATCAGTCCTTCAAACAAGCCGTTTCTATTATATACCCATTTGTGTTTTGTGTCATCCATTTCGCAGCAAATAATAAAAACCCTCGACAAAAAGCGCACGGCTCAATTTGAACCGTGCGCTTTCCGCTGGCCTGTGACCTAGACATTCCGGGCTATGTAATCGGATGCCCTTAAACCGAAGAGCTCACCATTGTCATCCCGCAGGTCTTCTTTCCTTATCAGCTTGATCACACGAGTTCGTAATACGTTATACTGCATGGCATGGCGCGGGTTATTCTCACTTACGAAGATATAGGACGTATCGCCATATCGCTCTTTCGTATAGGCTATCGCTTTACGGATAAGGGCGGCTAGTTCTGCGCTGATTGGTTTTTCATATGTCCGAGACTTCATTCACTCGTATTTCCTCCGTTCTGTCTGAATTCTTGAAAATCCAGACAAAGCGGAGGTGAGCGGCAACCGGTCAGGAAGGACTGCAGCGGTTTTATCCAAAAGCCAGATGACAAAAGACTCAGGCGATGTTCACCAAAGCATTTGTTTCCTGACGGCACATCGCCTTGGCACTCAACACAAATGTTTCAGGGACACCACCACGCTTTCAAATTCATTTATCACTCCGTTCTTTATTCTTAAGTTAGTAAATAAAAAAGCCAAACTCTCGATCAAGGAGAGTTTGGCTATAAGAGCGGAGTGTTGAAATCGATCCTAGAGGTTATTCAGTTAAATGATATGATGGGATATATACTCTATATTGTGGGGATTACTGATACAGACTATCTAACATTTAGCGATGAGCCGCACCAAGAATAGAGCTATTTTTCTTCCTCCCTCACCGGTGTGAGATGCATGATACAGCTCTGGAAATCTCCCCACAGGCCCGGCAGCGGCAGGCCCGCGTTCATCAGGGTCACGCCGCTGTAAATTTCCCCTGTCCGGCTGTCCCGGTACCGCCTCTCCGGGTCCAGTCCTCGCAGGCGCAGGGAAAGGGGCAGCCGCTTGTTGTCCGACAGAATCTTGAAATAGCACACCAGGGCCTCCTCACGCCCCTCACTCACCGTCATCCAGGCACAATAGGCGTTGTCCGCGGGGTCCAGCAGACGGTAAAACCGCCCTTTGGTGAGAATCTCCTGATACCGGTGATATTCCACGATTTGCGCCTTGACCGCCTCCTTCTCCTCCGGGCTCATGGAGCAAAGATCCAGCTCATACCCGAAGGAGCCGGTCAGTGCCGCATGAAACCGGGTAGCCAGAGGGGTGGTGCGGCCCACCTGATGGTTGGGGCAGGTGGACACATGGGCGCTCATGCAGGACAAGGGATAGGCCAGGGAGGTGCCGTACTGGATCTTCAGGCGCTCCACGGCGTCGGTGTTGTCGGAGGTCCAGATCTGGGGCATATAGTAGAGAATGCCGGGATCGAAGCGGCCCCCGCCGCTTGCGCACCCCTCAAACAGTACATGAGGGAATCGGGATGTGAGGGTCTCCATGATCCGGTACACCCCCAGCATATACCGGTGATATACCTCCCCCTGCCGTTCCGGCGGCAGAAGCGCGGATCCCACCTCCGACAGGGAGCGGTTCATGTCCCATTTCACATAGTCGATGGGGCAGGAGGACAGGATATCCGACACGGCCTGGATTACATAGTTCACCACGTCCTCCCGGGACATGTCCAGCACCAGCTGGTGGCGCATGGTGGACCGCAGGCGGCCGCCGCAGTGGAGGCACCAGTCGGGATGAGCCCGATACAGGTCGCTGTCTGGAGAGATCATCTCCGGCTCAAACCACAGGCCGAACTGCATCCCCAGTCGATGGATATCCTCCGCCAGATCGGTCAGACTGCCGCCCAGCTTTTCGGTGTTGACCACCCAGTCCCCAAGGGAGCAGTCGTCTGCATCCCGATGGCCGAACCAGCCGTCATCCAGCACAAAAAGCTCGATGCCCACATCCGCCGCCTCTTTCGCCAGAGCCAGCAGCTTTTCCCGGTTGAAATCGAAATAAGTGGCCTCCCAGTTGTTGATGAGCACCGGCCGGGGCTTGTTTTTCCATTGGCCCCGACAGAGATGATTCCGGTACAGGTCGTGATAGGTGTGGGACATAGCGGAGAAGCCCTCCCCGGAATACACCAGAACCGCCTCCGGGGTTTCAAAGCGCTCTCCCGGCTCCAGCCTCCAGGAAAAGTTCTCCGGATTGAGCCCCATCAGCACTCGCACCGACGGCTGGTTGTCCACCTCGGCGACGGCAGCGAAGCTGCCGCTGTACACCAGATTGAAGCCGTAGACATCCCCGCTGTATTCGGTGGCCTCGGGAGAGCAAAGGGCGATAAACGGGTTGTGCTCGTGGCTGCTGATGCCCCGGCCGCTTTGGACGCAGGTCACGGCCCGGGACAGGGGGCGGCGTTCCACATGCCGCTCGTCCGCCCAGCCGCCGCAGAGCTGCACCAGGTCATACCCCTCCCGGGGGAAATCCAAGCTGGCGCTGAACAGCCGCTTTACCGTACAGGGGGCGGCGCCCCGGTTGGTCACCGTCACCCGGCGGGTAATGGCGTCCAACCCTTCAAACGCCTTGTACCACAGCACCGCTTCCGCCCCGGTCTGGTCATCGTACAGGGTGACGGCCAGGGTCTCAGCCTCCTCATCATCCGCATAGGTGGCGGGCAGGCCGTCGATGGGCGGCTTTCCCCTGGTGACGGCGTGGCTCCGATAGCGGAAATCGGTGGCGGAGGTTCCGTCCTCCGCCGTGACCCGGGCGGCGCTGACCCGGAAATCGGTCAGCCCCTCGCAGGGGAATTCCTGGGGCAGGGTGGTCAGCGGATAGGGCCTCTCTCCCATCTCGGCCGCGTCCCGGACATAGGAACCCGCATATTCCCGGGACAAAAACGGCAGGCTGGCCGCGTCGATGCGCCCACCCCAGTACAGGTGGCACAGATAGCCTCCGTCCAGCACCTGGAACATATAGGTGGTGTGGGCCGTATCCAGTTTAAAGGTGTAGGACTCCCGGTCGATTGTTATACTCATGTAATCTCTCCTACTAGGTACTCTATACAAGACATTCTCTTTAGATGAGACGGCAAATCTTCTTCTCGTTTAATAGTTGAATAAACAGCCCCCCTTGAACCGAACGATGTTGGAAGCTGACCTGTAGCGATGTGATTGTAGAATACCAGTCGCACATCGGCACACGGGAAGGTGTATACTGATAAGCCCGCCACACAGCCCCCACCAGTAAATCGAAGGTGCTGCGTTCCTCTGCCAATGTTGCCGCCCAGACAGTCCAATCTGATTTCGTGTAGTCCGCCCGGTTATCCAGTGGCACACCATACGGATTCATTTGATTAAGGTATCCGGCAAGCTCCTTTTCCCACATCTCAGCCGGGAACAGCCCCAGACCGAACACCTTATCCCAGACCGCATTGTATTTCAGACTGAAGCTATCTGGCCTGTCAAAAGCTAAACGGAAACTCCCGTCCGCGTTCATCGCCTGCTGCCTCCAAGTGGAAGCCATCTCCCACGATATACGTCGGTAGCGCTCTGCGCGCTCCTTGTCCTGCATACGTTCGCAAACCTCGGCATAAGCAGCGAGCGCCATAATTGTTTTTAGTGCCAGATTGCAGTTATGCGTGAGGTGTCCGGCAAAGTCGTCCGTACAAAGCTGATCATTCGGATCCGCGCCGAAGTCCACCAGATAGTCCGCCCATTGATGAAGCAGCGTGCGATGCTCCGCAGCAAACTCCGTCGATTTTTCCGCTGCTGTTATCGCCGATACCATCAAAAGCATATTTCCGCATTCCTCTACCGGCATCTGTTTGGCGATATTTGTACCTTCACTGTATACTTGTCCGTTGAGAATTGGATATGTTCCCACGTCATGAGGGGCAAACGGGAAAGGCCATGCCTCACTGCTGGCGTAACGGAAAACCGGCCGCAACATCCCCTTGATCAAGGATGGATTATACAGAAGAAACAACGGGATCGAGGGATAACTTACATCTACTGTTGCGGCACATCCATTGCTTCGACACTCCTTGGAAACAAACAAAAGTCTTCCCTCAGGATCCTGCGTAAGCTTATGTGCCGCCATAACCTGCCGAAGGGCAAGTATCAGGAGATCGGCATACTTTTCTCCACCGGCACTTTTCGCATCCTGTTCCAGCTTTTCGTGAAAAGCGCCGCATTTTTCCATAATGTCTGGATAATCCGCAAATGCCTGCCAGATGACCTCCTCAATTTCCCTCCCCTCCCGTTTCCAATAGGCCTTGAGATAATGCCCGAAATATTTCAGCGAATAAACATCGTCATAGGCAAACATAAACAGCACATTCGCACGGCCTGTGGTACTTAGCGACGCCTCGGCAATCAGGAACGTGTGCCCGCAGGACTTTTCTTCGTGCAGAGCGCCGCCATCCACCGCCAGGTAAAAATACCCCCAGTCGATACCGATATCATCACCGGATCGTCCCAAAACCGGCTGTTCGATGCCACCCAGGCACATGGCTCGAAGAGTCCCCGGCAGCGGAACCGCACGCGCAACGGCAACATTCTGCATCTTGGGCTGCAAGCATAATTCGTCAGCGGCACAGACGGTTACCTGTACATCGTGCTCCCGGCCGTCTGTCGGGCAAACCGCTACATGCAGATAGGAAACCGGCCGGGACATGATCTCCAAATCATCCGGCAGTGTCGGCGTAGTGAAAGAAGCCGTCAGACGGATGCCCGCAGCTTCAAAGGTATATACGGTCGTAAAGGTGGTCACATCGACACCGGTCTGCTGCATGACAGGTTTTCCCATCTCCGCCGCAGAACCCATAAATATATAATCGACGCCGTCCACACGGGCTGTCCCGGACATCGAGGCACTGGCACCGGTCCACAGACGGGTAGTGTCATCATAAAGCCGGTCAGCCATCGACCAGATGCTGAAATAGGGATCGACCGTAATCAGCGGATACGCAGGTGCGCGTAAATTCATATGTTTCTCTCCTCAATAAATCCATATAGGCTCGTTTTTCTTAAAGCTTAAGATATTTTTTCAGGAGGCGCAGCATCTACTGCGCCTCCTGAAACGGTCATTCTTGACTTGTGCGCTTTTTTCTGAGCAGGATAACCAGCACAATGGCCACCGCGCCGAGCACCAACACTGCGATGCCCACAATCAGCAGTACCATGTTTACCCCGCCTTTTTCGATAGGCTGTTCAGGTATAGACGATTCGCTGCCCGGTCCTATTACCGGAACATCGCCGGTTCCTACCGGCATGAGCATGAAGTCATCAAAATATAGGCTGCCCTGCCCGGAAGTCCGCAGCCGCGCATAGGCGGCATCCGCCGTAAATGTAAAGGTTATCTTCTGCCAGCTTCCTTTTTGCGATGCATCCAGGGCATCCATAGCTGTTACGCTCACCGCCTTAGCCTCAACGGTGTCACCATCGGACAACACCAGCGACAGTGCCGGCAGTTTTGCGTATTCATCTATATATACCCAGAAGGTCATCTCATACACTGTTCCCTTAGTGTATCGGTTATGAAAGCGAACCATTCGCGCGGCAGATCGCTCTTCCAGTTTTCTTTACTGACATCGTTGAGCAGGATATCTGCGGTCAGTTTATAATACTTTCCTGCGGTATCGGTATCCTGTACCAGCTTCGCTAGCTGCTCACCAGTCGCAATCTGATACGGGTCACTCTTTGTCCCGCTGCCTCCTGCATAATTCGTGGCGATCTGTCCGGTCCAAACCTCTCCGGGAGTGCCGTCATATCCATCCGGCTGATAATCCTCCGGAATAACGCGTAGGGCCGGCGTGCCGTCTGTAGTCTTCCAGATTTGATTCCAGTCAAAGCCCTTCATATTGTTCCGAGCCGCTCCGCCGGTCATTTGCTCAAGCGTCAGCGTCCAGATGGAGGCTTGATTCACCGTACTGTACACATTGCGCGCAACGGCAGGCGCAAAGCCATCGCGGTACATCGGATACCCCACCGCATAGCAACTGATCATCTTCCAGTTGGTTGCCCAGAAGTTTCCTACGATGCCGTTGCCAAGACCGGCAGTGGCGGCATTCAGCTTGCCGGTGAAATAGCAGTTGTCGAAATTCGCCGTCAGTGAGCCGCCTCCCAGGATACCGCCGGCTGTCTCACCCTTAAGATTCACTGTGCTGTCCGCATAGCACCCCGAAATCTGCGGCTGCGTATCCTCGGCGTTTCCAAAAGAATATCCCGCAATCGCGCCTACATAACCTTTAGAGGACAGCTCCGCATCCGTGATACCCACATTGCGCACCACTGCGCCCGACCCAAGAACCGGGAGCAAGCCGGTAAAGCAGTAAGTTGTCTGCGTGGCAGGCGTCTGGTTCAGGTACAGTCCTCTGACCACATGTCCGCCGCCCTCCAGATGACCGCGGAAGGTCAGTGTATCGGTTATGAAAGCGAACCATTCGCGCGGCAGATCGCTCTTCCAGTTTTCTTTACTGACATCGTTGAGCAGGATATCTGCGGTCAGTTTATAATACTTTCCTGCGGTATCGGTATCCTGTACCAGCTTCGCTAGCTGCTCACCAGTCGCGATCTGATACGGGTCACGCTTTGTCCCGCTGCCTCCTGCATAATTCGTGGCGATCTGTCCGGTCCAAACCTCACCAGGAGTGCCGTCACCTCCGCCTGGAACATAATTTTCAGGGATTATCAACAGGATTGGGGTACTGTCAGTAGATTCCCAAACCAAGCCCCAATCAAAACCGGACATATTCTTTTTAGCCGCTTCGCCGGTCATCTGCGCCACTGTCAGAGCTTTCACACCGCTTTGCTCCACCGTGCTGTATACATTCATGCAGATCTTCGGCTGGAAACCGTCTCTGTATACCGTATAACCCCTCACATAACTGTTGATCAATGACCAGTCGCTGGACCAGAAATCGCCTACGATGCCATTGATGGTGTTTCCCGTTGTCAGCAGGGTACCGGTGAAATAGCAGTTGTCGAAGTTTGCTGTCAGGGAGCCGCCTCCCAGGATACCGCCCACACTTGTGCCGTTCAGCGTTACCGTTTCGTCGGCATAACATCCGGAGAACTGCGGATGGATTTCCCCTCCGGAAGGACATGAGAAGCCGGCGATGGCGCCTGCATACATTCTGGACGATATGTACGAGTTCGTTACCCCTACATTGCGGATCACTGCGCCGGAGCTGATGACCGGGAACAGTCCATAATAGGCCCCGCCGCTGGCCGTCGGTTCATCCACAATATAAATACCGCTGACTTTGTGTCCGTTTCCCTCGAGATGGCCCTGGAAATACGGGCCTGTATCCGTTCCCCATTTTCCAATCCAGGAATTCGGTTCATTTTCTATCCAGTTTTCGCTGCTCACGTCATTGAGCAGAATGTCCGCCGTCAGTTCATAGTACTTGCCGGCTGTGTCGGCGTCCTGTACCAGCTTTGCCAGTTGGGCGCCGTTCGCGATCTGATACGGATTCCCCTCGCTTCCGTCGCCGCCCGCGTATGAATCCGCTGTTGTGCCGTCCCAGATTCCTTTGTCGTCCGGCGTTTCGCTCTGAAATACCCGCTGTATCGGAAGCCCGTTTTCCACAGTCCTCCAGATATTATCCCAATCGAAGCCTGGCATGTTTGTTTTGGCGGATCCTCCGGTCATGTTTTCCCGGCTGACCGTCGTACAGGCCCACAACCCCTCCTTCGTGGTGTAAAGAGCCTGGTATTTTTCAATGGCTGCTGTGTTCTTCACCCCAAACACTGCATTGTCTACCACATAGCAGCGCGACAGGCTATACGCCGCCCAGGAATTTCCCAGTATGCCTCCCGTTTCCTTTTCGTTGCCGCTTACTTTTCCAGCAAAGAAACAGTCTGCTATATCAAACGCGTTTCCGCTGCCGCCCAGGATTCCTCCTGTTGTCGCTCCCGTAACGCTCACGCTGCCATCTCCATAGCAGCTCTCAATACGCGGGTTGACCCACTCAGCCACGCCTTCTTCAAATGCATAGCCCGCGATTCCGCCCGCAAATCCATTCCCCGTAAAGGTGATGGAGGCTTTTGTCAGCCCCACATTCTTCACCAGCGCGCCGGAACCAAGTCCTTGGAACAAACCCGCGCCCTGCCAATACGACGTCGCCTGTGCGTTAATATACAGGCCGCTCACCGTATGTCCCGCGCCGTTAAACGTTCCATGGAACACCTGGCTTCCACTGAACCACTTTTTCAGGCTGCTTTCGTTCTCCGCCCAGTTTTCGCTGCTCACGTCATTGAGCAGAATGTCCGCCGTCAGTTCATAGTACTTGCCGGCTGTGTCGGCGTCCTGTACCAGCTTTGCCAGTTGGGCGCCGTTCGCGATCTGATACGGATTCCCCTCGCTTCCGTCGCCGCCCGCGTATGAATCCGCCGTCGTGCCGTCCCAGGCCGGGCTTTCGGCAAACGTCCAGAAGTTCAAATCCGCAAACAAAGGGACCAGTGAAGTCAGGCAGAGCAATACCGCCATACACATAGCGAAGCCTTTCCTGGCTTTTGAGGACAGTGCTCTTTTCAACTCAATCAGTCCTTTCAGTTACTGTAGACTCGTTAGCTAAATAAATTTTCTCAAGTGGATCATTTACATCCTGATACAGGCGGATCCAATCCACATCATATTCCGCTGGCACATCTTCATCCGTAACCAACCAGCTATCCAACAGCCTCCAGCCCGATTCCGTAAATACATGATTGTTTAAAACGATGTAAAGCGGAGAATGGAAAGGCTGCATATCGGCATAACCATCATAATTGTCATTCAGGTCATAGCGCATATATTCCTGACCGTCGATGAACATACGCATTTCCTGTGGCGTCCATTGGAAACCGTAATAATGGTATTCCTGGGACAGGCTTGCCAAATTCGCAAATCGGTAGGAGCGGTTATCCGCCGCGCGATCAACGGCATACTGGCTGTGATGGATAAGCTCGCCGTCCGGCGCAGTAACCCATTTATGGATATTGGGGGTTGCTGTATCGCGGGAGGAGAATACCTCAAATATATCCACTTCCACCCTATAGGCATCATTAGGGTTAGCACCCAGCGCACCGCCGCTCAAAAGCCAAAAGGACGGCCAGGCTCCCTTGCTGTACGGGACACGCGCCCGCATTTCCAGATAACCATACCGAAAGCTCATGGTTTCCTTTGTCCGTACCGAATAGGTCGCCGCATATTTTACCGCTGGATGTGCGGGATCATTCCACGAACGGGCGGCAAGACGAAGCTGGCTGTCCTCCACACGCAGAATTTGCGGATTATCGCGTACAAGAAGGAGCTCCGTATTGCCGGCCATATTCTCGCCCAGCCGCCATTTGCTGCTGTCCAGCTCATCCGATGTGAATTCATCTCCCCATACAAGGCGGTAATTTTTCAGCGTCTCTTCGTTCCCATAAGGGCGACAATCTACCGTGTAATCCGCCGACAGCGTTTGAAGAACAGGCGTTCCTTCGGCTGTGCGCCAAGCCTGATTCCAATCAAAACCCTTCATATTTGTTTTCGCTGCCTCCCCTGTCATTTGTGTTCGTGTCAAAGTGGTTATACCGTACTGCTCCACAGTACTGTAGGCGTAGCGACAGATGGCAGGTGTATACGTTTCGCGATACAGGGGATACCCCACCGCATAGCAGGCCGACATTTCCCAGTCCGTAGACCAAAAATCTCCCACAATACCATTGCCAAGCCCGGGTGTGGATGCCGACAGTGTACCAATAAAATAACAGTTATCAAAGTTGGCCGTCAGTGAACCGCCCCCCAGGATACCGCCCGCTGTTTCACCGCACAGATTTACCGATTCATCCGCATAGCAGCCGGATATCTGCGGCCTGGTTGCTCCCACGGTTTTGAACGAATAGCCGGCAACCGCACCTACATATCCCTGGGAAGCCAGATGTGCATCCACGATTCCCACATTGCGCACTACTGCGCCCGATCCGAGAACGGGAAACATCCCGGTAAAGCTATATGTTGTCTGCGATGCGGGTGTCTGCTCCAGATACAGGCCGCCTACCGTACATCCATTGCCCTCGAGATGCCCGCGGAAGGTCAGGGTATCGGTGGTACAGAAAAACCAGCAGTGCGGACTGCGGGTTTCCCAGCCTGTATCCGCAGTGTCATTGAGTAGAATGTCCGCCGTCAATTCATAATACTTTCCGGCCGTGTCGGAATCCTGTACCAGCTTTGCCAGTTGGGCGCCGTTCGCGATCTGATACGGGTTCCCCTCGCTTCCGTCGCCGCTCGCGTAAGAATCCGCCGCCGTACCGTCCCAAACGGTTCTCGCCTGAAACACACGCTGCACCGGCCGTCTGTTTGCTTTAACCAACCAGGTGTTTTCCCAGTCGAGCCCGGCCATGTTAACTTTCGCTGATGTGCCGGTCATCTGCTCCAACGTCAGCGTGGTTACGCCATTTTGTTGAACTGTACTGTATACATGACTGCACTCGCTGGGCTGATACCCGTTCCTATACGCGGTATATCCTACCGTATAACTGTTTGTCAGCGACCAGTCCACTGACCAGAAGTCGCCGACGATACCGTTAACTGTGTCCCCCGTCGCCAGCAGCTTTCCGGCGAAGCAACAGTCATCCACATTGGCCGTCAGCGGTCCGCCACCCAGAATACCTCCTACACTTCGGCCGTTGAGTTCCACCGTTTTATCCACGCTGCAGTTCGAAATCTGCGGTTGGATACTACCGTATATACCTTCCGAGAAACCGGCAATCGCACCACTGTACTGTCCGGCCGAAATATACGATTCGGCCACCCTCACACTGCGGATCACCGCGCCGGAACCGATCACCGCAAACAGACCTGAACGGCCGCCGTTACTCGGGTCAGGTTCATAGGGGATGTAAATACCGCTGACGGTATATCCCTGACCATCCAGACAGCCACGAAATGCCCCATCGGAGTTCCACTTTCCAAACCAAATTCGTGGATTATTTTCCTTCCACTCATCCGTTCTCACGTCGTTGAGCAGAATATCCGCCGTAAGCACATAATATTTTCCGGTTGTGTCTGTTTCCTGCACCAGCTTCGCCAGTTGAGCACCATTCGCAATTTGATACGGATTTTCCGCGCTGCCGTCTCCGCCTGCGTAAGAATATGCCGTTGTGCCATTCCAAATCATCGATTCCGCCACAGCACGGATGATCACCCCTCCGGTCACCGTCGCCATCCACAACACAAGAAAAAACACTGTCAAACCTAAAACCAGACTTCGCTTCGTTTTCAAGGATAACGCGCTCTTCAAGCCACTCAATCCTTTCTACGTTTTGCAGGTCTGTCGTATTCATTTTCGTGGAATAGCAGGGCATATAGCGAAAAGTCTGTTTTTTACTCCTGCTCTGCCTTTTCCTTCAAATAAGCATTCAGGCGCTCCACACCGGCGTCTACTGAGCCCATCCGGGTTCTCAGTTGCTGCTGGATCTGCGCCGGATCGACACTGGCAATATTCCAGTACTCAAAACGGTCCTCACCCAGAATCATCGTCGTTCCCAAGAGCATACCGGAGAATTTCTCGGCAGTATCCACCGCTGTCAGCTGGAAGAACATAGATTCCGCATCAGCGTTCAGGAACGCCGAGCCGATATCGTATTGATTGACATCCAGATAATACCGCAGGAATATGCCGGCCGCTACCGGATTACTGGCCCCTTTGACCAGGCCCCAGCCGCGGAATATGCCCGTCTGTTTTGCCTTAGTATTTTCGTCCCAGTCGGGCAGGAACGTGAAGCCGATATGATCCGGATTCATGCCCTGCCAATAGCCATTTTTCTTTAGTCCATAGGCGTTGGTCATGGCAATACCAACCTTACCGTTTTTAAATTCATCGCGATAATCATAGCCGGCTCCACGAACAAGACCGTCCTTAATCGCTTGGGACATATACTGCATTACCTGGATGAGCTGATCATCAATGCCATTAACAAACTGCTTGTCTTCAAATCGGTAAAAGCTGGAACCAGTGCTGCCTAAAAGGGTTTCCACATCCAAGTAGCCTCCAACATAACCGCTGCCGAGTTCCTTAACTTGCATCATCACCCGTCTCATCGCATCAAAGGTCCATTTTCCGGCCGCATAGTACTCCTCCGGCGTAGTAATGTTATTATCTTCTAATAGCTTTTTGTTATAAAAGACCAGATCGGCTTCGTTCCATATGTTGCCTACTGTGTTGACCAAATAGGTTTTTTCCTGAATTGTAGAGCGCTCAAGCGTTCCCTTATCCCAGATGGGATCCTCCAGATTCAGCTTCATGGCGTCAATTGGCTGTAAAACCGACAGCGAAGACGGAAAAAATTCGTTGTCGAAGAAGATATCGGGAGAATTTCCGGCCGCAATATTGCCGGCAATGGTCAGGCTGTACTGGTTCTGTGGAATCAGGTCGATTTTGACGTTGATACCGTATTTTTTCTGAAACGCTTCGACAACCGCTCCATCCTCACCATTGGCCGGATCCTTCCATGTGGCAAAACGCACCGTAGTGCCTCGATAATCCTCAGGGTCGACGCCTTCGGCAAACGTAATTTCTTCCGCAGTGGAACTGCTTGGTGAACCGGGACCCCCGTCCGAACTGCCGTCACCGGAGACACCGCTGGTCTCTGGATCGCTAGAACAGCCGGCCGCTATAAACAGGACCGCTGCCAACAATGCCGATAACAAACGTACTTCTTTTTTCATAGTAATGCTCATTCCTTTCTTTGTGAGGGAGCCCTCGGCGGATAACCGGTATGTCCGCTCGCGACAGCCGCTCTAACTGATATGAACCGCCTTATTGAACACAGACGCACCGGGAGCTTTACCGGTAAAAGCCCCAGCAGTCTGAAAATCCCCCTGTAAATTTATCCGGTAATGCCCACGCGCACGACGCTTTCTACAAACCAGCGCTGCATCACCATATACAGGATAACCATCGGCATAACAAACATTACGCATCCAGCCATCAAAATCGCCATGGATTCCGGCTGGCTCGGAGTTAGGGAATAGCCCAACGGCGGCAACGCATCCTGCATGAGTGTAAGCATAACCGCCAACGGATAATGATCGTTCGTGTACATCGAGGCGAGAAAATAGTCATTCCAATGCCAAATTACTGAAAATACGAAAACGGTCAGGATAACTACGCCGGACGAGGGAAGGGCAATGCGTACAAAGGTGCGAATCGGACCCGCCCCATCGATCCAAGCGGCTTCCTCCAGCTCCGCTGGAAGCCCCTTGAAAAATTGAATATAAATAAAAATCAGTATCCCCGAACGTAACCCTGCGCCAAACAGCGAGGGGAGCCAGAAAGCGAGCGGAGAACCAAGAATATTGACCCGTAGATCAACACCTGTCAGTTGATTAATCAACCCAAATACTCCAAAAATGTCCATATTTGCATAGTTTGTGACCCGCGGAATGATGATCATAGTATCCGGCACCAAGATGGTTAAAAACAACATGGCCAGCATGACACGCCGCAGTGGAAACCGAAACCGCGCGAAGCCGTATGCCGCCACAGCACAGCTGATCACCTCAATCAATGCACTGACCATCTCTAAGGACAGCGTAGATAACAGGGAACTCCCATACCGCAGCACCCGGGCGGCAATTCGATAGTTTTTAACCGGATCAATCGCCTCCGGTATCCAGACACGTGCAGAGTTCATAAAGGATTCACGAGTACGCAGTGATGTGACAATCATATAGAGAAACGGGTACAGTACCACGAAACCGATCGCCAGAAGTACAATCAGCCGAAAAAGCGAAAACAGTGTGTGTCCCACAGCGGTCAGTTGCCGTTTGCGTTTATAGGCCACAGGCCCTGCTGGATGGATAATCTCCGTTATGCCTTTCACGTTTTCGCCTCCTTACGACCAGCGTTTGATGAGAATACGGTTATACAATCCAAGTACCAGTCCCATAACCGCGCCGACAATCACAAAATACGCCCACAGCACCGCCGATGTTTCATCATACAGCCCGGCTTTCATCAGTTGGAACAATTGGCTGACCAACGCGTTCCGGCTACTGGTCAGTTGCTCCACCATGGTGAAAAGCGCTACCAACAGCGTTACCTGGGAAAGCATCGGGAAGGTAATGAACCAGAACTCCTCCCATTTTGTCGCCCCTTCCACACGTGATGCCTCATACAGCGATGCCGGAATAGCCTGTAGGCCGGCAATAAACAGGACAATCTGAATCCCGCTGCTCCAGATCAGGTCAAAAATGCTGTTGATAACCTGCTCCACATAATCGGAGATAACCGCCGGCAGGTTCAGCACACTGATTACATCTGCAACACTGAACATATTGCCAGTCAGCGATTCTGAAGCCGATGCGCCGGTCATATCACTTCCGGTGGTCAGAAACATCAGATTTAACACGATTCCGGTAGAAATAATTACCGGCAGAAAAAACAGCGCCCGGAAAAAAAGACGACCGCGGAATTTCTGATTCAGAATCAACGCCAGCACCAGGCTGATCAGCAGAATAAAGGGAAGCGAATACAGGATAGTTCCTACCGAGGACCACATATTGGTTACATAGTTTGGGTTTTCCAGCAGAGCATACCGATAATGCTTAAGTCCCACCAGACTAATCTGAAGCCCTTCACCGGTCAGCTGTACATCCGAAAAGGAATACAGGATGGACTGTATCGCCGGCATAGCGAAAAACAGAACAAATCCGATCAGCCATGGCGTCACGAACAGCAGTCCATATCGGCTTTTCAGCTTGGTAATCCCTTGATTTCTTCTTTTCATGATGCATTTCCCTCCATCCGGAAGCCAAGCGGGTTTACTTCTCCGGCTGGCGAGGTCAGTGTTCGCTCTCCGTAGTTGACATATACGGTCACTCCATTGCTGAAAGTTGTCATCCGCAGGCCGTTTTCCAGAATGCGATGGTCCAGTATTTCCGCGTTCGCCGTCTGCCCGTAATAATCCCGGAGAGCCCGTGTCTGTTCAGCAATCTGCCCGGATATGTCAGAAAATACACTGCCGTAAAACACTGGATACGCCGCATCCAGCAGAACACTGTCGTATTGATGGATCACGGTATAGTGCAGTCCGCTGCCACTCTCTACGGCCTGCAGTAATATTTTCTGCGGTTCCGCCGCAAGATTCATACTGTCTCCGGCAAGCGGCACATGTCCTTTGAATACCATCGAATAAAAAGGAACATCTTCATCAAAAAGGAGATTACCGGAAGAACAGCCTGGCACATTTAAAAGTTGACTGGCATGAACGGCGGCATAATCATTGGCATCGCTGGCCAAAACCGATCGGTCGGCCGCCTTAAGCTTGAGCATCGCATCCCGAACATCTGCCCCCATATTCCCTCTGGCGTAATACAAGCTGCTCTCGGTATCTCCATAATCTGAATAAGCGGTATTGGCCAACGATCCGATTCCGATCCCATACAGACCCCAGTCAGCTGTTTTTTCAAGCAGATGCGTGACGCTGCTGTCCACCTGACTGCGGGACAGCAACAGATAGCGTCCTGCCTCCACACGACCGCGCACAGCGATATCAAATTTGTACTGATAAGCAATTTTCCGGCCGGCACTGTACGCCGCATCGAAAAATGTAGAAAAGCCGCTCCCGCCACTGGAAAAATGCACCAGTTCAAAATCCATATAGGTCTGAACACCGCTATCTGTGCAAAAAGCCAGAAGGGAGCGAAGGTCTTCCAGCGTTCCCAGAGAGCGGTTTATTGTATACCCGCCGGCAGGCTTGCCCGGGTCGAGGCCGGTTGTCCCGAACCCCTTTAGACTGACCGTCATGGGTACGTCGGCAAGCTCCCTGAGCTGTTCGATCATGTCGGTCGCCTGGGCGATCGTGGTCGCTGCATAAAGCGATTCATACGGTAAGCCGAGAAAAGATTTGGGCACCATGGCACCGCCAAGAAACTCCACATGAAGCGCACTGTCTTCACAGGTTTCCGGCAGCCCTGCGTTCGTTTCCAAATAGTGGCGGTACAGCCGTGACATGCCCGCATACCCTGCCTCGTCACCTTGCAGAGGATAAAAGCCAATGCTCAGAATATCCCCGATCATCGCATCCGCATAGACCACATTCTGCACTTTCGTACTAGCAAACAGACTTGCAATATTATCTGTACTGCCTCTAAGCTGAAATGTGGCATACACCGCGGAATATTTCAGCGCGGAAGCACCGATCCGTGCCTGTATGACAGCGTGCTCTGCACCGGATTCAATAATGGCACATGTACCAGCAGCAGCATCTACAGCACCGTAAACCGGTAGCTTTATCTCTTTGGTGGTGGTCGGGGAATTCCACGTCTCTGCCGCAGGATCCCTACCATACACATCCTCCGAAAACAGCGAGCCCTGCCGGGACAGCTCTTTAGCATAAATCAGAGCACCGGAACCGGACGGAACAAACAGATAGCCGTCCTCCGAGCTGTTCGCTGTGTTACACCAGAAGGGGGCAAGAGAAATGCGGATTATCTGGTCATCTTCTTCCTGAATCTCCTCCGGCCGAATCGTCGCCAGCACACCGGATTCCCGCAAGGTATATTCCACCGGAATCATAAAGGCATTGCTGTCGAAATAATATTCTACCCGCAGGCCGTTTTCCAATCGGGTGCATCGAATACGGCCGTTGTTAACCGCACCGGTATAGGATATTACGGTATCGAGCGAACGGGTTTCCCCGTCGATATACTCTACAAAAAGGGCGGATTCCACCTGCGGACTGCGTTTGATCGGCATACCCAAGTCATCAAACTGCTCATCCTCGCTTCGCTTTGGAGAGGTGCCCCACACGGCCCCGGTAGCCGTATCCTGCAGCCGGACACTGCTATTGGAAGCATCCCACAGCAATCGGTAATCCCCGTTTTCGGCCACAACTTCCCCATCTTCCGGTACAGCGGCGGCAGCAGCAGCATCAAAGGCCAGCGGCGACCGAGTGCTCTCCCCGCCGCTGCATCCGGTCAGCACGACCGCCAGTAACAGGCACAGGAGTACACGACCTGTTTTTTTCTTCAACCAAACCGCCTCCGCTTCACATCAAGAGTTCCATACAAACCGTTGCAATAAAAGCATACAGCTGCTGGAGCAGCAGGCCCACCATAATGATCAGAAACACCATCGCCGCCATAGCCAGAAGCGTCAGAACACCGGTTCCGATAAAGCGGGACATGCTGAAATCATGGATTTTGATCATGCCGACTACCAGAATAACCAGCATGAACAGAACCGCCACAGCGTCCAAAATGCCCAGGAACTCCGCTTCCGCGGGCAAAAGGACATTCGTCAGAACAAGCAGCAGCAACTTTTCTATAATCAGCGGCAGCAGGCTGTAACAGGTGACTACCGTTATTTCCCGGAGCCTTCCGCGACCGCCCAGCAATGTGCAGACCATCCAGTTGCAGACAATCCACAGCCCCACCACGCCGGCACTGCGCACCAGCACCCAGAACGAATTGAAACTTTCAGGGTCATAATAGGTAAACAGGAAACCTCCCGCCAGGATCTGCAAAACCGAGAAAATGTAAAAAAGCAAGACGAGCAGACCGCACAGAGGCAGACTTCCGCGTTTTTTCTCGCTGATCTCTTCACAGCTTCTGACAGGATGAGTAAGCATTGAAAACAAGAGTCGCGCTTCGTCATTTTTAATCAGAACCACTTTCCGGCGCATAGTGACGATCAGCACCACCGCCAACCCGCCGGCCAGTACCAGTCCTGCCACAAGAAGAAGCCAAAAATACCGCCCAAGGAAATCCTGCCGGTACATTTCAAACGCCAGCGCATATGTAGCGCGGTCGTAACCGTCCTTAGCCACGGTCATGGCCTGCCGATAATCGCCTTCGGTAAGATAAGCACGGGCCAGTCCCCGATAAGCCGCCTGAAGGCTGCGATCCTGCTGCATCACCTCCTGCCAACCCGCTTTGGCCTCCAAATAATTGCCGCCAAGCGTGAGATCCGTCAGTTCCTGAACCTGTTCGCCAAACCCGTTAACGCGAAAGACAGTCAGGGTATTGTTCAGGCTGTCGCCTATCAGAACGTCCCCTTCCCGAAGCGCAATAGACGAGGCCATGCGAAAAG
>ERZ825896.2001-NODE-2001-length-20823-cov-5.402976_pt1 | contig 20823 bp, 15 predicted proteins | sample MGYA00519858_ERZ825896 | MGnify/ENA primary metagenome ERZ825896 (study PRJEB31778, sample SAMEA3449214) | human gut metagenome | biome: human gut; feature: human-associated habitat; material: faeces | place: United Kingdom | collected 2010/2012 ...
CAAATCATAAACATAAATCTTATTCGGTCTTCCCAAGCCCTGGTGTCTTCGGTAAATCGAGCCATGCTCCTCCAGCTCCTTCAACATTTTGTTAACCTTCTTATTCCCCAGGTTCATCAGATTCATAATTTCTTCGATTGTGAAAATGATATAGGTAATTCCATATTCATCACGCCATGCGTCTCCATTGGAGTCTGACAGGCATTTGCGATCCAGAAGTATTCCATATAATACTTTTGCCGCATTCGTCATATCTCTGAACTGCTCTTCCTTAAAAAATCTCTTTGGTATCCTGTAAAACTTATAATAAGATGCTACATTTTCCATTGTCTTATTCTCTCCTTCATTCCTAGTTTTGCAAATTGGCAAGCAGTGCGCCGGTATATACCGATGCATTTTTGCTTGTTGGGGAAGGTCTCCGTTCCACTCCGATCCGTGCAGAGCAGACGTCCACCGGACGTCTTGCACCTCAATCCCCTCGAACTGCGGATAAACCGCAAAGCCACGCTAACGCTTTTTTATCAATTCACTTTCTCTTCTTTGGTTCTTCCTCGTATAGATGAATAACTGCTTCAAGCGCTATTTTCAGAAGTTCTGTTTGCTCTTTATTCATCTCTTTTATTTCTGCAATATCCTCTTCATATAACTTCCCTGTTTCATTTGCTTTCTTGGCATACTGATTGAGATTATTACTAATCTTTGAATGTAAAGATATTACCCGATTCAAATCAGGCCATTCCGGGATTATTACATACCCGTTTAACGCCATCTTTCTGATATATGCACTCATATTTTGAACTCCAGCTTCCTTCATCCAATCATGCAATATTTCCACCTCCTCCGGTTTAAATTTCACATAAATACCTTTTGAATACTCTTTCACTTTGCATTTCCTCCACTCTTTTTACTTTGTTTTTTAGAAATCACTTTATCGGGGCGATTGATGACTTTCTAAAAAATAGGCAACAAAAAAAGCAACCGATGTTACTCGATTGCCATGCTGCCACTTTTACAAGACTATATACGCTCAAAAATTTGTTAGTATTGTACAAACAGTTTTGTGAATAATTCTGTCCATTTTCCATTACAAAATGATAATTGACTTTTTAGAAATAGTTGTTCTCAGATTTTCTACAAAATTAGAAAAAGCCCAAACCACAAGGGTTTGAGCTCCATTTGTACATTCGTATTTTCTGCTTTTGGGTATAAAATCTCCGCAGTTAAATATAGAATATTTGTTCGTTTTTGTCAAGTCTTACTTGCAATAAAAGCCAAGTTAATACTTATGAATACAAATACTCAGAGCCACAAAATATATGTACACATCTTGTCCATGCCATCTCACCATAAATATATTGTAGTGTAAACTCATATCCCCAAAAAAATTTTACAATTTTAGAAAAAACTTTTATTTATAAATTACATACTTTCTAAGTGCCCTCATAATTGATGGTTATAAGTCAAACATTAAAGGGCTTATACAATTATAATTAGTATTATCAAGGAGGTGATTTGATGGATACAGAATTTAACCCAACCGAAATTCTGTTGATTTTCGGTTCAAACATTAGAAAATCACGTGAAATGCAAGGTTATACCATTTCTGATTTAGCAGCATCCATAGAATATGACCGGGGTTGCCTTTCGGCATTAGAATATGGCGAACAAAATATTGAATATAATACCGCTTTAAAACTCGCCCAAAAATTAAATGTTCCATTTCCTGATTTGTTTTCAAGGAACTATCTTAATAAATTAGCAAAAGCTAAAAACGGTTTTTTGAGGACTTATAAAGAAGATGACTATCTTCTTGTTTTTATTGAAAACTTTAAAAAGGATATACAGTGCAAACAAATTAAACAAATAGAAATATACGGAGCAACCGACATTCAGACTGCAATGATTAGCAGAATCATTAACCGTAAAGCACTTAATCCCACAATTAAAACATTATATGCAATGGCTTACACCGTCAACACCGAAATGTACAGTTTATTTACACGAAACACAAGAGAGGATGAAGAGATATGATTTTCACACCATATTCAGACGAAGCTAATGTAATCAATATGATACGTCGCTATAGAAACGAAGATTATGCATTAATTCGTATGACATATACTATGATTGACAAGAACAACTTAGATGCTAATGGTATTCTAAGAGATCTTTTGTTCAATTGGGGGCTAGTTGATTATGAACAGTTAGATAATGGAGGTAGATTTGGAATATCGTATGATGCATTATTTGTTCAGAACGGCAAAAAAGAGTTAATAAAATTAAAATTTTATAGAGTTGCAAACAATCGAGGTGACAGACGTTTTTCCATCGAAACAATACAACGGAGAATGGGAAATGGTGAGATTAATGAAGGGGATCTCCTTTATATTTCTATCTTCAGACAAACAAATGGTATTCCACTTATCTATTTAATTAATCTTACACACAATATTCCTTCCGAAAATGATTTGCTTAATGCAGTTGGAGTAGATGCAATTACAGACCTGTTCTATCAAATCAAACCACGCCTTCAAGAAATTGTACATGGTGGTTTTTTTAATAATTCGAAAGGATACGGTCCAATTGCACCAAAAGATGTTGGTGATACTTTAGAAGCACTTCTTGGAATTAATACAAATAATCGTAACAATGCAGATTACAATGGTTTAATTGAAATAAAATCAAAGGGCGGCAACAGAACGTTAGATACTCTTTTTACATTAAGACCACAATTTGACGGAACAAGAGTTGCTGCCTATGAGCCTTCAGATAGAAATCGCGTTTCTGCATTTGCCAGAATTTATGGTTATGATTCAGACGCTCATCCAGAATATAATAGCCTATATATCACCATTGGTTCCATGGAGTCCCCTCAAAACAATCAAGGTTTTTATCTCCTTGTTAATGATGAAACTAGAATGGTCAATATAGTCTGGCAAGATTCACTCACTTTAAAAAGAGAGATAGCTGCATATTGGTCTTTTGACGCTTTAAGACAGCAGTTATATTTAAAGCATCCAGCAACATTATGGGTAAAAGCCGAAAGCAGAGAAGTCAATGGAATGGTTCAATTCAAATATAACGAAATTGAATTTTCCAGAACACCACAGTTTACAACTTTTCTTTCCCTGATTAAAGCTGGCGTAATTACTTATGATTGGCGTGGATACACCACAAAAGAAGGTCGATATGTAGGAAAGAATCATGGTAATGCATGGCGAATCAAACCATACGCAAAATCTGATTTATTCGGTGAAATCGAAACAGTAGAACTATAAGGATATTCTATGTCACAAAATATCGTAGAATACTTAACAGAACAGGTGATTTGACATTTACTCCATTTCAAACATAAATTTATCATATACTATTTCAAAATATAAGTGATCCAAAAGAGGGCAGTCCTTAATCTACCGACTCCCCTCTTTTCTATAATACTTTCATAATTTCTAAAGCAACTGCTCTTGCTAATAGTGGTGGAACAGCATTTCCAACCTGAGTACACTGTGGCACTTCTGTTCTTCTTTTTAATCCACCAGTTGTTCTTTTACCTAAAAATTCAAATGAATCATCAAATGATTGACATCTTGCCATTTCTCTAACACTTATTGTTCTTGCTTCCCATGGATTAATATAATCATCTGGAAGAGTGACAACTGTTGGCGAAAGATCTTCTGAATTCAATCTCTGTCTGATATTTTTTTTTGTTAAAAGTATATCAATTGCATCATCTGGAGCATCTGTATGCTTAAATAATTCTACAACATCATTTGGTTGCATCTCCAATTTATCACAGCACAACTGAATCAAAGAAACTTTTCCGCTTATATCAATCCCTTGCTCTTTAATCCTTTTTCTTAACATTGATCCTGATTCACCTTGGTTGAACAAATCAAATCTTTCCAAAACGACATCTGTAGAATTTGGTAATTCAAGATTTTGGAGATGATTTCTATCGCAAGAAATTGGCTTACCAGTAACGAATGATGGTGTTCTTCCATCTCTACTTTCTTTTTGAAATTCAGAAAGTTTTTGGTTGACTTTATTTCTTAAATTTGCATCATATACCAAATCACTAATTGCCTCTTTTAATGTAAGTTGTTTTTCAGGAGCAACTGTAGGTTCTGGATAGGATGGTGCAGGAAGATCTCTTCGGTATCCAATAAAGATTACTCGATTTCTTCTTTGTGGAACGCCATAATCAGCAGCATTCAGAATTCTAGGTTCTAAAGTATCATAGCCAATCCTATTTAACTCAGACCTTAAAATTGTAGGTGTTACTGAACCATCTGGATAAAACTGTCCCTCTTCAACGAATTTTCCATTATCATCATATAAGTCTAACCCCTTATATCCCAAAAACTGCATATCCATAAATCCTTCTACATTTTCTAAAACAATGTATTTAGGTTTTACTTCACTTATAACTCTCACATATTCACCAAATAATAGATTTCTTGGATCCTCTTTATCTCTTCTACCAGCTCTTGAGAATCCCTGACAACTCGGTCCACCAATCATCAAGTCAATTTCAGGTATTCCTTGATTACGGAACATTTCAAGTTCACTGATTTTCTGATTAATAAAGTCCCCATTCAGATTTCTAATATCGGCTCTTTCAAACCATGTATTCTGTCCCTGAATAAGTCCCAACTGTGCATGACGATATTTATATGTCACTTCAACCATATCACTTATATCTGAACTAAACAAAATATGAAATCCTGCTTGAATTAAGCCTTCAGAACAGCCTCCAGCCCCACAAAATAAATCTATTGCATATGGCATATAGCCACCTCCTAATATTTTCTTTTTAGCATATCATAGCCTTTTAATAAAATTCATGGATAATTATAAGTTACCCCCACTCAGGAAATCATTATCTCGTAGGAAAATCATTTTGTAAGTATGATTTTTATTTATTTGTCTTCCTCTTTATTCTCCTGATTAGTTGCCTTTGCTAACCATGCATCCTCTACATTACCAAATTCTATATTTAAAGCTTCACAATATGCTTTTAATCTCTTCATCGTCGATACATTAGGACTCATTTTACCAGTTTCCCAACGATTAACTGTAGAAAACGATACCCCAATCCGCTCTGCAAATTCCATTTGTGTACAGAATCCTTTTTTCCTTATAAGTATAATCTCATCTGACAAACTCATAGCGTTACACCAACCTTTCATACGCTTTAATATAGCGTTTTTATAGCATTTTGACAAGCCCTTTATAGAATATTATTTCAAAAAACTGCCCTTCCTCTCAAAATAACAGTTCATATCTGCTTATAACTCAATTTCATGTCGTTCAAATAAGTTATCAAAAAAATCACATACCATTTTTTTCGCACTATTCTCATCCAAAAACTCATATCCCCCAAATCGATATACTTCATACCCCTTCAATCGCAATGCTCTATCATCTTTGACCATTTCCGCATATAATGCAGGTGATGCTTTTCCATTCTGAGAGTAGTGTTGCTGCCCATCCAATTCAAAAACAATCTGATTTCCTTCTGGTAATAACATCAAAAAATCCATTCTTTGATGAGAATATACTACTTGTCCTTTTCTCTGATATTTACTCCGAGGATCATAATGTAAATATACTTGTGGCACTAATGCTGGAATATCTTTCTTTATCGGATGACGATAGTAGTTATAATATGTCCTAAAAAAGATTTTTTCAACTTCTGAGTCGAGAGATGCTCTTAAACGACCATACAACTCCAATTCTGGATTGCCATCACTCTCTTTGTTGTTCTCCTTCCACCATTCAACCAAAGTATTCCACTGTAATCCATCTGCTCCTATTTCAAAATTATAAAACAAGCAATTGCCAGTATCTCCTATCAAGCGAAGCTTGTTACTAATTGTATTTTCAATAGTAATATCTGGTTTTTGACCGATTGGAGCAAAAATAAGATTTTTTAATTTACCTTCAACAATTCTTCTTTTCCCTATACTATAATGTGGAACTCCAGATTTTTGAGAACTAATATATAACTCATATCCATCTTCCCTAATTATTCCATTTATACCTTGAACATACTTTTTCTGTTCATCTCCTTCTCTTACCTCTGGTTTTACCAAGCACTCTAAAAACTTGACAAAAGTTTCATCCGGTAGATATTTAACCTGTAACCTGTTTGTAAGCAATTCCTTATAGGACATTGTTTTATTATATTTTACTGCGGACATAATTTCTTGTCCTATAGTTATTCCAATAAAAATATCAGCGATTTCCGTCATATTCCAAATAAATGATAAGAAATCGTCTAATTTCATTTGCCCTTCCATATCGCTTAATGAATCCAAAAAATCTACAATTCGTCTTCTTGTCACAAATGAAAAAGTTAGTTCTGTATCATTCAAATAAGGCTCCATAGTTTTTATCATTTCTACATTATTAAATTCTTTAGCTATTCTTCTTGCCAATTTCCAAATATCATCATCTGGCATCTTATTCAAACCGTTCGATACATATAACCGCTTGCCATTCATTGGTTCCAATCCAGCGTCTGGTTCAATTCCATACTCATTACAGACTCTCCTCAAGTCATAAGCCTTATATTCACAAGCAAATTGATTTGCAATTACCTCTCTTAATCCATCAACTTTTCTCATTGCTGCCCCCCTTAAGTTAACACCATTATTTTACCAAATCATCGTTTTTACCATCTGCGAAACACCAAGAAAAAAGCCGATGTGGACTTACAACTCCCAATCAGCATCTTTTCTTATGTCTCTTCATTTTTGTATTCAATCTCTGTTTCAACATCCATCAAAGTTCTTGCCTCATCGCTGTATTCTACGAACTTCACTGTACGATAACTTTCCTATAGTTTCTCTCAGTGCAAATACCTTATTACAGTTTCTGCGAATTATGTTGGATGTAAATTAATTACTTTCCATACAATGAAAACAGAAATAAATACCATCTTTTCAAATCCTCAGTAAGAAAAGATGTAGCAAAAAATAGAAAAAAGAGTCCTCTATCTTTCTTAAATCATCTTAAAATGCTCAAATGCAACCTCGATGGCTTTTTCTTTCTCCTTAGGGCACTGCGGCTGCCTAGCATCGTCAGACTTTGCTTTGTTGTAATTCTCGTGCTCTATGATTCCATACTTAGCTTTAACCTGTGCAATGTATAGATTACTTACCTTCATCCCATCATTATGCTCCGCTACGTACTTCTTTATCTCCTCATAAGTCGCCTTACTCTCCGCAGCTGTCAAATCCATCTCATCCATATCAAGTTTCACATTCACATGATGCTTCGCTTCATGAAGTTTGGACAATAAGCAAACCGTCTCAACATGCACCGTCTGACCAAACTGGTCCACGGCTCTTACTTTCCTGATCTCATACCCATTCTCGCACAGGTATTTCAGATCTCTTGCCAGTGTAGCGCTGTCGCAGCTTACATAGACGATTCTCTTTGGTGCCATCTTAATGATAGTATTAAGGCAATCTTCATCACAGCCTTTGCGGGGCGGATCGACACAGATAACGTCTGCAAATATATGCTCTTCCTCATAGAGTCTCGGTAGCACTTCCTCAGCCTTGCCTACATAGAAGGTTGCATTCTCAATGTGATTGCGCTCTGCATTCTTTCTGGCATCCTCGATTGCCTGCGGTACAATCTCCACACCATGGACTTCCTTGGCGCACTGCGCCATGAAAAGGCTGATTGTACCGATACCACAGTAGAGATCCCATACGGTTTCTTCGCCTGTCAGTCCTGCATATTCCAACGCCAGGCTGTAGAGCTTTTCTGTCTGGATTGGATTAACCTGATAAAAAGACAGCGGAGAAATGGCAAAAGTAATACCCTGCGGTGCATTTTCCTTTGAATCATATCGCAGGCAATCCTTGCCAGAGTTGATTTCCTCCATTGATCTTCTATGAATAACGTCTGTTATTGTATTTTGTCCCCATAGTACTCTGCCTTCTGTTCCCATAATGACATTGGTATTTTTCGTATTATAATTAAGCCATATACTTGTCATTCCTGGGATTTCCCGCAAAGTGCTTACAAGCCTGTCCTCCTTGGGCAGATTTTTACCATTGATGACCAGACACACCATAATCTCCCCTGAGGTAAAGCCTTTACGGATCAGAATATGGCGCACAAGCCCCTGGCCTGTTGTTTCATCATAAGCAGATATGCTCTCATTTTGCATGTATGCCAATACTTTCTGTAATATTGGTTCATTTTCTTCTACGCCTAATGCACAATCCGTATTGGCAATGATTGAATGGGTTCTTCCGGCATAGAAGCCTGTAATGATCCTGCCATCCTTATCTGTTCCCACTGGGAACTGTGCTTTATTGCGATAATGCCACGGCTGCTCCATACCAACCACCGGTTCCATCACTGACTCAATGAATAACTGGTCAAAGCCACCGATACGCACCAGATTGTTTTTTACTTTATTCTCTTTAAACTGTAACTGAGCCTCATAGCTCATTGCCTGAATCTGACAGCCACCACACTGTTTATGATATGGACAGACCGGCTTCACACGCAGCGGGGAAGATGTCAGCACCTTTTCCAGTCTGGCATAGGCATAATTCTTCTTTACCTTTACCAGTCTGGCTTCTACCACGTCACCCATGACTGCATCTTTTACAAAGAGGGTGAAGCCCTCTAGCTTGCCGATGCCTTCACCCTCTGTTCCGATATCCTCTATTTTTACTGTTACAATATCATTTTTGGAATATTGTGCCATTTTTACCGTACCTTTCCGGACTTATTATAAAGAAGAATTTCTCAGATTAGACTCAAAGAATCTGTTAAAGCCCAACCAGCCTGTTTCTTCTGTTGCTTCCAGTATCTCTGTAAATGTCTCCATCTTCGCATCCGTATCATCCGCACGATTAAGAGCGACTGCCTCAATCAGTGCCGGTTTCTTGGGAGAACCAAACTCATACTCTCCATGATGTGCAAGAATACAATGCTTTAATTCCATAGCCAGCATAGGAGGGAAGCCCTCAATATCACGGATTTTCTCGCCGACCATTTCAGAACCCATCACGATATGTCCCAGGAACTGTCCTGCATCTGTATAATCATTTACCGGGAAAGCACTGATTTCTTTGGTTTTTCCAATATCGTGGCAGATTGCCGCTGTCAGGAGCAGGTCCCTTTTCAGGATTGGATACGCTGTGCAGTAATACTCACATAACTTTGTTACACTCAGGGTATGCTCCAGCAGTCCTCCAATGAATCCATGATGTACGGTCTTTGCAGCGGATGATTTCTTAAATGCTGCAATGAAATCTTTATCTTCTACGAAAAAGGCATTGAGCATTTTATGTAGGTAAGGGTTCTCAATTGATTTGATAATCGTAAGAAGCTGTGTATACATTTCTTCAATGTTCTTCTTGCTCATCGGCATATACTCAGCTTCATCATATTCTCCTTCCTGACAAAGCCGGACACGCTTTATATTGACCTGCAATGCACCGTTATAGCTGGTAACTTCGCCATATACTTCTACATAATCGCCTGCATCGAACTCTGCAATTCCTGCATTATTGGGGTCCCATATCTTGGCATCCAGTGTACCTGTCTTATCCTGAATGATCACATTATCATAGGATTTACCGTTTTTTGTTACTGCCGAACTCTTATATTTGCAATAATAAATATCAAATATTCTGTCTCCGTCTTTATAATCTTTAATATATTTCATCTTCTAAACCATACCTTTCTCTTAGTTTCTTGCCTTAGGCTGTACTGTAAACATCATCTGCTCATAGTCATCTTTACTTGCTCTTAATATTGTAATCTCAACGTCATGCTCTATGGTACAGCCACGTACTGCATTCATATAATCTGTGGCGCTGTGAATCTGGGTACTTCCCACCTGCACAATGATATCACCCTTCTGGATTCCATTGATCATCGCAGGTGAATCCATATCTATATCTGACACATAAGCGCCCTGTGGCAGTCCCTGCTGTGTCCGTACATTACTTGCAATATCCTGTGCATAGATACCAATATAAGGTACATCCTCTGCGTTGGACAGCTTCGTAATCATGCCTTTTAACTCAGATACACCGATTGCAGACAGCAGATTCTTCGTATCACTATGATTATATGTGTTATCAATGATACCAATGACCTGCCCCTGCGTATTGAGCAGAATACCGCTGGCGCTCTGGCTGGCGTAGATGTCTGTTGTCAGCATCTTATACTGATTATCTGCCAGTGTTACCACATTTCCTACAGAAGTGATCATACCATAACATACACTGTCATTATATCCCTGGATATTACCCACAGCTATCACAAGCGAACCTGCAAGTCCGTTATTCACGGAGCTTCCCAATGTTGCCACCGATACATAATCCAGCGTCGTATCACGCAGATATTTCAAATCCACTGCAATGACCGCCAGATTTGTATTCACATCATATTTTTTAATGCTTCCTTCTGCACTGACTCCATTGCAGAAATTCACCAGGATGCTCTGTGCTTTATCCAAAGGAGATTTTCTTGTAAGAATCAGCAGTTCCCTGTTATTATTAGCAATAATAACACCTGCTATGTTTCCTTCACTCTGATACGTATTATTGAACCAGTCTACATCTGATTTCACCGCAGTGACCGTAACAATACTGGTGGAGGCTTCCTGATATACCTGATGAAGACTGTCATACATTGCCTGATACTCAGTCAGATATGCCTTCTGTGGATCCTCTGTAGAAGCACTCTCTGCTGTCTCCACTTCACTGGCTGGTGTCTCCTCTGCTGCAATCTGTGTTGTTACCTGTTCTGCCGTCTCTGTCTCACTCTCTGTCTGCGTTCCGGTCTCACCCTCTGTCAGCATATCTTCCGGTAACATTTCATCCTTCTCCTGCGGAAAAGTCACCGTCTGCGGTTCTTCTTCCGGATACAGCCAGTTATTCAGCACCGGCTCTAATAACAGGAATGTCAGACATGCCACAAGCCCGAACAGCAATGCCAGTGATGCCGTAATGACCATCCTTTGTAACAGTTTTTTCTTATCTATCGGTCTTTCCTTTATTTTCTCCTGCAAAAACTCAAAATCACTTGCTCTTTCAGACTCCTGATTCTGATTGTCCTGTTGCTTCTCTTCCATATATAATATAATCCCTTTCCAGTATCTGCTTTCTTTACTCATATAGTATATCCGAACCCCTTTGCAAAGTAAAGAAAGTTGTACAGTTTTCCAATGCGTGATATACTTATTCTGTTCACAATAATAGTATTACAGGAAGGAATGTTCTATTTATGAATGACAAGGCATTGCGAATTCTCGAATACCATAAAATAATAAATTTACTGATAGATAAAGCAACCTCTCTGCCTGGTAAGGAAGTCTGTAAGAAACTGACACCCATGACAGAACTGGCTGCAATTGAAGAAGCCCAGCAACAGACTGCGGACGCTTTTACACGCCTGATCAAAGGTGGACGTATCCATTTCAGCGATAACAAGGATATCAGCTTCAGCTTGAAATCCCTGGAGATCGGCAGTAATCTGTCTGCTTCCGAGCTTCTTAAAATCGCATCCTCTCTGGCATGTGCTGGCAGAGCCAGATCCTACGCCAGAACAGAACGTGATGAAGAAATTGCTGACAGCCTGAACCCTCTTTTTGAAGAGCTGGAGCCACTGACCCCACTGCAGAATGAGATCAATCGCTGTATCATCTCCGAAGAAGAGATTGCTGATGATGCCAGCCCCAATCTCAAACGTATCCGCCGCAGTATCAACCAGACCAATGACAAGATTCATTCCCAGCTCACCAACATGGTCAATACAAGCTATCGTACCTATCTGCAGGATGCCGTGATCACAATGCGTAACAACCGTTATTGTATTCCTGTCAAATCCGAATATAAGGGAAATGTCCCCGGTATGGTTCACGACCAGTCTTCCACCGGTTCTACACTTTTTATTGAGCCTGCTGCCATTGTGAGTCTGAATAACCAGTTAAAAGAGCTGGCTCTACAGGAGAAGGAAGAAATTGAAGTCATTCTAGCTACTCTCAGTTCTTCCTGCTCTGAGCATATTGCTGCTTTGAGCCATAATCTCAAACTGCTGACACAGCTGGACTTTATCTTTGCAAAAGCCGGTCTGGCAATTGACATGAACGCATCCAGACCTTTATTTAATAACGAACACTACATTCAGATCCGCAAAGGACGCCACCCTCTTCTTGATAAGAAGAAAGTCGTTCCTATTGATATCACTCTTGGAAAAGACTTTGACCTTCTGATCGTAACAGGTCCTAATACAGGTGGTAAGACTGTATCTTTGAAGACTGTGGGGCTTTTCACACTGATGGGACAGTCAGGACTGCATATTCCCGCCCTTGACCGTTCCGAGCTGTCTGTATTTACAGAGGTTTATGCGGATATCGGTGATGAACAGAGCATTGAGCAGAATCTGTCCACTTTCTCTGCCCATATGACGAATACGATATCCATTCTGGAACATGCAGATGAGAATTCCTTATGTCTGTTTGATGAATTAGGCGCAGGAACTGACCCTACAGAGGGTGCTGCCCTGGCAATCGCCATATTAAAGCACCTGCATGACCGCAGCATCCGGACAATGGCAACCACCCACTATAGTGAACTGAAGGTATTTGCCCTGACAACCTCCTATGTAGAAAATGCATGCTGTGAATTCGACGTAGAGACTCTGCGCCCTACGTACCGGCTTCTGATCGGTATTCCCGGTAAGAGTAATGCCTTCGCCATTTCCTCCAAGCTTGGGCTTTCCAATGAAATCATTGAATCAGCCAAGCAGCATATCAGTGAGGAAGATGAAAGCTTTGAAGACTTACTGGCTGATCTGGAGAACAGCCGTAAGACCATTGAGAAAGAACGTGCTGAAATAGAGAGCTATAAGCAGGAGATCAGCTCCTTAAAAGATAAGCTGACACAGAAGCAGGAGCGTCTCGATGCCCAGAAGGACAGGATTCTCAAGGAAGCCAACGAAGAAGCCCGTCAGATTTTGCAGGATGCCAAAGATGTGGCAGATGAGACAATCCGTAATTTCCAGAAGTACAATTCAGGTACTTCCATGAAGGAAATGGAGAAAGCCCGTACCAAAGTACGTGATAAAATCAGTGAGAAGAATTCCAAGATCAGCCAGCAGGCTGCCAATCCTACACATAAGATATTAAAACCCAGCCAGATAAAGCCCGGCGATATGGTAAAGGTCGTATCCATGGGATTAAAAGGCACTGTCAGCTCTATGCCCGATGCCAAGGGCGACATGTTCGTTCAGTGTGGTATCATCCGCAGCAAAGTCAATATTAAAGACCTGGTACTAATCAATGAAGATGCTATGCCGAATAATCCTTACAAGAAACAGACTGCACGTACAACACGCAGCAATACCAGCCGTATCGGAGCCTCTAAGACTTCCACTTTCTCTATGGAGATTAATCTTTTGGGCAAGACTGTAGATGAAGCAATCTCTGAGCTGGATAAATATCTGGATGACGCTTACCTTTCCCATGCGCCCAGTGTACGGATTGTCCATGGTAAAGGCACAGGTGCCCTGCGTGCTGCTGTACAGAGATACTTAAAGAGCGTTTCCTATGTGAAATCCTTCCATCTGGGAGAATACGGCGAAGGCGACGCCGGTGTAACCATCGCTGAATTCAAATAGAAAGAGGTCCCTTTATGGCTAACAAACAAAAAATCCTAATCGTTGATGACGATGAAAATATTGCAGAACTTATTTCCCTTTATATGACGAAAGAATGCTTCGAGACACAGATCGTATATGATGGAGAATCCGCATTACAGGCGGCAGATACTTTCGCTCCTGACCTGATTCTGCTGGATCTGATGCTTCCAGGCATTGACGGATATCAGGTATGCAGGGAGATCCGCCAGAAATCCCAGACTCCGATCATTATCCTCTCTGCCAAAGGCGAAGTCTTTGATAAGGTACTGGGCTTAGAACTGGGTGCTGATGATTATATGGAGAAGCCCTTTGACACCAAGGAACTGGTTGCCAGAGTGAAGGCAGTTCTTCGCCGCTATAAAACAGCAGCCCCTGTTACAGAGACTCCCGCTTCCAAACAGGTCAGCTATCCTAACCTGACAATCAATTTAACGAACTATTCTGTTATTTATAACGGTCAAAATATAGATATGCCCCCCAAGGAACTGGAACTTCTGTATTTCCTTGCCTCTTCACCAAACCATGTGTATACAAGAGAACAGCTGCTTGACCAGATATGGGGTTATGAATACATTGGTGATACCCGTACAGTAGATGTGCATATCAAACGTCTCAGGGAGAAGATCAAGGATCATGAGACTTGGAGAATTGCTACAATCTGGGGCATTGGTTATAAATTCGAAGTCAAGAACGCATAATCTTTTACTGAAAAGAGAAAGGTATTTGCTATGAAACGTACTTTATATCTGAAATTTGTACTTGCCTATTTCATATTTGGTTTCTTTGGATTTATTGTGGTAGCAACTTTTACCTCCAACATGACTCTGGAACATATGAAAAGAGAACGGGCAGATGCACTATATAAGGAAGCTTTGCTGATATCTAATTCCTATGCTGTTGACCTGTATAACAGTGAGATCACTCTGGAATCCGTGTGGAGACAGATCAATGCCATTGATACTTTCCTGGATGCCTCTGTCTGGATTGTCAATCCATCCGGTCTTATTGTATTGGACTCCAGTTCTCCACTGGATATTGAGAATCCCTCTACGATACCGAATTTCAGTCCCACGGTGACAGGAAGTTCCTTCTATACTGTAGGCAATTTCTTCGGTATGTTCGATGAAGATATGATATCGGCATTTGCCCCGATAACTTCCCAATATAAAGTAAAAGGCTATGTAATCATCCATTCCTCCATGCAGGATCTGCATGCATCCTGTGATTCTCTGCTGAATATATCTTATCTGACACTGCTGATTCTTTTCCTGCTGTCATTGATTATTCTGCTCTTTTTCACAGAGATGGTCTATCTGCCACTGCGCAAGATCACACATGCCACAGAGCAGTACGCGATCGGTAACTTCCGTTATGAATTTCAGGTAGACAGTGAAGATGAGATTGGTTATCTGGCTGCCTCCCTGGCGTATATGGCAAGCGAGGTTGCTAAGAGTGAAGACAACCAGAAGAGACTGGTCGCCAATATTTCCCACGATTTCCGTTCTCCACTGACCTCTATGCGGGGTTATCTGGAAGCAATGCAGGATGGCACTATTCCCCCTGAACTTCATGAGAAATATATCGGTGTTGTATTAAATGAGACTGACAGACTGACCAAACTGACTAATTCCCTGCTGACTCTGAATAATCTGAATACACAGGGTATGATACTGGATCGGACTAATTTTGATATCAATCCGGTCATCAAGAATACAGCAGCTTCTTTTGAAGGCACCTGCCGCAGCAAATTCATTACCATTGAACTGGTTCTGACCGGAGAGCAGATGTACGTCAATGCAGATATGGTCAAGATTCAACAGGTTCTCTACAATCTGGTCGATAATGCAATTAAGTTCAGCCACAAGAACTCCTCTATCAAGATAGAGACGATTGAGAAGTCCAACAAGCTTCTGGTATCGGTAAAAGACAATGGAATCGGTATTCCAAAGGATAGTCTCAAGCTGATATGGAACCGCTTCTATAAGACTGACCTCTCCAGAGGAAAAGACAAAAAAGGAACCGGTCTTGGTCTCTCCATTGCAAAAGAGATCATCCAGTCCCATAATGAGAACATAAATGTAGTAAGTACCGAAGGTGTTGGTACAGAATTTATCTTTACATTAGAGAAGGCTTCCAAGGTCTAAGACCGGAAGCCTTTTTTTATTTATATTTATTGCTTATAGAACAATATGGGACATCAGTTCAGGAAGCTGTGCAAATGACTGGATTGTATAATCAGGTGCAACTGCCTCTCCAAAACCATACGCACAATATACGAAAGGAATACCGGCTACCCTGGCAGACTGTTCATCCCCTGCCGTATCTCCTACATATACAGCCCTTGTAATATTGTTTCTCTGCATGATGAGCTTGTTATTCTCACCCTTTGGCAGAAGATTATCCCCCCAGCACTGGATATCATCAAAATACTGCTCCAGCTTATGGGCTGCAATAAAGCTTTCAATATATCCCTGCTGGCAATTGCTTACCACATATAACTGATATTCCCTGTGAAGAATCTCCAGTGTCTCCTCCAGCTGTGGAAACAGAATTCCGCCATTTCTCAGCAGATATGCGTTCTCTACTTCACAACACTCATCCATCATCTTCTGCTGTCCTTGGCTGGTCTGCCTGGGAAAGAGCTTTGCTGCAATTTCAGTCATGGGAAGTCCGAAGCATCCGTTCAGCTCTTCCTGCGTAATCGGTCCTCTTCCACATTCAGGATGCATTTCCAATACCTGATTCCAAGACTTCAATACACCCTCGGAAGAATCCCACAATGTTCCATCCAGATCAAACAATATTGCCTGTACTTTCTCCATAATCTCCTCATTTCTGACATATATGTCATTTTTTATTTGTATCCTATCATAATTCCCTTAGATATGCTATCGACTTCTGGTAAAATAAGCGTGAATTCGGTGTAAATTCATCATCCATGGCATGAAAGGACAGATTCATTACACCTTGAAATGTAGTCACTCCGATAATTCTTCTGGCGTTAGCTGTAACCGGTGGCACGAATACATAATTGTATAACCGAAGACTGCCATACCGGGATGCAAGCGGCACTTTTACCAGATTGGTCACTGCCATTCCCTTAGGCGCCTCACTCATTCCCAATCGCTTCATGATCGTCTCTGTTACCGGATTCACATAGCGCCCATTCAGTTGAAACTGCACAGAATCCACCAGCTCTCCCGGCAATTCCCCAAGCAATCCAAGCTGCTGATATTTTTCTTTACTGTTATCCAAATGAATCCTGCTGTGCAGCTTCTTCACATTCTGCGCAAAGTCCAGTGTATCATCATATAAATACTCGATCGGATAGGTATATTCATAATCTCCCATCCCATCATATTCTCCACGAAGGCTTAGCACCATTACAATCTGGTCCGGTTTCAATCCTGCCTCCTGCTGACGTCCTTTTGCATCAACAACAACTGCTGTCCTAAGCTCTCTGGACGCTCTGGCAAAAGCAGTCAGAAGAACAGAGTTTACCGTTACCTGCTGATTCTTTGCATACAAGGCAATACGGTATAAGGCATCCTTATGAAAGGTTTCATATTGAATCCACGTCTTTTTATTTCTCCATGCCTGGGCATGCAGCTGATAATACTCTTCTTCTGTAAAGTCTGTTCCTTCTTTATTCCAGTTTCGAAGTGTACTTGACAGCTTCATTTTCTCCATAAAGGATAGTCTACTTTCCTTTGGAAGACTGCTTAACTGAAAACGGGTCAACGGCTTTGCCTTGACCGGCATATCTACCAGTCCTCTCATGACATCATTCAGGAAAAAGCCATGAGAAGCCCCGTCTCCTGCCAATGCATGCGCAATGATCAGAAACTCCTGCTTATCCTCATTCATCAGATAATAAAATCGCAGTAATTCTCCATGGTCGAGATCAAATGCAATAGACTCCTGTTCATTGACGATATCCTTCCAGTATACATTATGCAGGACTCTGACCATATCATTGGGATTATCGTCAAATTTCTGAGTCTCATAATAAGCATTTCCATCCTTCTCAATGACTACTCTGGAATTTAGTATCTCATTTCTGGCAACAGCATTCTTTACTGCTTCCTTTAATTTCTCAATAAAAATAATACCTTCTACCTCCACATGTGTCACCAGAATATCTCTTGGCGCAAATAAATGGAGTCTTTCTTTATCTATCCGTTCTTTCATGCCTTGCCCTCCATCAGACAGATAAACCTAGGTTATAAAGAAGCGCACCCCTCTAAAGGGATGCGCCATACAGCCTTTTACTTAGCAGATTTCTGCTCCTGCAGGCATAGGCTTCTCAGGTGACACAAGAGCAAGATTACCCTCTGCGTCCTCTGCGCACAGCAGCATACCCTCAGATAAAACACCAGCCAGCTTAGCAGGCTTTAAGTTCACCAGAACCATAACCTTCTTACCAACCATTTCCTCCGGTGTGTAATGTGCCTTAATACCAGATACAATCTGCTTTACCTGACTGCCAATCTTTACCTGGCTGCACAATAATTTCTTGGACTTAGGAACTGCTTCACAGGCAATGATCTCACCTACCTGGAACTGCAGCCTGGCAAAATCATCATATGTGATCTCAGCCTTTGGTTCAATGTCAATGACATTCTCATCTTCTGCTGCTTCCTGTGTCTGTCCGGCTGCGGCTGCCTGCTTCTGCTGCAGCTCTTCTACCTTAGCCATAACTTCCTTAGGGTCCAGACGGGCAAAAAGTATCTCAGGAGTCTCTGTTACTTTATTTCCAGATGGATACAGACCGAAAGTCTTCACAGAATCGAAGTCTCTTACAGTTGTATTAAGCTGCGCCGCGATCTTCTGTGCTGTCTCCGGTAAATATGGCTCTAACAGACCTGCTCCGATGGAAATACTTTCTACCAGATTGTACAGTACAGTAGCCAGTCTGTCCTTCTTCGCTTCATCCTTTGCCAGTACCCATGGTTCTGTCTCATCAATATATTTATTGCAGCGTTTGAACAGTGCAAAAATCTCAGTCAGGGCATCTGCAACTCTCAGATCCTCCATCTTAGCTTCTACCTTATCATAAGTACCTGTTACAACTGACTTGAGATCATCATCGACAGGTTCTGCTGCATGTCTGTCCTCTACTACACCACCAAAATACTTATTGCTCATGGAAATGGTTCTATTGACCAGATTACCAAGCGTATTTGCCAGGTCAGAGTTGAGACGCTCAATCATAAGCTCCCATGTAATAGATCCATCATTTTCATAAGGCATCTCATGTAATACGAAGTAACGTACCGCATCTACACCGAAGAAATCCACCAGATCATCTGCATAGATGATATTACCCTTTGACTTACTCATCTTATCGTTGTTCTGTAACAGCCATGGATGCCCAAATACCTGCTTAGGCAGCTCTTCGCCCAGCGCCATCAGGAAGATAGGCCAGTAAATCGTATGGAAACGAATGATATCCTTACCAATCAGGTGCAGGTCAGCAGGCCACAGCTTCTTGTACTGCTCAGAACTGTTGCCGTCTGCATCATAACCAATACCCGTAATATAGTTGGTCAGCGCATCCAGCCATACATATACAACATGCTTATCATCAAAATCTACAGGGATTCCCCACTTAAAGGAGGTTCTGGATACACACAGATCCTGTAAGCCCGGAAGCAGGAAGTTATTCATCATTTCATTCTTACGGGATACCGGCTGTATAAATTCAGGATGCTTATTGATATGGTCAATCAATCTGTCAGCGTACTTGCTCATTTTGAAGAAATATGCCTCTTCCTTAGCAGGCTTTACCTCACGTCCACAGTCAGGACACTTGCCGTCCACTAACTGAGACTCTGTCCAGAAGGATTCACAGGGAGTACAGTATAAGCCTTCATAAGCTCCCTTATAGATATCACCCTGGTTATAGAGCTTCTTAAAAATCTTCTGTACCTGCTTCTCATGATAATCATCAGTTGTACGGATAAACTTATCATAGGAAATGTTAAGCAGATCACACAGACCACGAATGATTCCGGCAACATTATCTACGAATTCCTTAGGTGTTACTCCTGCTTCTGCTGCCTTTAACTCAATTTTCTGACCGTGTTCATCAGTACCAGTCTGGAAAAAGACATCATAGCCGTCCTTTCTCTTGAAACGTGCAATACTGTCTGCCAGTACGATTTCGTAATTGTTACCAATATGCGGTTTACCTGAAGTATAGGCAATCGCTGTTGTTATATAATATGGTTTCTTTGCCATGTTTTTTCCTCCCATCAGCATCATATATTCATCATAAGCTAATTTCTTATTATAATATATCCCAGTTTTAAACACAAGGAAATTTTATGTTACGGCCTTAAAAAGCCCGAAATCCGCACCGGTTCATACCTTTTACCAAAATCTTTAAAACTTTTCCACATAGCCTATTCTTTTTCTGTTATACTAAAAATATCAAACTAAAGGGGGATTTAAAAAATATGAAATTTACCAGAACATTTCGAAGCATAATAATTTCCGCATGCTCAGCGGCTCTGCTGTTTACCGGTTGTAGTTCTGCAGCAAATACGACGGCCACCACGGCAAACGAAGGAGCATCTGCCGAGGAAACTTTTGATGAACTGACACGTGAAATTTTCACAGATTATGCCAGCAGTGATTCTCTGACATTAAATTATACATTGAAAAATCCGTCAGCCTACGGCATTGAACTGGAAGAAACGACCTGGGGCGATATTCCTCTGACCGAAGAGGATTTTGCCGAAGAAAAAGCTCAGACCCAGGCCTGGCTTGACCGTCTGAATGAAATCTCCGGTCTGACCGATGACCGGGCCGTTACCTATGACGTAGTTAAATATTATCTCGAAGCAGATCTGGAATCTTACGATTATATTTATCAAACTTCCAATCTGGCGCCAATGCTCGGCTTCCAGAGCCAGCTTCCGACAACTATGGCAGAATATCATTTCGATGATGTGGACGATGTTGAAGATTATCTGACTCTTTTAAATTCACTGGGCAATTATGTTGATTCCCTCCTGACCTTCGAAAACCAAAAAGCCGATGCCGGATACGGCATGTGCAGATCTGCATTGGAAACCTCCATTGAAGACTGCCAGTCGTTCATTGAATCCCCTGAAACCAATCTTCTTATTG
>ERZ825896.2002-NODE-2002-length-20822-cov-3.700872_pt1 | contig 20822 bp, 18 predicted proteins | sample MGYA00519858_ERZ825896 | MGnify/ENA primary metagenome ERZ825896 (study PRJEB31778, sample SAMEA3449214) | human gut metagenome | biome: human gut; feature: human-associated habitat; material: faeces | place: United Kingdom | collected 2010/2012 ...
TTCTGGACATCGATGAAGGTGCCCGGTATGTGGGCGAGTTTGCCCTGGGCGTCAATCCCGTCATCCACCATCCGGATCGCCATCTCTCTGCATTTCTTTCCAAATTCCCCCAGAATACTTCCCTTATTCACCTGCAGCACACAACCTCTTTCTGCCAGATAATATGCCAGTTCCGGGTCCTCCTGAATAAAGGTGTATCTTTCAGGGTGTGCCAATATGATATTATACTTCATTTGTTGTAAGTCCGCAACCATTCTACAAACTCTTTCAGGCGATTCCCGAAAGTCAAATTCGATCATCAGATACCTTGTATGATTAATAAAAAGAAGCTCCCGATCCCGGATCAGTTGCATTGCCCTTTCGTTCATAAAAATCTCCATAGATGGGAAAATTTTTACCGGAATCTGCTGCCGATCCAACTCTTTCTGAAGCAAACGAAACTTTCTTACATACTCCTGTACCGTATAGTCATAATAATTTCCATGAGAAGAAGCTGCAATATAATTCACTCCGCCTGCTGCTGCCTGACGTGCCATCCGTATCGATTCTTCCATCGAACTGGCACCATCGTCCAGTCCTGGCAAAATATGCATATGCAGATCGACCATTTTCTTCCCCCTCTTCCCTTTATTTACCGAAACCTATTGCTATTAACGTAAGCACTTACTTTCTATTATCTTAACCCCAATTTCTTCATCATGCCTTCAACATCACTCAATTCTTGTCCCTTCGCATTCGCCTTCAGTTCCTGCACACTCCGATTCCAGCGTCCATCTGCGATCATCTTAAAGAATCTCTTCGCCTCATAATACGGCTGAATATATCTTTTCCCCTCTAACGACGGATAGGACCAACATAATTCTTCATACGGAAGCCATATTCTGCGTATGACACTTTTCAATTTCCCCTGATTCCGAACTTTCTGCACAATTGCCCAGTTTTCAACACTTCCATATACACCTCCGCCAGCCAGAATAAACCGTTCCACCTGATGCGTTAATTCTGTATGCTCTGCCTTTCCGAACCAGACTTCTGTCACCGATCTGACTGCATATTCAAATTCTGTCAGTCCACAACGTTCCAGTTTTTCCTCTCTTTTTTTCTCCTGCTTATCTTTCACAGAATGATTCAAGATCCAGAGATCCAGGAAGAAACGGATTCCACAACCACCTGTCGTAAAATGCTGCTTCATATGCTCCAGATGAAATGCATAGAAATCTGCATCTGACATCCTGCACTCATATCCCGTTCTTTCTACATGCGTCCAGATATACTCCGGGGAAAATTCTACCGCCTGCCCGTCTTTGATAAGATTTAAATGCAACTCCAGATGCACATGTTCATCCCTGTAGAAATTTGCATTTTTCTTATCTTTTGACTCATACAAAAATCCACATTCTTCTGTCAGAAATTTCTTTGCCTTTTCATAGTCCTCATCTCTGATCAAAATGTCAATATCACTGCTTGTCCTCATCCATGCTTCCGGATAAAAATCCCGGATCACCGCTCCTTTTAAAGGAAGGAAAAAAATCTTCTGCTGCTCAAAAACAGTTCGAATCTCTTCCAATGCCAACTCCTGACACGTATACCGATAGATTGCCAGATTTTCCTGCTGCCGAAACTTCTTCCGATACTTCTCTGATATGATATGGTTCTCACCATTTCCAACTGCTGCTGAGATCAAATGTGCCATATCCTGAGCCAGACTCATCTGATAAAATTTTTCCTGCTCTGTCTCCGACATTGCAATCAGCGGAACATCTTCTCCACAGATCACATTTCGCAGACATTGCAGCAGATTTTGTACTGTCTTTTCCACTTTTCTATCCTCATTATTTCTGTAAACTCATCTTTGCATATGCTGCCAGAGTAAAACCATCCGTAATTTTTCCATCCCGGATCCATTCGCCCAACTGCTCCCAATCCAATGCAATATGTCCTACTATTTCTTCTTCCTGTATCACCTGTGGAGCTTCATTCAACTCTGCCAGAAATACATCTGCCTTTGAACTCATTGCACCACTGTCCGGCACAATTTTTCCGAAACCTTTCCATTTTTCTGCCTGCACACCAAGTTCTTCCCATAATTCTTTTCCCGCATTCTCCTTTGCAGAAATTCCTTCTTCTCCAAAACCTCTTGGGAAACCGTACTGATATTCCCTGAGAGCATGACGATACTGCCGCAGTAAAATATACTTTCCATTATAATATGGAACGATAACAACCGCACCTCTCATAACGCGGTTCATCAGTCTTTCATATGCAAACAGACTTCCATTTTTTGCACGCACAACATCCACAACCATTAAATGGTAATGGCTCTCGTATACAATTCCGATTCTTCTGCCACTTTTTTGTGCAAATGCATACAGTTCCTTCGGGTCAAGTACCAGCGGAAGTTCCTCAGACTGGGCAAAAAGTTCCGGACACGTCCGACTTAATTCCAGATATTTTTCAATCGAATCCATTTCTGTTCCTTTTATTTCCATTCCCTTTCATCCCTATTTCTTACCAACTGCTTGTGAGCAGGTTTTCATTTTTTATTTCAGCCTTTTTCAACTTTCAGGCGTTCCCGACATTTTCTTACGATTTTCAGATCCGCCCACGTTCTTGTCAATTCCTCAATACTGTCTAAAATATCACAACTTGTCCACCAACGGGATATCATACCCGAAACCCATGAACTCAGAATACCAAAAGCTATCACCTGCAAGACCGCCCATCCTATGGTCGCAGCCAATGAAAGCTCCCCTTCTACAGACACAATATCCTGTAGATAGTTCATTCCCAGCTCAATTCCTACAAAGATCACCACCCCAATTAGTGCATCTATGATATTTCTTTTTATTCCTTTATGTATACTTTTATCCCACTCTTTCAGCTCTTCCTCCATCCCCACTTCATAACGGCTTCCCGTCTGTAATTTTTCATTTTCAAGAGCCGGTTTCAGTTCCAGCGTTTCCTGCACATTTTTCATCTGCAAAATCCGAATAGCACAACTCCAGTCCGGGAGTTTTCCTTGATAAAGTTCCCATGTTGTACTATCCTTTGCAGGAAAAACATGGCTCGGAGCAATATCCTTCTCCCAGTAATCCTTCAATTTGCTTTTGAACCATTCACGGCAGGATTCTATATCTTCCGGATCATAATGCCTGGAAATTCCATAAATACTGTCTTCCATTGTAAGATTATAACATAGATCGAGCACCGCTTCTGCATATTCTGCCTTTTCTCCTTTCTCATTTTCGTGGAGATAAATATGCCAGGCACTCCGATATTCCTGACGATTCTGTAAACTTAAATCTTCCTCAACTCTTTTCAGAATTTCTACTGTATCCTGATCAGTAAGCGGATATGCAATTTCATGAAGATATTCTGTCAGTTTCTTTTGCTTTACCTTTTTAGGTGGATTCAAGGAAAATGCATTGACACTCAATGCCAGCAACGTCTTCACATAGCGGATCAAATATTCTATCTTTTCTTCACTATAATTTTCTTCATTATAACCAGATAATTCCCTCAGACACTCCGGGTCACTATAACGCAATGCTTTCAACAACTGTCTCAGCATCACAGCATCATCATGTGCAACGGGAACCCCTGAATAAATAAATGCACTCTTTTCAGACTCGGTTTTCTCTGCCTTCTTCAGAAATTCTTCTATCTTTCCCTGAAAATATTGCGACGGAGTACGCAACGTCCCATACTGCGAAATTCGGATCACCCCCATCTGACATAACTCAAAAAATGGTTCAAATGTATTTTCATTTTCAATCGCAGCAAGAAATGCACGAGAATCCGCTAACTGATTCATGGTCAGGATCACCTGGTTCCCATTCAGTATAATTTCCCGGAACATCCGTTCCTGTGCATATTGAATCTCTTCTTTTGAATTTCTTACAGAATCCAGTTCATATAAATAGACACTCTTATTCATTTCAGTTCCACCTCTACAATTTCAGGAATATTATTAAATCGTGGAATTACTTCTGTATTACTTCCTAATCCTCTCGACAAAATCACCTGCGTATGCCCCTTCTCATAGACACCTGATAATCTTCCCGGGAAATATCCCATATCCGGTGCGTAAAGACCTCCAACAAATGGAAGGATTGCCTGTCCACCATGCGCATGCCCCGTAAAAATCAGATCAAGATCAAAAGTTGCCGCAGTATCGTAATACATCCACGTATTTGGAATATGGGACAACAGGATTTTATATCGCTCTGTATCTTCCATTTCCTTTAAAAACTCTGCCTGTTCTTTTGCATTATCCCATTCATGTACTTCATAATCTTCCGGTATATACACCGTATACAGTCCACCAATCCTGAATTTTTGTCCTTTGACAGTCACATCGACAAATTTTTCTTCTAACACCTTTGCCTCGGCTTTCTCCAACTTTTCTGTAAGATCAATTCCTGTACGCTTTTCATATTCTATCTCATGGTTTCCCAAGGAAAAATAGATTGGTGCAATCTCCCGTAATTTTTTTACCAAATCTAACATCGGACTAATCTCATTTTCATCCGAATTAATCAGATCTCCCGTGATAAAGATCAGATCCGGTTCACACTCCTTTAGTTTCTTTAACAGGCGTTGGTTTTCTTTTCCAAACTCTGCATTATGAATATCTGAAAGCTGTACCAGCTTCACTGATTCCTGAATTTTCTCGTTTTCAAACTCATAATCTGAAACCTCAAGGAAGTAATAAGACGATATGATCCCTGCTCCCAGGGCAAAGATCATCAAAGCAAAAACTCCCAGAAAAATTCTCTTAATTACCTTTTTCATACCGCTCCTCAATATTAAAATGATGTTGGGGGCAAAAGCCCCCAACAATGATTCCATCCAGCGAAGAAAGTATTATTCGCTTGTGTATTTATAAGAATAATTCTTTGTATAATCTCTTATAATTCCCCATACATCTTCTGATAATATTCCTGATACTCTCCATTGATAATCTTTTCCCACCAATCACGATGCTCCAGATACCACCGGATCGTCTTCTTAATACCATCTTCAAATTTTGTCTCCGGCAGCCAGCCAAGTTCATTATAGATCTTTGTCGGGTCGATCGCATATCGCATATCATGACCTTTGCGGTCTGCAACATAAGTGATCAGGCTTTCCGGTTTGCCAAGCTCTTTGCAGATCATTTTTACAATGTCAATATTCCGCATCTCATTGTGACCGCCAACATTATAAACCTCTCCCACTCTGCCTTTATGAATGATCAGGTCTATTGCCCTGCAATGATCTTCTACATACAGCCAGTCTCTCACATTCAGACCTTCTCCATAAACCGGAAGTGGTTTATCTGCCAGTGCATTTGCAATCATAAGCGGAATCAATTTCTCTGGGAAGTGATATGGGCCATAGTTATTGGAACAACGGCTGATCGTCACAGGCAGTCCATAGGTTCTGTAATATGCCAGCACCAGAAGATCTGCCGATGCTTTGGAACTGCTGTAGGGAGAACTGGTGTGGATCGGAGTCTCTTCTGTAAAGAAAAGATCCGGGCGATCCAATGGCAGATCTCCATATACCTCATCTGTGGATACCTGATGATATCTCGTGATACCATATTTTCTGCAGGCATCCATCAAGACAGCCGTTCCCATGATATTTGTCTCAAGGAAAATCCCCGGATTTTCAATGGAACGATCCACATGACTTTCCGCAGCAAAATTTACTATGATATCAGGCTGCTCTTCCTCAAACAACTGATAAACTGCCTCTCTGTCACAAATATCTGCCTTAACAAAACGGAATTTAGGATGATCCATTACCGGTGCAAGCGTAGACAGATTGCCCGCATATGTCAGCTTATCCAGGCAGACGATCCTGTAGTCAGGATACTTGTCCAGCATATGAAATATAAAGTTGCTTCCTATAAATCCGGCTCCACCGGTTACGATGATCGTCATATGTAATTTCCTCTGGAGCTGAGATCACAACTCCCTGCCTGTTCTGTACCGTCTGCACAAATTCTGCTGCCTGCATCAGACTCTCCACTGTCCCTGTGTCCAACCATGCAAATCCTCTTCCAAGTATGTGGACTTTCAGATCTTCCTCTTCCAGATACAGCCTGTTCAAATCTGTAATTTCCAGTTCTCCTCTTTTGGATGGCTTAACTTTCTTAGCCATTTCCACAACTCTTTTATCATAAAAATAAAGGGCTCTTCAGGGGTAATGGTGGGTTAAAAACCGCCACAACCCCAGTGTTTATCTAGATTAAGCGGCATTCAACTTTCGGTTTGGAAGTGGAATGCGTATATCAAAGCATACAAGGTACACCATATCAAGCATATTTTGTATGTTTCTGAAGCCATATGCGTTACGGATAATGAGCTTAATCTTGTTATTAGTTGCTTCAATCCTGGCATTACTCATACCATAGCGGATTGTATTTAAGATATGCGTCTTGTGATGCCTGATCTTCTGATATAATTCTTTAAATACAGGTATCCTGCTGTGGCTGGCTTTCCACAGCCAGCGTTTGAGTTCATCCTCGGCTTCATCTACGTTTGTAAACTTTAGTAATAATCGGAGCTGCTCGTTAAGTAGGTAGGGTCGATACAACCGAGGGTTTTTGTGAAGCGATCAAACTAACACGGAGCTGCTGCTTTTCGGTCAGATGTTCGGGAGCTGTTTTTTGCGGAGGCAAAATGTAGTTTGTTGCAAAATATCGTGTATGTAGTTTGTTGCAAACAGTTCTTGTGGGCTACTCCAACCCCCTGTAAAAGCAATGGATGCGGCAAATTAAGACCTACATTCCCCCCATCCGTTGCTTCTGCAATCACCTACAAATGCGGTCTGCAACTTTCTGCATTTTACTTTTGCAATAAACAATCAAATAAGGATATGCAAATGAGGGGAATTAGGTATAAATTTATTGCGTACATAGGACCATTGCTATTCCTCTAATTACCTGAATTTTATAACTCTTCATATTTGTCAATTTAGTATGCCCTCTTTCTACTTTGTTTTCCATAGTTTTATATGATGTTATTAAAAACCATCCCTTTCCTTTTTATTTCATTGCTTAATGCATTGTGAATATCGTAATTTTCTATTCTTTCTTTCGATTAGTATGTTTTCCTAGTATAAGCAATGCAATTAATATCCCCAATACCGTGCCTACAGTATTATTAAAAATATCATCTAACTCAAACATTCCTCTATGCAAAAAAAACTGCAGCGACTCTATTACTGTTGTTAGCGTTATTCCTACAATAAAAGGAAGGATTACTCTCAATTTACGTTTTCCTAAAAAAGCAGTTGTTGCCAAAAAACCGACCGGAATAAATAAAAGAATATTTAAACTAACTTGTGACAACATTCCCTCTTTTCCCGAAAAAATTGCTCTATATGACCACAAAAAATCTAGGTTTGGTTCTTCAAATCTCTCACTCCTAAAAATAAGAAGTTTACAAATAATTGCAACCGTATAACCCACTAATAAAATTAGCACTAATTTTTGTAGTTGAAAATTATCTAATATATTTCTGCATATCTTTATCAGAAAAACTAATAAAATCACAACCACCCAGGCAATTAGATCTTGATGTGCATTTGTAAAATTATTAATATTATTCATTTTTCTTTCCTATTACATTTTCAAAATACTTACTATTTTTTTCATTTCTGGATTCCAAATATATGCAATTATCGTTACAATTGCTGCTACTATGCCAACTAGAACAGCTTTCAGGAAAAAACTTCCCCATCCCGATACTGACATATTATGAAAAATCATTGTAGTTATTCCTACAACAAGCACAGTAATCACTACATTTATCACGATTCCTTTATAGTAACTTCCCACTTTACGCTTAAAAAACTGTGCAAAAAGTAACTTTGGTTCATACCAAAAATACGTTGAAATTCTTGCAATCGATGTCGCAAACAAAATACCAGCAAGACCTAGCCACTTTCCCAGAATAATCGATACAACTACATTGACTGCTGCCGTTGCTACCATAACATATTTTGTCTGCATATACATTCCTGTTGCTTCCCGATATGACCATATTGGCATTAATACCACTGAAAAATACATATTTATTACTATAGCTATTACTACAATCGAATCTAAAATATATTTTTCGCCCAGCCAAACCTTAATCAAATCGTTAATCATAATATAAACTCCAGTAATACTAATACAGCTTAGAATATAACTGATAAACTGCATACTTTTGTATACTGAATAATTCTTTTCAGCTTTTTTTTCTACTACTAAATTCCCTATACTTGCTGTAACTGAAGAAAATATAATATTAATTACCATCTGAATATTGTTCACTATCATTGTATAATTAGAATAATATCCAACTGTCACTGTTCCAATCAAAATTGAAATCAAGGTATTGTCCGTACTTCCAACCAGGGTATTTGCCACTTTATAAATAAATACTGATTTCACATTATCAAAAATCTTCTTTTCTTCTATTTTAGATAACTGTTCAACTTTATTACTGATATAAGGATACAGTTTCTGTGCCACATGTGACACGTAGAAATTGTTGGCATATGTAAATATAACTTGTACAATCAAATATATTAGGAAGTTTTTTGTTATAACCAAAAATACTGCACACGCTATCGTAGACAAAAGACTAAAAATTGTATTATATTTCGATACCAAATAATTTTTTTGATCCGCATTCAAAATACAAGTTTTATACACAACTAAATAAGAAGCCACTGTATTAGCCAAATATAATAAATAATACACAGTCAAGTAAGGAATATCCTGATCTAAATTCACCAAGTATTTTAAAAATGGAACTATTCCTATTCCTATTATAGTAATAACTGTTGCAATAACTGTATATATCTTTTTATATAACTGAACTAATTGGGCAAGTTTATATTCATCCTTCTCCGCCAATGGTTTGTACATGCTAAATACCATCGCTGTACCAAATCCAAGATCTGCCAGAGATAACATCTGAAGTATCTCGCTAAATAATCCATTGATTCCTAAATATTCAACACCTAATACATATATAAAGATGGTTCTACTTACAAATCTAAGTAAAACAGTCGCCCCCTGACTAATAAGTCTATATATAATATTGCGTAATGAATTTCCTACTCTTCCACTTGCCATTAATCTTTTCCTTTTCCCACTAATCCTCACTTGACTTTTTAAGTCATATACTTTTTTATTTTATTTTTCAAATTACCACTAATATTTCTTTTATATCCGTTTACCAACAAACGGTTTAACTTTTTCTTTCTACAATGATCGTAAAATCTAATTTGCTCTTCTGGAATTTTTTTAATAAACTCCTCCCAATTTTGATAAGCTTTTTGTATTGTGGCATCATTTAATATCCTTTGAAGTCTTTTCCTTTTTTGAGCAATAGAATTTTGTTCCCGCACTGTCATTAAAATAAATGATGGCATCCTTGTTGCAAAAAAATAATCCATTTGTTCTTCATCATTTTTTCCCACTTTTCTTCCAAAACTCTTAAGATCTGCAAAAGCATCCCTATATTTTTCATACAAATCAGGATGGAATTTATTTGTTGCACCAATTTCCGTTAATCTGTAACCATATAATTTTTCATCAATCATCCATACACTTTTTGATGCCAGATATGCTTTCCAGCTAAAAAAAAGATCTTCTCCATAAGTCATATTTCTCTCAAATTCAATATTATATCCTAATAACATTGATGTCTTGATGAGCTTTGTCCAGGTAGAAGTTAACACTCCTGCCTGGACAAGATTTTCTGAGCTTTGTACAAATATGGGCTTTTCACTATACTTTTCAAAAATAGGTGACTTGCGAAAAGGTACATAATTGCATACCACCATATCCGCCTTTTTTTCAACTGCTATTTTATACATATGTTCAAGATAATCAGGAGATAACTGATCATCTGCATCCAAAAAACATACATACTCCCCTGTCGCCCTTTTTATTCCTCTATTTCTTGCCGTACTCACACCACTATTTTTCTGATCCATAATATACAGTTGTGGCATTCTATCTTGATACATTTTCAAAATTTCAAAACTTTTATCGGTAGAGCCATCATTTATTGCAATTAATTCATAATTTTGAAAGCTTTGTGCCTTCACACTCTCCAGAGTCTTTTCCAGATATTTTTCCACATTATACACAGGCATAATGATACTAACTAAAATATTTGATTCCATTTTATATCCTACTCTATTTCCAAGATAATACTATTTTTATATTCTTGATCTATAATACTATCTGTAATATTTCTTCCCTCTTCAACTTCATTCACATATTTTTGAAATCCCAAATTTCCTCCTCTCATCAACTTGAATTCTCCATCACCAAATCGTGCAATAGATTTCTTTCCATCAATTAACGTATCTAAACTTTTCACACTTGATAGAATACGTGGCTCTTTATAAAAAAAGCGATTCATTCTTCCTAAGAGTCCTTTTATTCTAAAATCAATTCCATTATACAATGTTCTAATCACTTACCATTCCTCCGATACTTATATTAAATATCTAGCTATTATCAATATCCTTTTCGCAATATCTTTCGCAATATATCTACCCCCCCCAACGCATCACTCTATAATATGCCCGTTTAAATATTGATGGAACATTTGTATAACGCTCCAAAGCTTCTTTACATCCTTTTTCTGCATATAATTTATAAAATGCATCCCTGTCAGGATTTTTCTTGGTAGGAGCATAAAGAGTACGCTGTCCTGCTTTTGCAGTTTCCAATGTTTCCTCTCTGCTGTCAAATATATCTACAATACGATTATATACATCCATACCTTTATCAGTATTCAACATCACAACAGAAATCCCTTTATCATCGTCCCATTGTGGATATTTTCTTCCAATGCCCCAAAAATCTCCCAATGTAATATCTCCGTAACGTTTTGTTGTTGTAAACTTACATTCATAACAGGAAGGTCTCAATGACAGGTTATTCAGGAACATCCCCTCATATCGATCATAACCACTATAAATATAATGCCTCTTTCCATTATCAAAGCGTACTTCCATATAAAGCCTTTTCCATCCTCTTTCCTTATTGCGGAAATTCACAGAAATTGGTTTAGCACCACCTTGTTTTTTACTAAGATACTCCAAATAATCTGCGAATAATTGAGGAGATGGAACTCCATGACAAAGCACATCTACTGCAAATAAATTTTCATACTCTTTTCCTAAATAATTATGCAGCCCTGCCGTCTGACATGGTGTCCCTGAAAATAAGATCTTCTTTCCTGAAAGGAGCTTTTTCTTAATTTCCTCCATTGTATTTCCCATATGGCTTTGAACATACTTAGAACTTTTCAGCTTATCTAATTCATCCAGACTCGTTGCACAGATATGTCTGGCAACCATATTTTCATCCAATGCACATCCGTAAACCTCTCCACCACTTTGGATAAACTGTTTTGCCAATTCATAGAATACTCCACCAGAAGAACTTGTACTACGAATTTTTTCATTTCTATTTTTTTCAGCCAACACTTTTTGTGGAATTGTTCCCTCGTCATGATACAATACAGGACAGACAGCTTTACATTTTCCACATTCAATGCACCGTTCTTCATCTACTACTGGATATAGGAATCCTTCTCCATCTGGCTGCATGGTAATACATTTCTTTGGACAGATCTGACTGCACGCTGTACAACCACTGCATTTTTCGGATCGACTGATTTGAATATGCTTTTTTTCTCTTTCAATTTCTTTCGGTAATGCTGAAATTTCTTTCATTGCAGAATCCAAAAAATCGTGTACACGCACTTTTTCCTTTTCGATAATTTGATCTATATATTGATAATCAATCGGCTGTCGAAGTTCTTCCACATTATTATCATTAAAAATACGATTTTTCAAACCAAATCGTTTCAATAGGGTTTCTAACCTACTATTCATCGTCTGACCTTTTTCACTTCGATTAAATACTACAAATTGCTTATGAAATAAAATAGAAAATACAGCACCATGAAATGAATCTACGAAAACCATTTCTGCTTTCCGAATAGCATCCACTACCTGATCTGGACCAAATTTCAAATATTCAGTTGCTTCTCCATTCAATAAATCTACATACGCTAATCCTTTTATCTCCTGCTGGATATAGGCATCATATTTTTTTTCACGAATTCCCAAGAAATATCCTACTGCAAACTTTGATGGCAATTTAGTTTCAGCCTGATCTGCCATTTGATTCCATTTTTCCAAAGATATTAACATTGTAGGATCAAGAAATACTTCTGCATTTTTTCCCGTCAGTTCTGTAATGATTTCAGCCGCACGCTCTTCTCGAACTGATAAATACGGAATTGATCCTATCCATTCTGAATATTCCGGTAACATCGTATTCACATCCGAAATTCCTATACTTGCAGAAAGTGCAATTCTCCTGCTTTCTGGTGCAAATTGTAAAAATGCATTACGCGTAGCTGTAGGATAATTAGGATTCCAAATCTGATCACTTCCACATACCCACGCATCATAAGATTTTACCCATGGTTCATTATCATCACTGGTAAGATGCAACAATTCTGATTCATAATTGATATATTTATTATCAAATTCTTGAAAAGCTACATTACGTTCGGTTATCGCCTTTTTTATTTTATCTTTATTCTTCAAAAAATACCGTAAACGAGCAACTGTGTTCTTTTTACGATTACTCAGGTAATAGATATTTAACAGTCTACTATCAACCGCTTCTTTAATATGTATTGGATTATATCTGCTAAATCCGCTTTTTCTCAATGACTGCGAAGTTTTCTTTTCATATTTAACAGTATACACTTCACCATATTCACTTAATAATTCCTGCACCGCATAATTTTGTAATCTATTTCCATAATTATTTCCAACTAAGGTGATTATCCCTGTCTTCATTTAGTTTTCCCCTATATACTTTTTCAAATACTGAATACTATCATTTCGTTCAATTTCAAGAATTTCATTTACCCTAGTATAATTTATCGGAGTACCTGCTGTTTCGTCCAAACTGCCTGCATCGTATCTTCTATTTTCCAAATGAAATTTATCCAATAACGTGTCTATTCGACTTCCCATGCTCTGAAAATTTTTTTCTTTTCTTTCAACTACAACAAACGGTCTTTCATTAAGAATAGCAAACACACATGCATGGAATGAATCTGTTATAATCACTTCCGCATTTCTTTCTAAGAAAAGGAATTCTGATGGTCCGATATTATAATATGGGCTGTCTTGAGAAATCACATCAATAATCGTTAACTTATTGGCTTTTGCAAATTTTTCAATATCCTGATTTATCTTACTATCTTTCTCTCCGAGAAAATATTTTAAAATATAATTTCCCCCGTCATATAATTTAGGCTTTTTTTCAATTTTTTTCCATTCTTCCGCTCTTAATAATAACGTTGGATCAAGATGCAAATAAATATCTTCTCTTCCCGTTAATTGGTTCGCAAGTTCTTTCCCTTTTTCTTCTCTGACAGAAATCGCTGCCATCCTTTTCAGATATTTTGAATATCTTTTTTTCTTATTCTGTGCAATCGTATCAGTCCCAAAACTTGCTGCATAAGATATAACCTTTATTTTAGGAGAAAAATATCCAAAATTAGCCTTATCATTCTCTGGATAATCTGAATTCCATATCTGATCACTTCCACATACCAGACAGTCAAATTCCTGCAACCGATGATTTTTCGTAATATTATTTATCTTAATATCTGAAAAATGCACAAACTCTTCATTAAATTGTTGAAAGATCTGCTCCCTCTGGGACAATTTTCCCTTCCTGGGCATAATAATTTTTTTTATATATCCTTTCAATCTGCACGATTTATTTATCAACGTCTCACAACAGCATGGAGTAATTTTTTCAATCACCTGTTGCAGTGCATAATTTTGAAGTCGATTCCCATAATTTCCGAGACCAGTAATCGTTATAATTCCAACTTTTTTCACGGCAAATTCTCCTCTTACCCTCTTCCCCCTGTAAATAATTTCCATATATCTGGAGTATATCTCTTCAAAAACTCAGCTATCACTAATAATAAACCTATAATCATCCAGGGGACTATGATATATTCTATGATACTTAAGACTCCTCCTGCTATTCCTATTTTTTCTAAAATGAGATCTATAACTCTTTGAAAGCATTGCAAAACCATTAGATGACTACAATATAAGAAAAATGAATTTTTCATCCAGCTTTTAACTTTTATTTCCGGCAATACATCAAATACAAACCATAATGCACATATATATATAATTCTCCATCCATGGCTGATCACTGCATTTCTCACATGAAACTTATCAATCAATATGTAAGAACTGATCAAAAGCAAAATAATCACTAATCCGATATATACTTTTTTCTTATTTCCAGCTTCTACTAATGATTTCAAATTCAATGCAGCATAACCGCCAATCAAATAATAAATCCACTGATAATTAAACATCACAAAATTATTTGCATTTACATTCAATGGTATCTGCATAATCCCATTATAATAGAAAATAAAATTCATTCCAATACAGCATATTAATAAAATTAATCCACTGAACTTATTTCTGATTACGTAATATACTATTGGAGAAACAATCACAAAAAGCATTAAATATTTTACAAACCAAAGAGGACTAAATTCCGCATTTAAAATCTGAAATAAAATATTCCACACATTTTTCCCTATTGTAATATTTTTTATCAATCCTGCCTTGCTCGATCCAATCATAAAAAATGCATATATTATATTCCATAAAATGTACGGTATCAATAATGTATGAACTCTCGAGATTAATTTTTCCTTCAAATTTGATACCTTATATGTTCGAAAGAAAAGATATCCTGATATCATGAAAAAGAAAGGAACGCATGTCTCAATTAAATAAAAAAGAAAGTTATATATCCAAGTGGCGTACCCCCCCCCTAAAAATTTCCATTGTGTATGCTGATATACTACTCCTATGGACAGTAAAAATCCTAATATTGTTATTTTATTGCTAAATGATATTTTTCTTCGTTCCATTTTTATTTTCCATTTCTAATTGCAAACTTTCTATAACGCTTAAAATAAAATATATAACCTGCTCCGTACAAACTAACTGCAAGAACTGGATAAATCGAATTTTTTATAATATTTTTTTTGCGATGTGCTATTGCCATTGCCAAATAACGAATCGTATCTGCACACTTTTGCTTAATTGTTGTATCAAATTTCAAACGTTGATTGATATAACAAAAATATCCCTGCGGATTATTATATAGGAGTTGTGCCATATTGGCTGTATAACCATCTTCCAAATATTCACATACATACAATGCTTCTCGAATCAATATAAGTTTTCCTTCCTGATCCAGTAAATCATAAAGATATGCCTCTGGTATGAATTTTTCTCCTTTAAATTGCGGAAAAGAATATCTTTTCAGGATATCCGTACGATAAACCAATATCGTATCCCCTTGAAGTCCTGAATCATAAAATTGTCTTAATGTTGCTTTATCTATCTTTGAATTTGAAAATGATGTTACACACTCACCTGATGTTCGTTCTTTATATCCAATTATCCCTATGCTATTCTTTTTTTTGTATTTTTCCCAGTGCATAAGAATCTTTTCAATTCCATCATCCTTTAAGTAATCATCTGAATCTACACAAACAAATAATTCTGTTTCGGTTTCCTTGACTCCTTGATTATGAGCTGTCGGTTTCCCTGCATTTTCCTGATAGAAATATTTAATATCTAACTTATGTTCTGTTACCCAGGTTTTCACTAATTTTTCTGATTCATCTGTTGATCCATCATTTACTATAATCCATACAAATGACTGATCTGTCTGTCTTTTTAAAGATTCATATAATCTTGGTAATGTATCTGCCCGATTATAAACCGGAGTAAATACCGTAATCTTAGCTTTTTCATGTTGCTCCATTTTTATTTGCTCTCCAAATTCAAATAAAATTTCTGTACATTCTTCGAAATCACTTTAATATTGTATTCCGTTTCCAATGCTTTCAATGAGGCTTCTTTTCTTTTTTTCATTTCAATATCATTTAATATAGTTTCAATTCTATCTTCCCACAATTCATTACTCTCTTTAAGACTTAACTGACCAAATCTCCCCGTCCCTAAATTAGCAGATTTTGGAACGTTCTCAGAAGCTAAACAATACATTCCATTCGTCTGTGCTTCTACTGCTACAATTCCCAGCCCTTCGTATAATGAAGGGAATAAAAAAATATCTGATGCACATAAAATTTCAGGTACATCTGTACGGTTTCCCAAAAATTTAATCTTACTTGTTGTTGCATCTTCTTTCATCTCATCTAATAGGGGACCCACACCAACTAAAACTGCATATAACTCTTTATCTTTCTTCATCAGATCATTCAATATCATAAGAATTCGTTTATGATTTTTTTGTTCCGCAAAACGTCCCACATGACAGACCACTTTTCCTGATAAAGGAATATCAAGTTCTTTCCTTTTTTCATTTCTTACTTCATCTGAATAAACAAATCGTTCCATCTCTATTGCATTTTTCCACACAACAGCTTGTCCATATTTTCTTGGGAACAACCATTCAGCAGCTTCATCTGAACATGCGACAAAATGAGTAGCATATCTTTCAATATTATATCCTGTAATCATTTTATAAAACTTCATTACTTTTGGAAGGTCAGTTCTAGCATTATGTGAATGTGCAATACGATATGGAATTCCAACTTTCGCTGCTATCTTTAATACAATGCCCATCTCCCTATGCATATGCGTATGTATAATTTTAAATTCTTCTTTATGCTCATTCAAAAACTCTTTTATCTTTTCTGCATAGTCTTGGCCATTTTCAATATAATAGATTCTTGCTCCTAATTTTTTTACATTTTCATCCAATTCTCCTTTTTTTTGAACAAGGAAATCAAATTGTATTATCTTCCGATCAATATTACGATAGAGATTCATAATGACCATCTCTGTTCCCGCATTATTTAATTGCGGATAAACCTGTAAAACTCTAATCATTTTTCTTTTACTCTCCTCTAACTAAAGATACTGCATCCTTTAAATATAAAACTTGTAAAATGCCATAATTCCCCACCATCAAAAACTAAAACATATCTCACCATACCTACAAATGCTGCAACTAATATGCATCTCTTTATAATCAGTCGTATTGATAAATCTAGTTTCCTACTTACAACTATATATCCTAATAAAATACCATAAAATAATACAAAATAATCTTTTTCTCTCGTCAATATAATCCAATTACTACACAATGTAAAAATTGGCAATGTGAAAATAACTAGTTTTAAAGAAATTAACCCTTTCCGACCAAATTCTACAATTTGATCATAAAAAATAATACAAAGAATTATAATTATATAGCATTCCAATGTATGAATAATGCTAATCCTTTCCAATGATTCAGCCCAACCTTCAGACTTTTGTTCAAAACCAATAACACTGATCACTTTTTCAATCAGTCCACTTAAATCTACTAGATTTTTCAAAAACCACGTAGGAGCAAAACCTATTGCCAAATTTCTCAAAATCTTTTTTGACATCGGGATATATTGTGCAAAATAAAGAGGAAAAAGTATAATTGCACCACGATGTATATAAAATGCAACAAGGCAACATAACATATATCTGACTGGCTTTTTATTTACTATATATTTCAATGCATAACAAAATACAGCCAATGTCATTCCCTGTCTGATACTAATAAAAGTGTTGTAGAACATCAATTTATACATAAAAAGTGCTAAAAAAATTCCCCACTCTTCTATAATTCCTTTTAATCCATTGTATAAAAGTACGTAAAATAATGTCGAATATGCCAATAGAAAGCCGAAATAACTAAGACGTAAAAACCTTCCGATCGAACATAGCAAAATATATCCTGATTCGTAATTTATATTCACCCCTTCATTTACCCCTGTAAATATATATTTCAGTACCGCACTAATTTGCGGTACTCCATTATACACATTTTCATATGTATATACATCTGAACCGCCCATATAATACCTGGTTCCCGACATAAATATCAAAAGCAAAAACACAATAATTCTTAAAATTTTTTCGTCTTTCTTTTTAACAGCAGTACTTAATGCATTGATTGCATAGGTTAAGCTATATATAATCATCTTTTTCTCTCTTATACTTTCAAATTATTACACCACAATTTTTATATACATTTATCATATCACTTATATACTGATCTATATTATCCAATTCTTCAGCTCTTTTATTTGCTCCACTTATCTTTTTCCTATATAGTTCACTATCAGATAATAGAGAACCAATTTCTTCTACAAAAGTCTCTTTTGAATCACACAACTTTCCACATGACTCGTCTATAATCCCCGGCAATCCCCCAACTTCTGTCGCTACAACAGGAACACCTAGTGCTAATGCCTCTACAGCAGCCAAACCAAACCCTTCCCACCGAGACGGCATACATAAGACTTTACACTTTTGCAAAATTTCATATGGATTTTCTAAAAATCCTTTCAGATTAATAATCTCTTCCAATCCCAATTCCTGTATTTTTTCTTCAACTATTTCTCGTAATTCTCCATCTCCGATCATAACTGCTTTTACAGGCATCTCGCACTGAATATCATTTATTATTTCTATATATTTTAGTGGATTCTTCGGTTCTGATAATCTTCCAAGAAATGCTATATCGTATTCTTCTCCACTATTTGAACCGTCAGTTTTTCTTCTAATCAGCTCCACTGAAATCGGATTTCCAACAATTTTCTCCTTCTTATCAAAAAATCTGCCAAATATAAATTCTTCAAAAACTGAATCTGATACCCCTAGCATATATTTATATTTAAAACATGTCATTCCATATGCCAGCGTCTTCAGGCAAATTTTTTTCAACCATGGACAATTATTATGTATATGCGAAATTACCGGAATCTTTTGGGCTGAAACAGCACAAATTATACTTGCTGTAAAATCATGTGCATGAATAATATCAGGGTTATATTTTTTTATAACCCTTTTTATTTCTCCTACAGACATTTTCTTTATCGGTTCGTATTTTATTTTTTCTTTTTCTAGTCTTTTCCTGATACTTCCCTCTAAAGAAACGTATATCAATTCTATATTTTCTATGTTTCTTTTTTGAAATTCATTAATAATTGAAATCACAACATTTTCAGCACCTGAAAACGAACCTGTATTTAGTACATGTAATATTACCATTTTTCGTATCCTGAAGTAAAACTCTACCTTTCTCCTTGTTCCTTTTATTAAAAGTAAATTTGCTTTGTTCTGTTTAAAACTTCTTCCATCTTATATTTTTCTGCTTTGGATTGATTCTTTTTTCCAAATTCTTTTCGTTTCATTTTATCATTTGCAAGTTCGTTTATCTTCTTCCTAAATTTCTCCTCATTCATTGGATTACATAAGTACCCACTTTTTCCCTCTTCAATAAGATCTACATTACCACGGATTTTACTTACTATACATGGTAGTCCACTTGCCATTGCCTCCATAAGAGACACTGAAAGTCCTTCTCGAATTGATGGAAACACAAAAATATCAGCTGAATTATAAAGTTCTGAAATGTCTGTCCTATATCCGAGAAGATGTAACTTTACATTTTTTTGTTCTGCCAATTTTTTAAGGAACTCTTCTTTATCACCTTTTCCAGCAATAAAATAATGAATATTTTGATTCTCTAATGCTCCTATTGCTTTAATAATAACTTCATGATTTTTATTTTGATTCAATTCTCCAACCGATAACAGCATAATATCATCCGCATCTAATCCAAGTTCTTTGCGTTTAGCAGCTCTATCAAACTCTCCATTATTAAATTTTTTTATATCAATCCCAACTCCTGGAATATACTCTATTTTCTTTGCTTTCATATGCTTCTTTGCAAATATATAATCTTCCTGATTAATCGTAATCAATACATCTGTCAACTTTGAACACATTTTTTCTATTGGATAAAAGACCAACCAATTTTTTTTCGGTGCTCCTTTATAAAAATGAAAACCATGTGCAGTATAAATTACTTTCATTCCCTTTTTTCTTGCATTACAAGCTGCAATTCTAGCTACCACTGAACCGATCGGAGAATGACAATGCATTAATGTATATCCATTTTTTTTGCACATTTTTCTTATTTCCGTTATTGAAGTTTTAATTCCTTTTATATTCGAAATTTTTCTTGGAATCGGAATATGATAGACTTTAACATTTTTCAATTTCAGCTTTTCAATTAATGCTTTAATTCTTTCATCTGAAATTGTATTTCCTTCTTTACAGTTACATGCCACATCCACATCATACCCTTTTTCAAGCAATAATTCTATATTTTGCATATTAAACTGATCGATCATAGATGCAACAGACGCAACAATCAATGCTTTCGGCTTCTCATCCTTTTTTTTTTCATTACTTTCTGTTCTTTCAATACTTGCTTCAAAATCAACCACCTGATAATCAATTCCCTCATACTGCGACATTGCTAAAGCATATGTGCTATTTCCAAAAGCTTTATTCACCAGATCACTTATTTTCCCTGGTATTTTTCCACATAATTTTATTGCTGGTGTGAATAATTTCGTTGTAATAATTCTTTTTCCTGACACTTCTGCTATTTTCTTTACCATGTCAGAGGTTTTTGTCCATGCTGGATTCTGAGGAATCAACACAACAGCTTCTAATGTAAATAATTTTATTAGCATGATCTGACATAAAAACTCACATAAATTATCTATATGAAGCATGGAACGCTCGTTAATAACCTCAGGAAATACTGGAAGCTTTCTCGCCATCTTTGCCAGTATGGGATAATTACC
>ERZ825896.2008-NODE-2008-length-20760-cov-3.680126_pt1 | contig 20760 bp, 20 predicted proteins | sample MGYA00519858_ERZ825896 | MGnify/ENA primary metagenome ERZ825896 (study PRJEB31778, sample SAMEA3449214) | human gut metagenome | biome: human gut; feature: human-associated habitat; material: faeces | place: United Kingdom | collected 2010/2012 ...
TCAGCATGGTGGATTTGCCTGCGCCGTTGCCGCCGATGACGGTAACGAAATCGCCGTCTTCCAGCGTCAGGTTCAGGTCTTGCAGGGCCACTTTCTCGTTGACTGTGCCGGCGTTAAAGGTCTTGTAGACGTTTTTGATCTCAAGCATGGTTCTTCTCCCCCTTTTTCACCGAGGTCTTGGTGAAGTATTTGCCCTTCCAGTACGGGATGGTCAGGAACAGCGCCACTACCAAAGCAGTGAGCAGCTTCAGGTCGTCGGTAGACAGGCCCAGGCGCAGGACAAAGACCATGACGATGTAGTAGATGATAGCGCCGATAACGGCGGACAGCAGCTTGAGGGCAAAGTTGCGGAAGATACGGCTGAAGATGACCTCGCCGATGATGACCGCCGCCAGACCAATGACGATAGCACCACGGCCCATGTTGATGTCGGAGAAGCCCTGATACTGGGCCAGCAGACCGCCGGCCAGCGCGACCAGGCCGTTGGAGATCATCAGGCCCAGCACCTTGGCGACGTTGGTGTTGATGCCCTGGGCACGGGCCATGTTCTGGTTAGCGCCGGTGGCACGCAGAGAGCAGCCCAGCTCAGTGCCAAAGAACCAGTACAGCACAGCAATCAGTACCGCGCAGAAGATGACCAGGATCAGGATGGGGTTATTGAGGGCCACATTGCGGACATAACGGGCCGAGACCAGCAGGCTGTACTTATCCACGCTGATGGGCAGGTTGGCTTTGCCGCCGCCCGTGCCGAAGCCCATGATGCGGAGGTTGACCGAATACAGCGCCAGCTGGGTCAAAATACCGGCCAAAATAGCCGGGATGCCGCAGGCCGTGTGGAACAGGCCCGTAACAAGGCCCGCCAGCATACCTGCTGCCGTAGCCGCCAGCAGGGCAAGCCCCACTGGCACCCCGTTAAGCACCATAACAACGCAGACCGCACCGCCGGTACCAAGAGAGCCGTCGACCGTCAAATCGGCCACATCCAGGATGCGGTAGGTTAGGTAGACGCCGATGGCCATAATGCCCCAGATAAGGCCCTGGGCAACAGCACTGGGCATTGAGTTGATCAGGGAAGCAAAGAATCCCATGAATAAAACCTCCGAACTTTTTTGGAATCATGCTGGGGAAATGATGCACCAAAATAGCGGGGAAAGAGCCGTTTCAACCCTCTCCTCGCTGTTTATTCGTGCGTGTGATTCAGGATTTTTTAGTCGGCAATGGCCTCATAGCCGTCCGGCGGGGTGATGCCCAGTGCTTCGCAGTTGGCTGCGTTGTACTTTTTGGTAACGTTGGGGGCAAACGCAACAGGCATGGTAGAGACATCGGCGCCATCGGCCAGGATCTCGGCAGCCATCTCACCAGTCTTGTAGCCCAGATCGTAGTAGCTGATGGACAGGGCGGCAACACCGCAGCCCTTGCAGATACCTTCCTCACCGGCAACCACAGGAACCTTCTCCGGGATAACCACATTGGCGATGGCCTCGGTGTTGGAAGCGGCCGTGTTATCGGTGGGGATGTAGATCACGTCAGAGGCAGCAGCAGCGGCCTGGGTGACGGAGGTGACATCGTTGGTATCGGTGAAAGCGTAGCGGGTGGTCTCCAGGCCCATCTCCGTGAGATAGCCTTCAATGACATCGCACTGGTAGACGGAGTTGGGCTCAGCGCTGCAGTACAGCAGGCCAACAGTCTTAGCGTTCGGGAACATCTCCTGGATCATGGCTGCCTGCTGGTCCAGCGGGGCCAGGTCGGAGGTGCCGGACACATTGGTGCCCACAGTGCCGGTCCAGTCAGAGATGTCCAGCGCAGTGGCGTAGTCGGTAACAGAGGTGCCGAGGACGGGGATGTCGGCGGTAGCCTGGGCAGCAGCCTGCAGCGGGGCGGTGGCGTTGGCCAGGATCAGATCGACGCCAGTGGAGACAAAGCCGCTGACGATGGTGGTGCAGTTGGCGGAATCGCCGGAGGCGTTCTGCTCGTCAAACTTGACGTTGCCCTCGCCCAGCTTCTCGGTCAAAGCGTCCTTGAAGCCCTGGGTGGCGGCGTCCAGCGCATCGTGCTGGACCAACTGGCAGATGCCGACGGTATAGACCTTGTCGTCGGTGCTTTCGGCGGCGGAAGTTTCTTCGCTCCCCGCGGTGGAAGCTGCGGGGGTGGAATCAGCAGCAGCGGTGCTGGATGCAGTGCTGCCGCAAGCTGCCAGACCCATGGTCATGGCAGCTGCCATAGCGAGTGAAAGTGCCTTTTTCATCTTTGTTTCCTCCAAATAACGGCAACATGCTTACGCGCCGCACAGCGTGCCCTTAAAAGCAGTTGCTTTAGTGCTTTAAAGTATAGCACAGTTTAATGCTTTAAAGCAAGGTCTATCTTGCCAAATTTGGCACTTTGCAGCAGCAAATTCTCAGCATTTTTACCAAAAAACAGCAAAACAGCCCATTGCCCCCCCTTTTCGGGTTCCGCAGCGGACTGTTTATATAGTTTTGAGGTTTAGGTGGGTCAATCAGCAAAGCAGGCATTCTCTGTCTTGGCGATCAGCTCCACAAAGCGTTCAGGGCTGCTGGCGTGGCGCAAAGCGTCCACCAGCGAGTTGCGGCTGAGCAGGTTGACCAGCCGTGCTAAAATTTGCAGGTGCAGGCTTTCATTTCCCGGGGGCACGGCGATCATGAACAAAAGGTCCACCGCCCGGACGTCCGGGGCACCCCAATCCACGCCGTGGCGCAGCGTCAGGGCCGAAATGCTGGGGGCCGATACCCCGGCGTTGCAGGCGTGGGGCAGCGCGATGCCGTCCCCGATGGCCGTGGTGCCGCCGAAGTTTTCCCGCTGGCAGACAGCGTTATAGTAGGCCGTGCCATTGGTGATGGCGCCGGTCTCCTCCTGCAATTCTACCAGGATGCCCAGCACGTCGGCGGCCTCTTTGATGTTGGCGTACAGGCGCACGCCTGCGGGGTTCATCAGTTCACTTACTTTCATCGTACAGCCCCCTTTGCCCAGATGGCGTCAGGATTTTGTTGCCCGGTCGATCAGAGCGTACAGGTACTCACCTACCGCGCCCTCGGCGCAGGTGCAGGTGGTCACCTCGTCGGCAGTGGCCTTGACCTCGGCGGGTGCATTGGCAACGGCCACAGCGTGGCCTGCGGTGCGCATCAGTTCAAGATCGTTATAGTAATCACCGATGACGATGGTGTTTTTGATGGATTTGTTCATCAATGCGCAAAGGTCCTGCAAGCCGGTGGCCTTGCTGACGCCGCCGGGCATGATCTCTAAGTAAATGTTGTTGGTGGCCAGGAAGTAGTTATCCCGGCCGTAGTACTTGGTTTTGGCGTACTGCCCCAGCTTGCGGATGGCCTCGGGGTCAGCGGCAAACACTACCTTGACCCAGCCGTCCGGCACACAGTCAATGGGGCAGGCAATGCTGCCCAGGTGTTCGTCCACCTGGTGGGCGTGGGTAGTCTCGTTGGCGTGGATGACGTACATCTCGCCGTTGCCGGCCATGACCTCCACACCCATGCGCGGGAACTTGTTCAGGATGTCCTTGATAGCCGTGGTGGCCTGCTCCCGGTTGAGGGTCGAGCGGTGCAGCACCGTCTCGGTGGAAAAATCATACAGCAGCGCGCCGTTGCAGGAGATGGCCGGCAGCGAAAGGCGTATGCCTTCCAACGCTGCGCGGATCGACTCCGGCGGGCGGCCGGTAGCCACGGTAAACAGGCCGCCCAGGCTGGTAAAGAGGTTGATGACCGTGCGGTTGCAGGCCGGCAGCCCCTCTTTGGCGGTGAGCAGCGTGTTATCCATATCACAGATGACAAGGGTATCGCTTAGCGCTGATTTCATGCGCGATGTTCCTTTCTTAACCGTGTCAGAAACTCTGTAAAATAGGCAGGCAGCGGCGAGTCAAACTGCACCCACTGCTGCGTTGCAGGGTGAATAAAGCCCAATTCTTTAGCGTGCAGGCATTGGCCGTTCAGGCTTTTGATGCAGTTGCGCGGGCCGTAGACGGCGTCCCCTGCCAGCGGGTGGCCGATGCTGGCCATGTGTACGCGGATCTGGTGGGTGCGGCCGGTCTTGAGCTGGCAGGCAATGTAGGTAAAGTTGCCGAAGCGTTCCAGCACGCGCCAGCCGGTGTAGGCGTAGCGGGCACCCGAGGCTTCCTGCGGAACGACCGCCATCTTTTTGCGGTCCCGCGGGTCGCGGCCGAGGCACGTTTCCACAAAGCCTTCATCCTCTTTCAGATTGCCGTAAACGATGGCATGGTAGACCCGGTGGATGCTATGCACACTGAACTGGGCGCTGAGCGCCTGGTGCGCGGCATCGTTTTTGGCCATGACCAACAGACCGCTGGTGTCCTTATCGATACGGTGGACGATGCCGGGGCGGATGGCCCCGCCGATGCCGGAAAGCTGCCCGGCGCAGTGGTACAGCAGCGCGTTGACCAGCGTGCCGTCCGGGTTGCCGGGGGCAGGATGCACCACCAGCCCCACCGGCTTGTTCACCACGATCACGTCCTGATCCTCATACACCACGTCCAGCGGAATATCCTGCGGCTCCACGGCGATCTCCTCCGCCTCGGGGCGGGTGACTTTCACGGTCTCGCCGCCGGTCAGACGGTAGTTTTTCGCCGCGCTCGCGCCGTTCACAGCAACACCGCCGCTCTCCAGCAGCTTGGCCGCCGCGCTGCGGGTCAGGCCCTCCACATGGGCGGCCAGCCACGCGTCGATCCGGGCGCCCCGGTCTTCACTTGTCGCCGTCAGCGTCAGTTGCATCGTCTTTCTTCCTTGCGTCGTATTTTTCGTAGAACCACAGGTAGTACACCGCGCCCAGAATCACGCCCACCACCACGAAGCAGTCGGCCAGATTGAACACGGGGTAGTCGAACAGCAGCAGGTCGAACATATCCACCACGTAGCCATTGGCGATGCGGTCGATGATATTGCCCACGCCGCCGCCCAAAATCAGCAGCGCCGCCGCGACGCCCAGCGGATGCCGCACGATCCGCCGCAGCAGCAGATAGGCCACCGCCACCAGCAGCACCGCAGTTACCGCCACCAGCAGCACCGTTTTGCCGGAAAAGCTTGACCACGCCGCGCCGTAATTGTGTACGCGGGTCAGCTGTAGAAAGCCCGGCAGGAAGCCGGTGCTCTGGCCCAGCTCCAGATGGCTGACCGTCCAGCTTTTCAGCAACTGGTCGCAGCCGATCAGCGCCAGCACCACCAGCGTATAAAGCGCATATATCATATCGTATCCCCTCGTTATCTTCAAAATGATCCCCTCTATCATAGCGCAAAGCCGCCGGATTTGCAAGCACAAGAGAAGTCCTCCCCTGCACACAGGCGGTTGACCGGCGCCGCAGCAGGGACACCATAAAATTGACAAAACATACAAAATGTTTGCCGAATATTTACTAAAAACAAAAAAGCTATTGCACGGAGAAAAACATATCTGCTATAATATATTATTATCGTATAGCATTTCAACAGTTTGCCCGGAAGGGAGATTTTCTATGGCGGAGCGTATTACAGCGCAGAAAGTATATGAATATGTAAGAGAGCAGATCGTTTCCAAGGCGCTTTTCCCTGGGAACCGCATTGTGGAGGATGAGCTGGCGGAGGCTCTGCACACCAGCCGCACCACTGTCCGCAACGGCATTGCCATCCTGAGCTATAACGGTCTGGTGGATGTGATCTCCAACTACGGTACCTTCGTGACGAAGCCCACTCTGTCTGACATGGAGCAGGCCTACGCCGTGCGCACCGTACTAGAGGTGGAGGCGATGCGGCTGGCTATCCCGCGGATCACCGAAGGTGCACTGCTCAGGATGGAAAAAAATCTGGAGGCACAGCGGGAGCTGACACGCAACTACTCCATGGCCACCTATGTGGATCTGAATTCCGCATTTCATCAGGAGATCGTGCAGGCCGCCGGCAACATCTACATGGAAAAATACCTGCGCGAGTTGTACAACAAAACCGCCGTCTTTCTGACGTTCTACGATACCTCCATTTCCAACATTAATTCTCTCAGCAGCCACGAGCAGATGTACCAGGCGCTGAAGGATCGGGACGAGGCCGCTGCGGTAGAGGCGCTGCGGCAGGACATGGTGTTTGCCACCGAATGCATCTGCATCAACTGAACATACCGCCATGTAAAAGTGCCTGCGTACTATCCGGTACGCAGGCACTTTTTTTCTGAGTGTCTCTCTTGTCAGCTTTTTGCACAAAAAGCCTGAGAGGGAATCGTGTGTTTCTCCAAAAAACAGCAATTTTCACAAAAGGACTTGCGAAAACGCTCTTCATTGTGTACAATCAATAACACAATGTTGCATACAGTCAAATGCAGCGCTCTCACTCTTTTGAGCGGGAGGACAAAAAAGGTCGTAAGATCAAGATGAAAGAGGAGGAACCTATGAAAAAGATCACTGCTCTCTTGTTGGCGTGTCTGATGATGGTGTCCCTGCTGGCTGGCTGCGGCGGCGGCAGCACCAACACCAATGACAACGCGAACGTCGCACCGGAGGACAGAGTCCTTCACATGCGCACAACATCCGCGCTGCTGTCCACCGACTGGCAGGCTTCCACCCTGACCGACGACATGAAGATCCTGTGGGTTCATGTGTTTGAAGGTCTGTACGGCATGGACGAGGCCAACGGCGGCTACTTTAACCTGCTGGCCAAGGACATTGCCGTCAGCGAGGACGGCCTGACCTACACCGTTACGCTGCAGGACGCTACCTTCCAGAACGGAGACCCCCTGACCGCCGAGGATGTGGTGTTCAGCTACAAGCTGGCCATGGAGAACTCCCGCTTCAACTATGTTACCAGTTTCATCAGCGACATCACCGCGCAGGACGAAAAGACTGTTGTCTTTACGCTGGACTATCCCTATTCCGCCATCTCCCACACCTTCTGGACTATCAAGGTGGTCAGCCAGCGGGAGTATAATGAGATCGTCGCCTCCGGCAAGGAGTTCGGCACCGAGCCCCACACCGCCGGCACCGGCCCCTACATCCTGACCGAGTTCGATGCCAACTTCGTCAAGCTGAAGGCCTATGACGGCTACTGGAGAGGCGCTCCCGACATCAAGAACGTGGAGTACCGCGTCATTACCGAGAACGCCGCTGCCGTTATCGCTTTCAAGAACGGCGAGCTGGATTACTTCACCGACGTGCCCCTGACTGACTGGGAAAGCGTGAAGGCTGCCTCCGGCGAGAACAACGCCATGCTGAAGGCCAACGACATCCACTGGCTGGGCATCAACTACCTCTCTCCCACCAACAACAATATTCTGGGCAACGAAAAGGTGCGCGAGGCCATCTTCTGGGCGATCAACAAGGACGACTGCATCACGGCGGCCACTGCCGGCTACGGCTCTCCCGCCTATGAGTACATGCCCTCCGAGTACGTGGCTACCTCTCCCAACTACCGGGACGGCAAGTTTGCCACCTATGACTACGCTCCCGACAAGGCACACCAGTGCCTGCTGGACGCCGGCTTTACCGAGGAGCAGATCGCTTCCGGCATCGACGTCGGCACCATCCTGACCTATGGCGACGCCAGTCTGCCCAAGGGCAAGGAGTGCGTGGTCATTCAGGCCAATCTGGCCGCCTGCGGCATGAAGGCGGAAGTGGAGACCGGTGATTACTCCGCCGTGGGACCCCGTATGTACAGCCAGGACTATGACATGGCCATTTTCGCCGACAGCGGCAACTACGACTACAACAACATCCGTCAGCAGGTAGACTCCGAGTCCGTCGGTATGTATGTGGTACGCTTCAAGGACGACAAGAGCCCCTTCGACTGGCAGAAGATGGAGGAACTGGTGGATGCCGGTGTTGCCACTGCCGACACCAAGGAGCGCTATGACATCTATACCGAGCTGTGGAGCATGGTCATGGATACCAAGACCATCTACCCCATCCTGCATACCGGCGTGGGTGTGGCATGGTCTCAGAACATCAATGTCCCTGATGTACCTCCTCTGTACTATCACATTGAAAAGATGACCTGGGCCAACTGATCTGTTGGATCACACTGTCACATTCCAGTAAGCAAAGCACCCGGCGTCCTCGCTGCGCGCGGGGACGCCGGGTGCCTTATCATCAGGAGGAGCTATGTACAAATTTATCATAAAGCGTATTCTGTTCCTGATCCCCACCATCATCGGCGTGACCTTCATCATTTACGCGGTAATGAACATCACACCGGGCGATCCTGGCCGGGCGATTTTGGGAACCGGCGTATCTCAGGCAGACATCGACGCGTATAACCACGCGTTGGGGTATGATCTGCCGTTCCTGCAAAAATTCGGTCTCTACATCAAACGGATGGTGATAGACCAGGACTTCGGCATTTCCTATGTGACCAAGCAAAACGCGTTCCATGAGATCTGGCCCCGCTTTCTTGTCACGCTGAAGCTCAGCTTTCTGGGCGTATTTCTTTCGGCTATTATCGGTATCCCGCTGGGCATACAGGCGGCTGTGAAGCAGTATAAGCTGGCAGATACGATCCCGTCGCTGCTGGCGTTCCTGCTGGCGGCTGTCCCCACCTTCGTACTGGGGCTCGCCATGCTGTTCCTGTTCTGCGACAGGCTCAACTGGCTGCCCTCCTACGGCATCGATACCTTCAAACACTATATCATGCCGGCGCTGGCCATTTCGCTTCCGCCGGCGGCGCAGAATTTCCGCTTCACCAAATCCTCCATGCTGGAGGCTATCCGTCAGGACTATGTCCGCACGGCCCGCGCCAAGGGCGTGCCGGAGCGCACCGTGATCTGGAAGCACGTTCTGAAAAACGCGCTGCTGCCGGTGGTCACGCAGGTGGGCCTGAGTCTGGGTACCCTGATCTGCGGTGCCGTGGTGGCAGAGAAGATGTTCTCCATCCCCGGCATCGGCAGCCTGATCGTGGATCGCATTAACTTCAAAGATGAGCCGGTCATCATCGCCGGTACGATCCTGATCGCCGTATGCTTCACGCTGGTCATGTTGGTGGTGGACATTGCCTACGCCTTCATCGACCCGCGCATCCGCGCAAAATACAGCAAGACCAAGTAAAGGAGGGACGGTTTGATGGAAAACAATATCACAGCCGCCGCGCCCGCCAAGGCGGTCTATAAGCGTCCCAGTCAGGCCAAGGAGATCTGGCGCCGGTTCCGCAAGGGCAAAGGCGCCGTGGTGGGACTGATCTGTCTGGTCATTATTCTTCTGGCGGTTCTGGTGGGCCCGCTGCTGATCCCCTATGAAAACGCCACCACCCAGAACTTCTCCAACTATCTGGCAAAGCCCTCCGCCGAGCACCTGTTCGGCTGCGACGGGTATGGCCGCGATATTCTGGCCCGCGTGATCCACGGCGGCAAAACGTCGCTGGGCATCGCCATCCTCGCCACCATCACCTCCTGCATTTTTGGTAGCCTGCTGGGCGCTGTGGCTGGCTTCTTCGGCGGCAAGGTGGACGCGCTGATCATGCGTGCGCTGGACATCTTCATGTCCGTACCTGACATTCTCTTCACCATGGCGGTGGTCTACGCGCTGGGCGCCAACTTCATCAACCTGATGGTCGCCCTGACGCTGACATTCTTTACCAACTATGTCCGTCTTGTCCGCTCTCAGGTGCTGACGCTCTCGGAGCAGGACTATGTGGAGGCGGCCCGTGCCGGCGGCGCAGGCGGCTTGCGGATCATTCTCAGCCACGTGCTGCCCAACTCTGTGGGCGTGATCATCGTCAATACGACGCTGAACGTGGCCAAGATTGTGATCTATGAATCCACCCTGAGCTTTCTGGGTCTGGGTATGCCGCAGCCCGCCCCTGAATGGGGTCAGATGTTGTCCGAGGCGCGTGAATTCATGAGCACCGCGCCGCATCTGCTGCTGTTCCCCGCGCTGGCTATCGTGCTGACCGCCTGCGCCATCAACCTTGTGGGCGACGGCCTGCGCGACGCGCTGGATCCGCACCTGAAGTCCTGACCATCGGGCAGAAAGGATGATAACATGAAGAAGAAGCAACAAGATACCGCGGAGGTCAAGCGGCTGACTGTCCCGGAGGGATACGACGGGCCGATGTTGGATATCCGCGACCTGCGGGTGATCTATAAAACCGATCTGGAAACGGTGGAGGCCATCAACGGCATCTCTCTGCGGATCGGCAAGGGCAAGACCTTCGGGCTGGTGGGTGAGACCGGCGCAGGCAAGACCACTACGGCGCTGTCTATTCTGCGGCTGCTGCCCCATAACACTGGCCGTATCCTCAACGGCGAGATCCTGTTCAACGGCGTGAACCTGCTGGACGAGGACGAGGAGGTCATGCGGGCCGTGCGCGGCAACCTGATCTCCATGGTGTTTCAGGATCCCATGTCCGCGCTGAACCCGGTATACACGGTGGGGGATCAGATCGGTGAGGCTGTGGCACTGCACAACCCTGACTTCACCAAGGAGCAGGTGGAGGAGCGTGTGGATGAGATGCTGAAGCTGGTGGGCATCATGCCCTCCCGCAAGCACGATTATCCCCATCAGTTTTCCGGCGGCATGAAGCAGCGCGTGGTCATTGCCATGGCGCTGTGCTGCGAGCCGGAGCTGCTGATCGCCGACGAGCCCACCACGGCGCTGGATGTGACCATTCAGGCGCAGGTGCTGGCCATGATCCGGGAGCTGCGCGACCGTCTGGGCACCTCCATGCTGATGATCACTCACGATCTGGGTATTGTAGCTCAAACCTGCGACGACGTAGGCGTGATGTACGCCGGCGAGATCATCGAATCCGGCACGGTGGAGGATATCTTTCTGGGTGACAGGCACCATCCCTATACCGTGGGCCTGTTTGACTCCATTCCCAACCTGACCTCCCGTGCCACCCGGCTGAAGCCCATTCCCGGCCTGATGCCGGATCCCACGGCGCTGCCCGACGGCTGCGTTTTCGCCGACCGGTGCAGCCACTGCATGGAGATCTGCAGCACGCAGCACCCTCAGGTGTACACCAACGGCACCCACAAGCTGTGCTGCCATCTGTTTGACAAGGAGCTGGAGAGAGGAGGACAGGAAAATGGAACACAGGACTAACGAAACTCCTCTGCTGCAAACCATCGGACTGCAAAAGTACTTTAAGGTGCGCGGAAACTCCCTGCTCCACGCGGTGGACGGCATCGACCTGACGCTGTATTCCGGCCAGACGCTGGGCGTGGTGGGCGAATCCGGCTGCGGAAAGTCCACGCTGGGCCGCACGATCCTGAAGCTGATTGAGCCGACCGGCGGCCAGATCCTGTACAACGGCAAGGATATCACCAAGCTCAGCACTCGGAAAATGCACCCCTACCGCAAGGAAATGCAGATCATCTTCCAGGATCCCTATTCCAGCATCGACCCCAGAAAGTCTGTGATCGAGGTCATCGCGGAATATATGCTGATCCACAAGGTCTATAAGACCCAAGCCGAGGCGTTCAACCGCGCGGCGGAGCTGATGGATCTGGTAGGTCTGGCCCGCCGCTACACCAACTCCTATCCCCACGAGCTGGACGGCGGCCGCCGCCAGCGCATCGGCATCGCCCGTGCGCTGAGCCTGAACCCCAGGTTCATTGTGTGCGACGAGCCGGTGTCCGCTCTGGACGTATCCATCCAGGCGCAGATTCTGAACCTGCTGATGGATCTTCAGGACGAGCTGGATCTGGCCTACATGTTCGTGACCCACGACCTGTCGGTGGTCAAGCACATCTCCGACAGCATCATGGTCATGTATCTGGGCCGCTGCGTTGAGTTGGCACCCTCGGACGAGCTGTTTGCCAATCCCTTGCATCCCTATACCAAGGCGCTGCTGGCGGCGATCCCGGAGCCCGATTTGGAGCGCAGCCGCAGCAAAAAGCTGGAGGTCATCCGCGGTGAGGTCAGCAGTCCCATCGATCCCAAGCCCAGCTGCCGCTTTGCCGCCCGCTGCGAATACTGCAAAAGCTGCTGTACCGAAAGCAATCCAGAGTTTGTGGAGGTCTCTCCCGGACACTTTGTGTCCTGCTTTCTGGTCAATGACCGCTGATGTACCGTGTCAGGCGGCAGAACCGAAACAGGGAGAAGTCCTATGTATTTGACAGAGAATTTTGAACCGAGGCGCGTTCTTGAGCGCTTCGAGGATATCTGCGCCATCCCCCACGGCAGCGGCCACGAGCAGGCGCTGGGCGACTGGGTCATGGCGCTGGCGGAAAAACGGGGGCACGAGGCCATCCGCGACGCCGCCGGAAACATTCTGGTTCGCGTTGCCGCCTCCCCCGGCTGCGAGGCCGCACCGCCCATTCTGCTGCAGGGTCATCTGGACATGGTGCTGGCGCAGGAGGAGGGGCTGGGACGCGACATGATCCGCGAGCCGGTTCATCTGGTGCTGGAGGGCAGCATCCTGCGGGCTGACCGGACAACGCTGGGCGCGGACAACGCCGTGGGTCTGTGCCACATGCTGGCCTTGATGGATGCCGACGACCTGCGGCATCCGCCCATGGAGCTGCTTTTCACCGTCCGCGAGGAGGAGGGACTTCAGGGCATACAAGCCTTTGATCTATCCCAGCTTCGCGCCCGGCGGATGATCAACATGGACATGGGGGATCCCGACTGCATGGTGATCGGCAGCGCCGGAAGCGCCAAGCTGACGGTGAGCCGTCCGTGCCGTCACGCCTCCTGCCATGACGCAGGTCTGGAAATCTCCATCTCCGGTCTGCGGGGCGGCCACAGCGGCCTTCTGGCAGGAAAGAACCACATCAGTGCACTACATCTTGCGGGCCGTGTTCTGGGAAAGCTGTGCGACGCGCAGCCTGTGCGGCTGATCCAGCTGGAGAGCGACGGCGGCAGCGGCATTCCCCGCAGCGCCCTGCTGCGAGTGGCCGTGCCGGACAAGGACGCCGCCATGACGCTGCTGCGGGACCTGGCGCAAAGCCTTACGGACGAACTGCGGGAGGAACCCGGCTTTTCCATGTCCGCCGCGGAGACCGCCTGCGAGGCCGCAGCCTCCGCCGGGGACACCCGCGCTCTGGCTGATTTTCTTGTGCTGGTGCCCTATGACGTTACCATCCGCAGCACCCTGCATCCCGAGTGGGTGTTGTCCTCCGCGCTGCTGATGGCCGCCCGCTATGAGACGGGACACTTCTCCGGACTGCTGTCCATTCGCGCCAACCGGGACGAGTACTTTGAAGGCACGATGCTGCGCATCAGTACCCTGTGCCGCATGACCGGCGTCACCGCCGCCATGCAGGGCAAATGGATCCCCGCATGGCCGGAAAGTACCGACACGCCGCTGCAAACCGCCTGCCGGGATACCTTCCATGCGCTGTTCCACCGCGAAATGCAGCAGGAGGTAGAGCACGGTACGGTAGAGGTCAGCGTGATCGCCAAGGCGATCCCCGACATGGATATCGTGGGCTTTGCTCCCAAGTCAAGAGGCGCCCACACACCGCAGGAGCACCTGTATCTGGACACAATGGAACCCTTCTGGAAACATCTTACCGCGCTGCTGGCAAGCCTGTGCGAAGGATAAAGCTATATTTGTTTAAAGAGGTATGAAACTATGATTATTGGTGTATTAAAAGAGATCAAGCCCAATGAGTACCGTGTTGCCGCCGTTCCCGCAACGGTAACTGAGATCGTGCGCCACGGCCATACCGTTTACGTAGAGTCCGGTGCCGGACTGGGCAGCGGCTATTCTGACAGCGATTATCAGGCGGCAGGCGCCATCATCGCGGACACCGACACCGTCTGGGAGAATGCCGATCTGTTCTACAAGGTCAAGGAGCTGTTCCCCCAGGAGTTCAAGTGGATGAACAAGGATAAGATCCTGTTCACCTACATCCACTCCAACGCCCACCCCGCCGAGACCGACTGCCTGCTGGACAGCCACGTTTCCGCCGTGGCCTACGAGGACGTTCCCGACAAAAACGGCCACTTCCCCCTGCTGCGCCCCATGAGTGAGCTGGCCGGTAAGGGAGGTTTTCTGGCGGCGCTGCACTATATGCAGTCCGTGAACGGCGGCCCCGGCAAGCTGCTGGCCAATGTAGCCGGTGTGGAGTGCCCCGTCATCACCTGTCTGGGCTGCGGCAATATCGGCGTAGGCGTGGCCGAGCTGGCCTGCGGCTTCGGCAACGAAGTACGGATCCTTGACGTGAACATGGACGTGATGCTGGAAGCTAAGAAGCATCTGCCCGATGTGAGCTTCATGATCTCCAACCGGGCCAATCTGGAAAAGTGCCTGCGGGAGTCCGATGTGATCGTCAATGGTATCCAGTGGGCAAAGGACCGGAAGGATCACATCATCTACCGCGAGGATCTGAAGCTGATGAAGAAGGGCGCCATGATCGTGGACGTGGCCTGTGACGACGAGGGCGCTGTGGAGACCTGCCGCAGCACCACCCATGACGATCCCGTGTACAAGGAGGAGGGCATCCTCCACTATTGCGTGGATAATATTCCCTCCGCTTTCGCCCAGACCGCCTCCATCACACTGGCCAACGCCACCTGCCCCATGCTGCTGCAGATCGCCGACAAGGGCTTCAAGAAGGCCATTGAGGAGAATCCCTATCTCCGCGCCGGTATGACCTGCTATGACGGCAAGCTGACGCTGAAGGAAACCGCCCTGAAGCAGAATCGTCCCTGGACAGACGCGGAAGATCTAATCAAGGTCTGGTAATATACAGTACTGTGCCCAGCACCGTGGAAATATCCTCCGGCTGTCCCGGAGGATATTTCTCGATTTTTATCTCTGCTCTCTGTAGGGGTAGAAAGGACGTCTGAATATGAACACAACAAGCAGAAAAGGGTCGATGACGCTGGCGCTTTGCTGCGGCGTCACCGGCAACGTCATCTGGGGAGCCAGCTATCTCTTTACGCGGATCGCGCAGCAGGAGGCGCCGCCTATGGTGCAGATGTCCCTGCGGTTTCTGCTGGCGTTTCTGCTGCTGAACCTCATGATGCTTTTCGGCTGGGAAAAGATTCGGCTGCGGGGGAAAAATCTGCGGCCGCTCATCGTGCTCTCCTGCGTGGAGCCCATCTACTTCTTCTTTGAGAGCTACGGCATCTACTATTCCAACAGCACCTTTGCCGGCGCTACGCTGGCCATCGTCCCCGTCATCGCCATCGGCATGGGTGTACTGATCCTGAAGGAATACCCCACGCGGAAGCAATTTCTTCTCTGCTTTGTCCCCATCGCGGGTGTGATCCTTGTGACCATTGCCGGCTCCGGATTGGGCGCGGTGCAGCCCATCGGCGTGGTGCTGGTCTTTGGTGCCTGTCTGTTTGCCGCCTTTTACCGGGTGTATAACAAAGATTCCTCGGCGGAATTTACCGCCTTTGAGCGCTCCTATTTCGTGATCGGCATGTGTATGCTGGTATTCACCGTTGCGGCGCTCTGCATGGAGCGCGGCGATCTGACACCCTTTGCGGCGGCGCTCCACAGTAAACGGTTTGTGCTGTCCACACTGGTGCTGAGCGTATTCTGCTCCGTCGCCGCCAATATTCTTGTGAACTACAGCGCCTCTATTCTTCCTATGGCCATTTTCTCCAATCTGGGAAGTCTCATCACCGTCTGCGCCATGTTTCTGGGCATCATCTTTCTGGATGAACCGACAAACGCCATGAGTCTTGTTGGCTCCGCCATGGTGCTGGTGGGCCTGTTCCTCATTGCCCGTGTCAGCGGAGAAAACTCCCGGAAGCCGAAGAAGGAACCCCCGCAGAGGCCCGACGGTCAATCATGAAATCACATTAAAACGCAGCAAGCCCACCCCGTTAAGGGGCAGGCTTGCTGCGTTCGCCTTATTTTGTAGGCGTGACCATCTTTTCCGGCTGCACGATCCGGTCATACACTTCCTCCGACAGACTTCCTCTGGCCAGCACGGCTTCCCTGAGGGTAAGCCCCTCCTGCAATGCCTTTTTGGCGCAGGCGGCGGCCTCCTCATAGCCGATCTCGGGGGTCAGGCAGGTGACCAGCATCAGCGAATTGTTCAGGTTTTCCTCCATCCGCCGCGCGTTGGGGGTGATGCCATCCACACAGTGGACGCGGAAGGAATCCATGGCGTCTGCCAGCAGATTGCAGGACAGCAGGAAGTTGTACGCCGACACCGGCAGGAACACGTTCAGCTGGAAATTGCCCTGCGAGGCCGCCACGCTGATGGCGGTATCGTTGCCCATGACCTGCACGGCCACCATGGTCAGCGCCTCGCACTGGGTGGGATTGACCTTGCCCGGCATGATGCTGCTGCCCGGCTCGTTGGCGGGAATGTTCAGCTCGCCGATGCCGCAGCGCGGGCCGCTGGCCTCCCATCGGATGTCGTTGGCGATCTTCATCAGATTACAGGCCAGCGCTTTCAGCGCACCGTGGGCAAAAACCAGCGCATCCTTCGCGGTAAGGGCGTGGAATTTGTTTTCATCCGGAATAAATGCCACACCGGTCAGCACGGAAAGCTTCCGGCATACCGCCGCGTCAAAGCCCTGCGGCGCGTTCAGCCCCGTGCCCACGGCAGTACCGCCGATGGCCAGCCTGCGCAGCTCCGTCAGGCTGCTCTCCAGCATCCGGCAGGGCGCCGCCACCATCTCGCGCCAGCCGGAAACCTCCTGCGCGAAGCGGATAGGCGTGGCGTCCTGCAAATGGGTACGCCCGATCTTGATGATCTCCGGATACGCCTCCTCCAGCCCCTTGAAGGACTTCTCCAGCCGCTGCGCGGCAGGCAGCACCTTCTGAGAAACGGCCAGCACGGCGGCAATGTGCAGCGCCGAGGGATAGGTGTCGTTGCTGGACTGGGAGCGGTTGGCGTGATCGTTGGGGTGCACCGTGACGCCGTGATCCGCCGCGATGTGGCTGATGACCTCGTTGACGTTCATGTTGGTCTGGGTGCCGCTGCCGGTCTGCCAGACCACAAGGGGGAACTCCTCGTCCCACTTCCCTGTCCGGATCTCCTGACAGGCCCGCGCAATAACGTTCGCCTGCTCTTTGCTGAGCAGCCCGTCCTCAAAATTCGCCTGTGCGCAGGCCTCCTTGAGATAGGCGAAGGCGGTGATGATCTCCTGCGGCTGGCGCTGGCCGCCGATTTTGAAATTGTCCTTGCTTCGCTGGGTCTGCGCGCCCCAATGGCGCTCGGCAGGCACCTGCACCTGCCCCATGGTGTCGTGTTCGATTCGATATTTCATAGTCGTTTCCTATTTAATTTAGATACGGGCCACGCCGTCTTTCCTCGCGGCCTCTGCGGCAGCGTGAGCCACCGCGTCCCGAAGACGGGGATCAAACGCCTTGGGAAGAATGTAATCGGCGGACAGCTCCTCGTCGCTGACGAGACCGGCAATGGCATACGCGGAGGCGATCTTCATATTCTCGGTGATCTGGCTGGCCCGGACGTCCAGTGCGCCGCGGAAAATACCGGGGAAGCAGAGCACATTGTTGATCTGGTTGGGATAGTCGCTGCGGCCGGTGGACACCACCGCCGCACCAGCGGCCTTGGCCTCGTCGGGGAAGATCTCCGGCGTGGGATTGGCGCAGGCGAAGATGATGGGATCCTTGGCCATGGTGCGGATCATGTCCGCTGTCAGCACCCCCGGTGCCGAGACGCCGATAAACACGTCGGCGCCCTTGATGACCTCGGCCAGCGTACCGGACTGCTTTTCGCGGTTCGTCACGGCGGCGATAGCCTGCTTGGCGGGGTTCAGCCCCTCGCGTCCCTCATAGATGGCGCCGGAGCGGTCGGTCATGATGACGTTTTTCAGGCCCATACTCAGCATCAGCTTGATGATAGCCGTTCCTGCCGCACCTGCACCGCTGGTGACGATCTTCACGTCCTCCAGCCTTTTGCCCACCACCTTAAGGGCGTTGATGAGGCCCGCCAGCGTGATGACGGCGGTACCGTGCTGGTCATCATGGAATACGGGGATATCGCACGCGGCCTTGAGCCGTTCCTCGATCTCGAAGCAGCGGGGCGCGGAGATGTCCTCCAGATTGATGCCGCCGAAGCTGCCCGCCAGCAGGGAAACCGTCTTTACAATGTCATCCACGTTTTTGCTGCGGATGCACAGCGGGATGGCGTCCACGCCGCCGAACTCCTTAAAGAGCACACATTTGCCCTCCATCACGGGCATACCGGCTTCGGGACCGATATCGCCCAGTCCCAGCACGGCGGTGCCGTCCGTGACCACCGCCACCGTGTTCCAGCGGCGGGTGAGCTCATAGCTTTTGCGGATATCCTTCTGGATCTCCAAACAGGGCTGCGCGACGCCCGGCGTATATGCGAGGGACAAGGCCTCTTTGCTGTCCACCTTTGCGCGGGAAACGATCTCGATCTTGCCGCGCAGCTGCTCATGCAGCTTCAGTGATTCTGTTGCATAATCCATGTGTTTCGCCCTTTCGTCTTGTACTTTAACCTACAAGATAAAGCCAATGGGTGTATTTGTCAAATCTTTTTTCTCCGGCCAAAGGGAAAAGCTTTCACGGCCACAAAGCGGAACACCGACCGCAAATTTTCCAAGATTGCAAGAAAAGATTCCGTATCGCTGAACGCACAGGATTGACGGAGAAACCAGATTCCATTACACTATATATTAGTATAATTCCGGCTATTGGCAAAAGCGTACCGATGCTTTTCCTTTTCCGCCGCGTTATTCTATTATAAATATAACGTAATCGAGGAGGACTGACCGTGATTTTTTATACCGCCGATCTTCACTTTCTCTATGAGGCGCTGCTGTCCTCCCGGCCCTTTGCCACAGTGGAGGAGATGGACGAGACGCTGATCCGCAATTGGAACGAAACGGTATCGCCGGAGGACACCGTGTATCTGGTGGGTGATATCGGGTATAACGAGGGGCAGGTTCCCCACCAGCTGCTCTCCCGCCTGACGGGACACAAGCACCTGATCCGGGGCAACCACGACACCGGGTACGAGGACGCCGCCTCCCTCTACCGCTATTTCGAGACCATCACCGACTTCAATGAGATCGACGACGGTGAGACCCATATTCTGCTGTGCCACTACCCCATCATTTACCGCAAGCGGGGCTATATGATCCACGGCCACATTCATCAGAGCCGGGGACAGGAGTACCAACTGCTGAAGGAGCTGCCCCGTGTGCTGAACGCCGGGGTGGATATCAATTTCTACCGCCCCGTGACGCTGGAGGAGCTGATCGAAAACAACCGCGCCTTCTACAGCGGTGAGTGGGATGACCTGATCCCTCCGCCGCCCCGCACGCCCCGGGGCGATAAGGGCTGGCTTCCGGCCACGCCGGACTTCCGCCCCATCCCGGAGCGGCCAAACGGCCAATGAAAGGAGCATGCCCCATGGAGCAGGAAAAACGGGACAGCGTGAAATCGCTGGGCAAGGCGCTGCATCTGATCGACATTATCAATCAGGCCCGCACCCCCATGACCCTCATGAGCCTGAGTCAAGTCTCCGGCTTTTCCAAAAGCACCGTCTACGCGCTGCTGAGCACCCTGCGCTGCTACGACTGCATCCGGCAGAGCAGCAACGGCCGTTACTATCTGGGTACGCGGCTGTTTGAGTGGGGCTGCGGCGTGTCGGCGTCGTGGGAGCTGAACAACGTGGCCCGGCCCTATCTGGAAAAGCTGGCGGCCCACACCGACGCCACGGCGCTGCTGAGCCGTATCGAGGGAAACAGCGTGGTGGTCATCGACCAGTCCACCGCCATGTGCGGCGGCATCTACGTCACCACCGAGATTGGAACCCTCCTGCCGCTGCACGCCACCTCTCAGGGGAAGCTGCTGCTGGCGGCCATGTCGGACGCCTCGGCCAAAGCATTTCTCAGCGGCGCGGGGCAGCTGGAGTCCTTCACGCCCCACACCATCGTGGAGCAGGAGAGCATCCTGCGGGAGCTGGGGCAAATTCGCGCCAACGGCTACGCCGTGGAAAACGGCGAATACAAGATCGGCCTGCGGTCGGTCTCCGCGCCGGTTTACGACCGCTGCGGCGTCATGAGCTACGCGCTCAGCGTGGTGGGACTGTTCCGCAAGGTGCGCTCTCAGGAATTTGAGGAAGTGGTGGCCTGCGTCAGCGCCACGGCACGGCAGCTGACGGGTACTGCCTGAAACAAAAGATTCCGCAATGCGGAACAAAAATTCCGTTATGCGGTGTCCGCCGCGTTGACGGAATACGGTAAAAATCGGTAAAATGTAAATAGGGCGAATGTTGCCCTATCACTTTTATACTTCGTTGTTCCGTAAAAAGAACAACGAGTAAAAAATGAAAAAGGAAAGGAAACAACACACATGAGAGTGAAACATTCTCTAAAGCGGCTGACTTCGCTGCTGCTGTGTCTGGTCATGCTGATGCAGACAGTGGTAGTGGCGTCGGCAGCTGGGTTCAACCCCAAAGCTGAGACGCCTGAACCTACGGCGGCAGATGCCTTCGAGTTCAGCAAAGGAACGATCACGGATTATGTCGGCAGCGACACCAACGTGGTCATTCCCGCCGCCATTGACGGCACGCCTGTTACCTCAATCGGACAGGCCGCGTTTATGGACAAGAGCATCGAAAATGTTGTGATCCCCAGCACTGTTAAGTATGTGGGCGACTACGCTTTCGATGCGTGCGACGATCTGAACAGCCTGTATTTCTATGGCGATGTCCCGAGCAATCTGGATAGTGCCACTTATGATATGGATACGAGTGTCACCATTTACTGCAAGAATACGTATCAGAGCGACTATGAGTATGAAGTGGGCGACTATTTCTCCGTGTCCGGCAGCATTAAGAGCACGCTGGAAGACCCCGCCTAGGGAAGTATCATTGTCCCTGAATCGTTTCATCGCCTTATCCGTAGCAAGCGGA
>ERZ825896.2011-NODE-2011-length-20728-cov-9.645770_pt1 | contig 20728 bp, 19 predicted proteins | sample MGYA00519858_ERZ825896 | MGnify/ENA primary metagenome ERZ825896 (study PRJEB31778, sample SAMEA3449214) | human gut metagenome | biome: human gut; feature: human-associated habitat; material: faeces | place: United Kingdom | collected 2010/2012 ...
TTGGGAGAAAAAACGGGCGCGATTTTGTGAAATCAAGGTCTGCCAAACGGCGCGCGTTTGTGATAAAATACAGAAAACAGCCATAGGCTGCTGGCAGAACGCCTGTTTCCGGTACGATGTGCCGAAGCAGGATCAACGGCGAAAGGAAGACTGTACATGAAAACATTACTCAAGGGCGGCACGGTGGTATCCGGCAGCGGATCGCAGGTCTGCGACGTGCTGATTGACGGCGAGAAAATTGAACAGGTTGCGGCGCAGATTACCTGCCCGGAGGCGAATGTGGTCGATGTGACGGGAAAGCTCCTGTTCCCGGGCTTTATTGACGCGCACACGCATTTTGATCTGGACGTCTGCAATACGACGACAGCGGATAATTTTGACACCGGTACCCGCAGCGCCATCCGCGGCGGCACGACGATGGTCATTGACTTCGCCTGCCCCAACAAGGGCGAGAGCCTGCAATACGGGCTGGACCTCTGGCACAAAAAAGCCGACGGCAGATCAAGCTGCGACTACAGCTTCCACATGACCATCGACGACTGGAATGACGCAATAAAGGCAGAGGTGCCGAAGATGTTCGAGCAGGGCATCTCGTCGTTCAAGATGTATATGACGTATCCGGCAATGATGATCGGCGACAAGGACCTTTTCTATGCGCTCGAGGAAATCAAACGCTTCGGCGGCATCGCGGGCGTCCACTGCGAAAACGCGGGCGTCATTGACGCGCTGATTGAGCAGCACAAGAAAGACGGCAAAATGAAACCGGCCTCGCACCCGGAGTGCCGCCCGAACGCGACCGAGGCGGAGGCGGTGGCGCATCTGCTGCGCATCTGCGAGGTGGCAGATACGCCGGTCGTGATCGTCCATCTGAGCACGAAAGAAGCGCTGGGCGAGGTTCTGGCAGCAAGAGCGAGAGGGCAGAAGGTCTATGTGGAGACCTGCCCGCACTATCTGACGCTGGACGAGTCCGGCTATTATGAAGAAGACTTCCGCAAGGCAGCGGGGTATATCTGCGCGCCTCCGCTGCGGACGAAGGCAGACCAGGAGCTGCTTTGGAAGGGGCTTTATAACGGCGCGATTCAGACCGTCTCTACCGACCACTGCAGCTTTACGCTTGCGCAGAAGGAAGCGGGAAGGGAAGATTTCACGAAGATTCCCGGCGGTCTTCCCGGCGTGGAGACCAGAGGCGTTCTGATGTACACCTTCGGTGTTGCCGCGGGCAAAATCACAAAGGAAAAAATGGCAGAGGTTCTCAGCGAGAATCCGGCGAAGCTCTACGGCGCGTACCCGAGAAAGGGCGCGATTCTCCCCGGCAGCGACGCGGACATCGTGGTCTACGACCCGGACGCCGATACGACCGTTTGCGCGGCAGACATGATCTCTGCGGCAGAATATACGCCCTATGAGGGCATGCGCACGAGCGGTTCGATTGCGCAGGTCTATCTGCGCGGGCAGCTGGCGGTGGACCACGGCGAGGTGCGCACGGGCGCAATCGGCACGTTTATTCCCCGGAAGACCGGGTGCCTGTAAGCGATTCGTTGAAGCACCCTTCGGGAGTTTTTCGAAGGGTGCTTTTTTCTGCCGCCACGCCCGGCAGAAAAAACCGACCGTGTTTCCACGGTCGGTTGATGTGCAGCTGTTACGGCATAAGCGCCACGTCGCAGATGATATCCGCGCATTTGTCGATGCCCAGCGTGCCGGAGTCGAGGCACAGATCGTAGTTCTCCGCTTCGCCCCAGTTGCAGTTGGTGTAGTGCTTGTAGTAGACCTTGCGCTTGCTGTCTTTTTCCTGCAGACGCTTCTGCGGGGTCTGCTTCGTCTCGCCGTACAAGCGCACAATGCGCTCGGCGCGATGCTCCATATCGGAATGGATGAAAATATGCAGCGTGTCCGGACGGTCCTTGAGGATGAAGTCCGCACAGCGACCGACAATGACGCACGGACCCTTCTCCGCCAGGTCGCGGATGACGTTGGTCTGGCAGACATAGAGCTTGTCGGAAACGGACATCGTGTCGATCAGACCCATCGGATGGGCAGAGACCGCGATATTGAACAGGAAGCTGCTGGTGACGGAGGCGTATTCGCCGATCTCCTCGATGAACTCGTGCGAGAAGCCGCTCTCCTTTGCGACCTTGTCGACCAGCTCCTTATCGTAATAGGGGATGCCGAGTTTCTCGGCCACCGCCTTGCCGATGCTTCTTCCGCCGCTGCCAAACTGGCGGCTGATGGTGATGACCTTGTTTGTCATAAAAACTCCCCCTTATTTTTGATGCCCCTATTATACACCAAAATGCTCGGGATGACAATGAAAAATTTCCGTCAGGACGGCATCAAAGATACGGCCGCATGTCCTTGACCAGCTGATCCTCCAGCCGGATGAGCGACTGGGCGATGTCCTTCGCCTCACGGCTGGCCGTCGGATACTGGTTGCAGTAGCGGGCGAGCGACTTGATGCCCATCGAGCAGCCGGTCGAGATGAGGTCGGCCGTCGTCGCGTCGCCGGGCTTCATGGCGAGCATCGCCTCCGTCTTCATCCAGGACATGGCGCGGGCGGCCGGATCGGCGGACTTTGCCTCTTTGCCCTGCGCGCGCAGCAGCGCCTTCGTCTCGGCGGCGAGCGACTCATGCTGGCGCTTGCTGCTCGCGAGCCGCCGCTGCAGCGGCCCGACCGGGCTGTTTTTCAGCACGTCGTCCAGCGAGCGGATGGCCATATCGGTCCCCGCCGCGCACTCGGACAACAGATGCAGCGTGTCTTCGTTCATCTTGCATCTCCTCCTTTCAGACTCTGCAATTATTGTGTTCCAAAACCGGAAAAAATATGATACAATGCGGAAAAAGGAGGCATGCATATGCGTATGGAACGAACGGTCCGCGAGATCGCGGGCGACTACGCCGTGCTGGAAAACGAATCCGGCGGCACGACTGAGGTCGCGCTGGCCCTGCTGCCGGACGGCGTCCGCGAGGGCATGGTGCTCATTTTTGAAAATTTCGAATACCGAATCAAAGAATAAAGGAGAAGGGCTATGATCCGTCATATCGTGATGTGGAAGTTCCGCGAAGGAGAAGAAGAAAACCGGGAGAAATTTCTCTCCGGCCTGCAGGCGCTGGATGGTGTGATCCCCGAGATCCGCCATATGGAGATCCACCGCAGCTGCAAGCCCGGCAACCCCTACGACGCCTGCCTGATCGCCGACTTTGACGATCTGGAGGCCCTCAGCCGCTACAAAAACGACCCCCGCCACGTCGCCGTCTCCACCCTCTGCAAATCCATCCGCGAATCCCGCGGCGCGATCGACTACGAGCTGTGAAAAAGGCTCCCCTCCCAGGGGAGCTTTTTTCGCTGTGGGATTATTTTCCCAAGCGGCACAAGGCGACGGGTTCTGCGGGGGAAAGGTGGCAAACTGGGAGCATCCTGTGAGAAGAGGGGATGCGCATGAAAAAACGGCTGCCGGAGATCCTGTGCATGGCGGCGGTGCTCGTGGGGCTGCTGGCGCTGGCGGCGCAGGCCGGGGCGGAGCAGACGCACCGGGCGTACCTGTACGGCTACCCGGACGGGACCATCCGGCCGGAGGCGGAGGTGAGCCGCGCGGCCTTCGCCTGCATTCTGCTGCGGCTGGCAGAGAATGAGCTGCCGGAGGGCGCGCGCGTGCGCTTCTGGGATGTACCGGGGACGAGCTGGGCCTACGCGGCCGTTACGCGGCTGGCGGGGCTGGGGCTGCTGCCGTTCGGGTCGGACGGCTGGTTCCGGCCGGACGCGGGGCTCACGTGGCGGGACTTTTCCGGCGTGCTGGACAAGCTCGCGCAGATGGAGGCCGGGCGTGCGGCCTTCCCGGTGCTGGCCGCGGCCTGGAGCGAGAAGACGCTGGCCGCCGCCGAGGCGGACGAGACCGCGGCAGAGGCCGTCCTTACCCGCGCGGAGCTTGCCCGGGCGCTCAACAGTCTGCTCGGCCGCTGCCCGGACGGGCAGGACGCGCAGCTGCAGGCTGCCGCCTGGTACCGCGACAACCAGGACCAGACCGCCTGGTACTACGCGGACCTCATCGAAGCCTCTGTCGACCACACCTGCAGGCTTTTGCCGCAGGGCGAGCAGTGGACAGCCATCGGGTAAGGCAGCACCGCACAATTGCGTCTGCGCGCTTCGGCGGATCTTTTCCGCCAATCCTGCGGCGTTGCCTCAAAAAGTCTGCCCTTCCGGGCAGGCTTTTTCTCTGCGTGTTCACGATTTATTCAAGCAAAATGTGTGCCGGTATGGCATAATATACTATTCAGAAAGCAAAAAAAGTGAGGGGCGGACGCATGCAGGATTTTGTTGTATTTGACCATGTCTGTAAGACCTATCAGATGGGAGACGTGCGCATTGAGGCGCTGAAGGACGCGTCGTTTACGATCGACGAGGGGGAGATCTGCGTCATCGTCGGCCAGTCCGGCGCGGGCAAGACCACGCTCCTGAACATCCTCGGCGGCATGGACCGGCTCACCTCCGGCCATGTGCTGCTCGCGGGCGAGGACGTGGCGGACTACAGCCGCAAGCGCCTGACGACCTACCGCCGCCACGAGGTCGGGTTCGTGTTCCAGTTTTACAATCTGCTGCCCAATATGACGGCGCTGGAAAACGTGCAGATCGCAAGCCAGCTGTGCAAGGATCCGCTGCCGGCCGACGAGGTCCTGCGGCAGGTCGGCCTCGGCGAGCGGATGCAGAATTTCCCCGCGCAGCTCTCCGGCGGCGAGCAGCAGCGCGTGGCCATTGCCCGCGCGCTGGCAAAGCGGCCGAAGCTGCTGCTGTGCGACGAGCCGACCGGCGCGCTCGACGACCAGACCGGCAAGCAGATCTTGTCCCTGCTGCAGGCGCAGAGCCGCGCGGGCGGCATGACCGTCGTCATCATCACGCACAACTCGGCGCTGACCGCCATGGCCGACCGGGTCATCCGCGTGAAAAGCGGGCAGATCGCCGGCGTCCGGATCAATGAACATCCGACGCCCGTCGAGCAGATCGAGTGGTGAGCGGCATGGGGAAGCTGACGCTGCGGGAGATCCGCAGAAGTTTGGGCCGGTTTCTGGCCATCGCGGCCATCGTGGCGCTGGGCGTGGGCTTTTTCTGCGGCCTGCGGCTGACGAAGACGGCCATGGTGCGCACGCTGGACGCCTACGCCGAGGCGCAGCAGATGTACGATTTCCGCCTCGTGAGCACCATCGGCTTTGACGAGACCGACGCGGCCAAAATCGCCGACGACAGCCGTGTCGCCGCGTGCGAGGGCACAAAGAGCGCCGACGCGCTGACCAGCACGGCGGGCGGCGCGTCGCGGGCATGCAAATTTCTGTCGCTGCCCGAGACGCTCGACCTGCCGAGCCTGAAGGCCGGGCGGCTGCCGCAGACGGCGGACGAGTGTCTGGCCGATGGGATGCTGTACTCGGAACAGGATCTCGGGCAGAAGATCGTGCTCTCGGAGGAGAATGACGACGATACGCTGGGGCAGTTCACCCGGCGGGAATTCACCATCGTCGGCATCGCCAAGAGCGTTCTGTACATCAACTATGAGCGCGGCAGCACGTCGGTCGGCAGCGGGTCGCTGTCCGCCTTCGTGTACGTGCTGCCGGAGGCGTTTGACTTTGACTACGATACGGAGCTGTATCTGCGCCTGACGGACCGGGCGGGCGAGATCTACTCGGACGAATACAAGGCGCACATCGACGACGCCGAGCCCTGGGTCACCGCGCTTGCGGAGCAGTGCGCGGACGACCGCGGCACGCGGCTGCATGACGACGCGGCCGAGACGCTGGCTGACGCCCGCGAAACGCTCGACGAAAAGCAGCAGGAGCTGGCGGACGCGAAGCAGAAGCTCGAAGACGCCAAGCAGACGCTGGCGGACGCCGAACAGGACGTCCTGGACGGCGAGCAGAAGCTCGCCGATGCGAAGGAGGAGGCCGACCGCGAGCTGGCCGACGCCTATCAGAAGCTCGTCGACGGCCAGAAGGAGATCGAGGAGAACGAGCAGAAGCTTGCAGACGCCCGCAAGGAGCTCGCGGACGGCGAACAGAAGCTCGCCGACGCGCAGGCAGAATATGACGACGGCGCGGCCAAGCTGGCCGAGGCCAGAGAGGAGCTTCGCAAACAGTTTAACGAGACTGTCGGCGAGCTGCAGGCCGGGCAGGCGGAGATCGACAAGAATCAGGCGCAGCTCGACCAGAAGCGCGCGGAGCTCGCCGCGCAGAAGGCCCAGCTCGAAGCGACCAAGGCGCAGCTGAAGGAGGAGCTTGGCAGCGAAATGCTCTCCGAGGAGCAGCGGGCGCAGCTGCAGGCACAGCTCGCGCAGGTCGAGGCCGGGCTGCAGAAGATCGAGGCCGCCGGGCCGGAGCTCGACGCGGCGCAGCAGCAGATCGACGCGGCGCAGGCGGAGCTCAACGCAGGCAGCGAGGAATTCGGCGACGGGCTGGAGGAGGCCAACGCTGAGATCAGCGAAAACCAGAAAAAGCTCGACGAGGCCAAGGCTACGCTCGATGAAAAAAATCAGGAGCTGGCCGATGCAAAGCAGGAGCTCGCCGATGGCGAGCAGCAGCTTGCCGACGCAAAGCAGGAGCTGGCGGACGGCTGGGCCGATTACTACAGCGGCAAGGCCGAGGCCGAGCAGAAGATCGCCGACGCGGAAGCCGAGCTTGCCGACGCGAAGCAGCAGCTCACGGATGGCAAACAGGACATCGCCGACGCCGAAGTGGAGCTCTCGGACGGCGAACAGAAGCTGGCCGACGCGGAGCAGGAGTATCAGGACGGGCAGGACGCGCTCGAAAAGCTCGAAAACCCGGACGTGTTCGTGCTGGACCGCAGCAGCAACATCGGCTACGCCTGCTTTGAGAGCGATTCGGATATCGTGCGGGGCGTCTCGCGTGTGTTCCCGCTGTTTTTCTTCGCCGTGGCGGCGCTCGTGTGCATCACGACGATGACGCGCATGGTCGACGAGCAGCGCACGCAGGCGGGCGTTTTGAAGGCCATGGGCTACTCCAACGGCGCGATCTTCCTGGTCTATTTCCTCTACGCCGGGAGCGCTTCGGTGCTCGGCTGCGTGGTTGGCATCGCGGCGGGCTCGTATTTCCTGCCGAAGATGATCTGGCAGGGGTATAATATCATGTACGGCTTTACGGACATCCTGTATGCGTTCGACTGGCCGCTGGCGCTGTTGTCCGCGGGGGCGTATCTGCTCTGCGCGCTCGGCACGACGTGGTACGTCGCGCATGCGGAGCTGCAGCGGCCCGCGGCGGAGCTCATCCGCCCCAAGGCCCCGAAGGCGGGCAAGCGGATCTTGCTGGAGCGGCTGCCGGGCCTCTGGAACCGGATCCCGTTTTTGCATAAGGTCTCCATCCGCAACATCCTGCGGTATAAAAAGCGGATGATCATGATGATCATCGGCATCGGCGGCTGCACGGCCCTGCTCATCACCGGCTATGGCATTCAGGATTCCATCAGCAACGTCGTCGACTATCAGTACAGCGAGATCACCCGCTACGACGCGTCGGTCACGTTCCAGCACGCGCTGAACGAGACGGAGCGCACGGCCTTCGCCGCGCTCTGCGAGGAAGAAGCCGAAGAATATCTCTTCGTGGCCGAAAAGAGCGCCGACGCCAGCGCGGGCAGCACGGTCAAGACGACGAACGTCGTCTGCCCGGCGTCCGGCAGCGTGGAGGGCTTTGTCGACCTGCATGAGAAGGACAAAACGCCGGTCGCCTATCCCGAAAACGGTGCGTGCGTCATCAGCCGCGGGCTGGCCGAGGCGCTGCAGCTGTCGGCGGGCGACACCATCACGCTGCAGAGCGGCACGCGCGAAGCGCAGCTGCAGGTCGCGGCGGTCTTTGAAAACTATGTCTACAACTACGTCTACCTGACGGCGGAAAGCTGGGCGCAGTGCTTCGGCGAAGCGCCGGCATACGAGCAGGCCTGGGTCAACTTCCCGCCTGACGCCGATGCCCACGCGGCCTCGGCCGCGCTGGCGGGGGCGAAGAACGTCGCCTCCGTGAGCCTCAGCAGCGATTTCCGCGCGCGCGTGGCGACGATGATGGAAAGCCTGCGGTACATCGTGGTGGTCGTGGTGGTCTGCGCGGCGGCGCTGGCGTTCATCGTGCTGTATAACCTCACAAACATCAACATCACCGAGCGCGAGCGGGAGATCGCCACCATCAAGGTCCTCGGCTTCTACGACAGCGAGACGAACCGCTATGTGTTCCGCGAGAACATCATCCTGACGGTGCTCGGCGCGCTTGTGGGTCTGCCGATGGGCAAGGCGCTGCACGCCTACGTCATGTCGCAGATCCGCATCGACCTCATGTGCTTCGACGTGCGGGTGGCGCCGGGCAGCTATCTGCTCTCCGCGGCGCTGACGCTTGCGTTCGGACTGCTGGTCAATCTGGCGCTGCGCCGGAAGATCCGCGCCATCGACATGGCCCAGGCGCTCAAATCCATCGAATAGCATCCGAAGAGAGAAGAGAAACGAATGAAGAAACTGCTTGTCTATCTGCGGCCCTACCGGCTGCAGGCCATCCTCGCGCCCGTGTTCAAGCTGCTGGAGGCGGCGTTTGAGCTGCTGGTGCCGCTCATCATGGCAGATATCATCGACGTCGGCATCGCGGCGGGCGACACGGGCTATATCCTGAAAAAATGCCTGCTGCTCGTGGGCCTCGGCCTGTGCGGCTTTGCCAGCGCGACCTGCGCGCAGTATTTTTCCGCCAAGGCCGCGACCGGCGCGACGGCCAGTCTGCGCCACGCGCTCTTTGCGCATATCCAGTCGCTGTCGTATGCGGAGCTCGATACCATCGGCCCGGCCACGCTCGTCACGCGGATGACGAGCGACATGAACCAGGTGCAGACCGGCCTCAACCTCACGCTGCGGCTGCTGCTGCGCTCGCCGATCGTCGTGTTCGGCTCGATGATCATGGCGTTTACGATCGACGTGCGCTCGGCGCTCATCTTCGTCGTGACGATCCCGGTGCTCTTTGCCATCGTCTTTGCCATCATGCTCAGCTGCATCCCGCTCTACCGCCGGGTGCAGGCGAAGCTCGACGGCGTGACGGGCGCGGCGCAGGAGAACCTGTCCGGCGTGCGCGTCATCCGCGCCTTTACCCGCGAGCAGACCGAGACGGAGAGCTTTGACGGCCGTCTGGACGGACTGTTTGCCGCGCAGCGGTTCGTGGGCAAGCTGTCGGCGCTTTTGAACCCGCTGACGTATGTGGTCATCAATCTGGCGATCGTGGCGATCTTAAAGACCGGCAGCGTCCGCGTGGACGCGGGTATCATCACGCAGGGCCAGCTGATCGCGCTGTATAACTACATGTCGCAGATCCTGGTCGAGCTCATCAAGTTCGCCAACCTGATCCTGAACATCACAAAATCCGTCGCCTGCGCGGGCCGGATCTCGCAGGTGCTGGAGACGAAGTCCAGCATGGCCGACGGGCAGAACGCCCTGCCGGACGGCAGCGGCAGCCCGGCGCTGCAGTTCTGCGGCGTCTCGTTCCGCTATCCCGGTGCGGGCGCGGACGCGCTCAGCGATATCAGTTTCTCCGCCGCGCCCGGGCAGACCATCGGCGTCATCGGCGGCACCGGCGCGGGCAAATCCACGCTGGCGAACCTCATCCCGCGGTTTTACGACGCGACGCAGGGACAGGTCCTTGTGTGCGGCGAAGACGTGCGGCAGCTGCGGCTGCAGGCGCTGCGGCCCTCGATCGGCGTCGTGCCGCAGAAGGCGCTGCTCTTCTCCGGCACCATCCGCGACAATCTCCGCTGGGGCAATGCCCAGGCCAGCGATGAAGACCTCTGGCAGGCACTGCAGGACGCGCAGGCCGATCAGGTCGTCCGCGGCAAGCAGGGCGGGCTGGACGCGGAAGTCGAGCCCGGCGGGCGCAATTTCTCCGGCGGCCAGCGCCAGCGGCTGACGATCGCCCGCGCGCTGGTGCGGAGGCCCGCCATCCTCATCCTCGACGACAGCGCCTCCGCGCTGGACTTTGCCACCGACGCCGCGCTTCGCAAGGCGCTGGCGCATCTGCCGTGGAAGCCCACGGTCGTGCTGATCTCGCAGCGCGTGTCCTCCATCCGCCACGCGGATCAGATCCTTGTGCTCGACGACGGCCGTCTGGCCGGGACCGGCACGCATGACGAGCTGCTGCAGAGCTGCCCGGTCTATCAGGAGATCTGCCGCTCGCAGTATAAGAAGGAGGATGCGCAATGAAGCATGATTCATCCTGGGCGCTTCGGCGCGTGCTCAAAAGCCTCGGGCGGTATCTGCCGCTTCTGATCGTGTCTCTGGTGCTGGCGGCGGCCAGCGTGGCGGGGACGCTCTATATCCCCATTCTGGTCGGCGACGCCATCGACGCCGTCGTCGGCCCGGGGCAGGTCGATTTTGCCGCGGTCGGCATGCTGGCTGCGAAGATCGCCGTGCTGGCCGCGGGGACGGCGCTTCTGCAGTGGGTCATGGCGGCCATCCACAACCGGGTCTGCTTCGCCGTGACGCGCGACGTGCGCCGGCAGGCGTTCGCCCACCTGCAGCGTCTGCCGCTGGCCTATCTCGACAGCCATCCGGCGGGCGATACGCTCAGCCGCATGATCGCGGACGTCGACCAGTTTGCCGACGGTCTGCTCATGGGCTTCACACAGCTGTTTACGGGCGTTTTGACCATCGTGGGGACGCTCGGCTTCATGCTCTCGATCAGCGTGAAGATCACGCTGGTGGTCGTCGTGCTGACGCCGCTATCCCTGCTGGTGGCGAAGTTCATCGCGGGGCACACCTACTCCATGTTCCAGACGCAGTCCAAGGCCCGCGGCGAGCAGACCGCGCTCATCAATGAGCAGCTCGGCGGCCAGCGCGTCGTGCAGGCGTTCTCGCATGAGGCCGAGAGCCTTGCGCAGTTTGACGAGATCAATGACCGCCTGACCGCCGCGACCATGCGCGCGACCTTCTTCTCGTCGATGACGAACCCCTCGACCCGCATCATCTACAATATCATCTACGCCTGCGTGGGCTTTACCGGGGCGCTGAGCGCGGTGGCGGGGGCCATTACGGTCGGCGGGCTGTCGTGCTTCCTCAGCTATGCCAACCAGTACGCCAAGCCTTTCAATGAGATCACCGGCGTCGTCACCGAGCTGCAGAACGCGCTGGCCTGCGCCGCGCGGGTCTTCGAGCTCATCGACGAGCTGGCGGAGATCCCCGACGCGCCCGATGCCAGGGTGCTGACCGACGCCTCCGGCAGCGTGCAGCTGACGAATGTCGCCTTCTCCTACACGCCGGAGCAGCGGCTCATCGAGGAGCTGGACCTCACGGTCCGGCCCGGCGAGCGCGTGGCCATCGTCGGCCCGACGGGCTGCGGCAAGACGACGCTCATCAACCTCCTCATGCGCTTCTACGACGTGAAGGGCGGCTCCATCGCCGTGGACGGCAGCGACATCCGCACCGTGACGCGGCAGAGCCTGCGCCATCAGTATGGTATGGTCCTGCAGGACACCTGGCTCAAATCCGGCACCGTGCGGGAAAATATCCGCCTGGCCAAGCCCGATGCGGCCGACGAAGAGGTCGAGACGGCCGCGAAAAAGGCGCACGCCGATTCGTTCATCCGCCGCCTGCCGAACGGCTACGATACGATGCTCTCCGACACGGGCGGGGCGCTGTCCGCGGGGCAGCGGCAGCTGCTGTGCATCGCGCGCGTGATGCTCTGCCTGCCGCCGATGCTGATCCTCGACGAGGCCACGAGCTCCATCGATACCCGCACGGAAGTGAAGATCCAGCAGGCCTTCGACGAGATGATGCAGGGCCGGACGAGCTTTGTCGTGGCCCACCGCCTCTCGACCATCCGCGAAGCGGACGTCATCCTCGTCATGCGGGACGGCCACATCGTCGAGCAGGGCAAACACGATGAGCTGCTCGCGAGAAACGGCTTCTACGCCAAGCTGTACCACAGTCAGTTCGAAGGATAACACACGCAGCCGCTTCCCTGGGGCGTATCGAAAACCCCACGGAAGCGGCTGCGCCTTTTTCTTGCATTTGCTGCCGGATGATGTTAATATGATACTATAAAAAAGCAAAGGAGCGGTCCCTTTGGCAAAACAGATCACGCGGATCGTACTGACCGGCGGGCCGGCCGCCGGCAAGACGACACTCATCAGCCGGGTACTCAAGGAATTCAAGCAGGACGAGGGCTGGAAGGTCATCACCATCCCCGAAACGTCGACGGAGCTCATCTCCGGCTTTGGCATCAAGCCCTTCGGCGGCTGCGTGTCCATGCTGGATTTTCAGGATTTTGTCGTCGCCGACCAGCTGCACAAGGAGCAGCTGGCGCTCAAGGCTGCCCAGATGGTGCCTGAGGAGCGCGTGATCGTGCTGTATGACCGCGCGCTGTTCGACAACAAGGCCTACGTCTCTGACGATGAGTTCCGGCAGGTGCTTTCCCACTTCGGCCTGACGGAGCAGCAGGCGCTGACGCACTACGATACCGTGCTCCACCTCGTTTCCTGCGCCAAGGGCGCGGAATTTGCCTACAATTTCGGCAACGAGGCCCGCTATGAGCCTTTGGAGGTCGCGCGGGAGAAGGACGAGCTGACGCTCCGCGCCTGGAGCGCGCATCCCAACGTCCACGTGATCGACAATTCCGTCGATTTTGAAGACAAGATCGCTAGAGGTCTGCGCGCGGTCTACGCCGCGATCGGCCGGCCGGCGCAGCAGGAGGTCTGGCACAAGTATCTCATCGCCCTGCCCACCCTCCAGACCCTGGAGCAGACTTACCACGCCGCCAGCATCGACATGATGCAGACCTACCTGACCCGCGCCAACCCCAACGTCGTGCGCCGCGTCCGCCAGCAGAAAAACGGCGGGGATTACCTCTACTTCTACACCGAGAAGCGCACGACCGACTCCGGCCAGTGGGAGACGGAGAAGCCGATCTCCGAGAAGGAGTACATCCGCTATCTGATGGAGGGCGACACGAGCCTGCACACCGTCCACAAGACGAAGTACCGCTTCGTCTATCAGGGCTGCCGGTTTGAGATCGACGTCTACCCGTTCTCCAACGACCGCGCCATCATGCGCGCCGCCCTGCCGCAGGACGCGCCTGCGCTTCAGGCCCCGCCGGAGATCACCGTCCTGCGCGAGGTCACCGACGATCCCGCCTACAAAAACCGCCAGCTGGCCAAAAACCAGCGCCTGTAAACGAGAAAGAGAGCTCCCCCGGCCAGAGCGGCCGGGGGAGCTTTTTCGGTTTTCGGGAGAATTTTTCTCAGCCCCACAGGGCGGTCAGCGACGGAATGACCTGCTTTTTCCGGGATACGATGCCCGGCAGGAAGCAGGTATGGTCCTTGAGCTGCACGCCGAAGGCCTGCGTGATGATGTCCTCGTCGCCGAGGTACAGCAGGTGCGTGCCCTCGAGCAGCACGTCGGTCAGCATGAGGATCATGAGCGTGTAGCCGCGCTCTTCCATCGTCTTGCGCATGACGGACAGGAACTCGTCCTTGCGCTGCATCATGCGGTTGGAGTCGACGCAGGTGATCTGGCTGACACCGAAATCGTGGTCGGCGATGTGGAAATCCTTGAAATCCGTAAACAGCAGCACGTCGGCCGGCTTGTCGTCGGAGATGGAGGCGGAGAAGATGGTCTGCCCGAGCTCCTCGAGCGAAATATTGGCGATACGGGCCATGCGGTCGGCCATGCGGCGGTCGACGGCGGTGGAGGTCGGGGATTTGAACATGACGGTGTCCGCGACGATGGCGGCGGCGATCAGCCCCGCGAGCTTCGCCGGGGGCATGAGCCCGCGCTCCTGATACATCTCGGAGATGATCGTCGCGGTCGAGCCGACGGGCTCGTTGCGGAAGTAGATGGGGCCGCCGGTCTGGATGTCGGCGAGGCGGTGGTGGTCGATGATCTCGAGGATCTCCGCCTGCTCGAGGCCGGGGACGGACTGCGCCGCCTCATTGTGGTCGACGAGGACGACGCGCTTGCGCCGCGGCTTGATGAGATGATACCGTGAAAGCGTGCCGACGACCTTGTCGTTTTCGTCGAGGATCGGGTAGCTGCGGTGGCGGCTTTTGAGTACGATCTCACGCACGTCGTCGAGATAATCGGTCAGGTGGAAGGCCTCAAGATCCTCCCTCCGGCAGACGCGGGCGACCTCGATGGCGTAGTAGACCATCCGGGCGGCCTTGTAGGCGTCGAACGGCGTGGCGATGATGCAGGTGTTTGTCTGCTGCTGGCGCAGATCTTCGGGCAGCTCCGCCTGGCAGACGATCAGGCAGCTGACCTGCTGCTCGAGCGCGCGGCGCGCCATCTCCGGCTGTTCGCCGATGATGACGATGGCGTCCGGGCCGCGGAACAGGAGATTTTCATTGTCCTGCGGCAGTGCGATGCTGACCTCGCCGCTGATGGTGTCGGCGAGATATCCGTCTTCGTTGATGATCTTGCCGTCGAGCACGCTCAGGAGGTTGAACACCGGGATCCGGTCGACCCGGGAGTCGGAGAGCGTGCGCATGTCGTAGCTCGCGATCTCGCTCGGCGAGAGCATGCCGTAGAGCTCGCCGTTGTCGTTCGTGACGGGGATGGCGGGGATGGATCTGTTGTTCTGCAGCGCGGTCCAGGCGCGGCTGACCGTCACGGCCCCGGACAGGGCGGGCGGCGTGTCGTAGTCGAGATCGCGGACCTGCGTGCGCATGGTCTGGATGCGGATGGGCGGCTCAAAGCCGAAGCGGCCAAGCACCAGCCGCGTCTCATCGGAGATGTGCCCGAGCCGGGCCGGGACGAATTCCCGGTCACCCAGCGCGTTGCGCAGCGCCGCATAGGCCATGGCAGAGACGATCGAGTCGGTATCCGGGTTGCGGTGGCCGGTGACATAGATGGGTTCCATGAGAAGCCTCCTTATGCTTGCGGAAATTCGATGCCCTGATGATGCAGGATGAAGCGCACGGGATAATAGCGGTCAAGATAGTTTTTGCAGTACCATTCGTAGGTCGCGTCGGGCAGGTGGACGAGCTCGGGCGCCTGCGTGCGGAAAAGCTTGAAGGTGGTCTCGTCGCCGGAGAGCAGGGCGGCGGCCAGCTCCATCTCGCCCTCCTGCTCGAGGCGGTGGAGGGCTTTGTCCATGATGGCGGCGCAGGCCTGCTCTTCTTCGCCCGCCAGCAGCTCCATGTTGCCGAGCCAGGCGAGGAAATCGTCGAGCTTCAGCTCGGTCCGCGCCGCGGCGTGGGAGAGCTTGGTGAACTCCGGCTCCGCGTGCCGCTTGAGAATGTCGATGAGGTAGGTCAGCAGGTCATTGTCGAGGCAGACGCTGTCGAGGAAAATCTCGAAAATATCGCGCGTCTCGGTCCTGACCGGCTCCTGCGGCGCGGCGGGCGCGGCGGGGGCCTCCTGCGTCTCCTGCGGCTGCGCGGCCGCGGCCAGCTGGGCGATGGCGGCGTTCAGCTCGGCGGGGTCAAAGCTGTCGTAGTCGGACTGGGGGATCTCGGTGCCGTCCTGCGCGGCGCAGGCGCGGACGAAGGCGGGGATGCCCATCTCAGCGATCCCGGCCTGCAGCTGCAGCGCCTTTTTCAGATCGTCCTGCTCGCTCAGCGCAAGCCCCTCTGGCGCCTGCCGCGTCCCCTCGCAGATCTCGGAGAGATACTGCAGATAATACGGAATGAGAGACATAATTGTCCTCCTGTTTTTTCTTTCAGTGTACCATGCAGCGGGGGAAATGTCAAAAGCTTAGGCGGAGCTTTTGGAAAAGGATACGGGAAACTGCAGCAAATTTGCAGGTGCGGTCCAGCATTTTCTTTTGCTTCTCCAAAAGAAAACGCTGGCAAAAGAAAAAGAGCCTGAGGGGATTTCGATTTCCCCTCAGACTCCCTTGAACCGACCAGAAAAACCGCTTCGGTTTTTCTGGACTTTTCCCGCGATAGCTGAAAATCCAATGCGAATCCGTACTGCCCAATTTTTTATCCGCAGGACGTTTCACCGCAAATATTCAAACGCAACTGCTCACAAATCCGTTGTCCCGTATCAGGCGGCGCGTAGCTGAAACTCGTAAGGTGACCACCGAGTGGAACGCCAAACTAAAATATTGGTGCTTACCTGAATTCAGATGCAGGACGCACCAAACGCGTCCAAGCACTCTTTTCTCCCCTATCTTTTCTCTTGCGAGAGAAAAGATAGGGCCGCCGGAGGCGCGTCAGAAACGACCACGACGGAACGAATCCTTGCAAGCAAGGCTTCTTATCCTCTGTGCTCGTTTCTTCCTTTCCAAACCGCAAACTGAATTTGCGGTTTGGGTCTTTCCCTGCAGATCTGTGACAACCTCTCAGTCAGCCTTACGGCTGACAGCTCCCCTGGAAGAGGAGCCTTGGGCGTCGTCAGAGGCTTTCGGCTTCGATGTCTCCCGCGTCGTTCTGGAAGGAAAAAACGCCTTTTCGGCAGCGGCGGCAGATGAAGACCTGCTTATAGGGCGCAGCCGGGAACGGCCGGTCCTGCAGGATCAGGCCGCCGCTTTCCGTCAGCATCGTCCGCGTCAGCAAAAACCTTCGCTCCGCCGTCTCCGGGATCCACGCAACACGCAGGATCCGGTCCGTCCCCGGGATCCACCCGGCTTCCATCGGTCCTCCGCAATATGGGCAGTCCATTGTTTGCCTCCTGTTCCGCGCAGTTACTCCATCACCAGCACGCAGGCTTCTTCCTGTTCCGGCAGGTCGGAAAAATCGCTGTCCGCGGCGTACAGAGCCGCGGCATAGTGGTCCAGCAGCTCCTGGGCCAGCGTTCCCGTCACGCGGTAGAGCCGCGCGCCAGTCTTCGTCGTCTCATACGGCGTCGCGCGCAGCTCCGCCGGGGTCCCCTGCCCCCACAGGAGCAGCACGTCGAGCTGCGTCTCGGCCGACAGCGCCGCCGCTTCCTCCGCAGCAGCCGGGTCCGGCTCGCCCGCCTCGGGCTCGATCCTCTCGAAGATCCGCTCCGCCGCCGAGCCGACGTTGACCGTCACGGAGTTCTCCCGGTCAAAGCCCGGCAGAGACAAGATCCCCGCCTGCCCCGCCAGCAGCACGAGCGCCGCAGCCGCGGCGATGGCCGCAGCCGGGAGCCAGACGCGGCGGGCCGGCTTCTTTTCCTTCCGGATCTGCCGCATGACATTGTCATGCAGCGCCTGCGGCGGCTCCAGCTCCGTGTCCTGCAGCGCCTCGTCCAGCGCGTGCAGCTGCCGGTAGGTCTCACGGCAGTCCGCGCACGCCTCCAGATGGGCCTGCAGCGCCGCCCGCTCCTGTTCGGTGCACATTCCGTCCAATTCCGCGCTCATGAGCTCGAGCGCCTTTTCACAGTCCATCGCTTGCCCACCTCCAGTTATTTCGCTCTGTTAGACGCATCGGTTTCAAAAAAGTTCCCGGCGTCCAATCTTTTTTTCAGCTGCAGCCGCGCCCGGGCCAGACGCGACTTGACCGTGCCGACCGGCAGGTCCATGATCTGCGCGATCTGCTCATACGGCAGCTCCTGCACCACGCGCAGCTGCAGGATCTCACGGAAATCGACCGGCAGCGCGTTCATGGCAGCGCGGATGGCCGCCTGTTTTTCGTTGAAAATGACCCGCTCCTCCGGCAGCGGCTCCGGATCCGGGACGGACAGCTCCTTGCCCTCGTCCTCATCATCCGAGAACGTGAGCGAAACGTGCTGCTGCCGCTTTTTGCGGCGCAGAAAATCGATGCACACGTTCTGCGTCAGCCGGAACAGCCAGGTGGAAAAGGCCGCGTCGAACTGATACTGCTCCAGCGTCCGCCAGAGCTTCAGAAATACCTCCTGCGACAGATCCAGCGCGTCGTCGGCATTGCCCGCCATGCGGTAGCAGATGTTGTAGACCGGCTTCTGGTGCAGCAGCATGAGCTGCTCAAAGGCGCTTTCGTCCTTCGCCGCGGCTCTGCGGATCAGGATATCGTCCTGCAATGGTTTCACCTCAAATCTCTCTGTATCCCTCTTGCGATCGACTCGATCTCGTCCATGGAGGAGATCGAGGAAATTTTCTCTTTATAATATCCGCTGTGCGCCACCCCGCGCAGATACCACGCGAAATGCTTTCTGGCCTCCAGACAGGCGATGTGCTCGCCCTTGTCCTGCGCCGCGAGATGGAACTGACGCAGCGCCGTCTCGACCCGCTCGGCAAGCGGCGGCAGCTCCGGCACGGGCCTCCCGTCCAGCGCGGCCTGCGCCTGCCAAAAGGCCCAGGGGTCGCCGAACGTCGTCCGGCCCAGCATCAGCAGCGCCGCGCCCGTCCGGGCCTTGCAGCGCACGGCGTCCTCCGCGGTGAAGATATCGCCGTTGGCGATGACCGGGATGCGGACCGCCTCGCGCACCGCGCGGATGCTGTCCCAGTCGGCGAGGCCGGAATAGAGCATCGTCTTCGTCCTGCCGTGCACGGCGATGGCCGCGGCCCCCGCCTGCTCGAGCATGGCGGCGAGCACGGGCGCGTTGCACGAGCCCTTGTCCCAGCCTTTGCGCATCTTGACCGTCACGGGCACGTCCACCGCCCCGCAGACGGCCTCGACGATGCGCGCAGCCTTCTCCGGGTCCTTCATAAGGGCGCTGCCGTCGCCGTTGTTCACGATCTTCGGCATGGGGCAGCCCATGTTGATATCGATAAAATCCGCGCCCGACGCCTCCAGCGCGAGCGCAGCCCCCTCCGCCATCACGGAAGGGTCATTGCCGAAGATCTGCGCGCCGCAGACGCCGATGGGCGTCCTGTGCAGCAGCGACCGGCTCTTTTTGTCCTGATAGATAAGCGCGCGTGACGAGACCATCTCCGTCACCGTCACTGCCGCGCCCAGCTCCGCGCAGATCGTGCGGAAGGCCAGATCCGTCACGCCCGCCATCGGCGCGAGGACCAGATCCCCCCGGATCTCCAGATTCCCGATCTTCATCCCGTCACAGCTCCAGCGTATCGTCCTGGTCGATCCAGTCCTGGACCTGGACGATGGTAAATTCCGTCCGCGAATTGCGGATGACCACGCGCCGCAGTCCCGCGTTGATGATCATTCTCCGGCACATCGAGCACGATGTCGCGTCCGACAGGATCGCCCCTGTCTTCGCGTCATGCCCGACGAGATAGATATCGCCGCCGATGCACTCGTTGCGGGACGCGGAGATGATCGCGTTGGCCTCGGCATGCACGCTGCGGCACAGCTCATACCGCTCGCCGCGCGGCACACGCATCTGCTCGCGCACGCAGTAGCCGAGGTCGGAGCAGTTTTTCCGCCCGCGCGGCGCGCCGTTGTAGCCGGTCGCCACGATCTCGTCGTTGCGGACGATGATCGCGCCGTACTGCCTGCGCAGGCAGGTCGACCGCTCCAGCACGGTCTCGGCGATGTCCAGGTAATAGTTCTCCTTTACGATCCGCTCCATGGCGCTCCCTCCGTTTTCTTCGGCGTCTTTCTTCTTTTCTGTTCTGTTTATCATATCACACTCTTTTTCGCAGTACAACCAAAAAACTTGCCCCTCGCCGCGAAGTGTGGTATATTGAAAACAGAATTGCTCTGAAAGGGGGATTTTTTCATGAAGCGGCGCAGGATCCTCAGTCTGCTCCTCATTGTCGCCATGCTGGCCTGCCTCTGCGTGCCGGTCTCGGCCGACGGCGAGCTGTTCTTTGTCGCCGTCAATGATACCATCCCCCTGACGCTGACCGTCTTCCCGACCTATTCCGGCGGTACGCTCTATGTCCCCTATCAGGTGTTCGACAGCCAGCCCTGCGGCGTCACGCCGTCGTATAACCAGACCCGGCAGACCTACGTGCTCTTCAACCGCAGCCGCCAGATGCTCTTTGACCTCGCCGCCGGCACCGTCAGCGACGAGAGCGGCAGCGTCTCCACGGCGAACGTTCTGTACCGCAGCGGCATTTTGTACCTGCCGCTCACCTTCTGCGCCTCGCACTTCGGGCTCAAGACCACCATGCTCGAATCCGCCGGCGGCTATCAGGTCCTGCGCTTCACCGACGGCAGCGAGGTCTATGATGATTCGCTGTTCATCGAAAAGGCGGAAAATCTGATCGCCTACCGCGTGCAGCAGTATGCCGGCGGCGGCCAGACACAGGACAAGCCGTCCGAGCGTCCCGGCGGCAATCCGGGCACGCAGGCCGACCCTGCCGCCGAGAAAAAGCCCGCTACCGTCTTCCTCGCCTTTACCGACAGCCAGACCATGCGTGACAGCATGGCCGCGCTGAAAAAATACAGCCTGCAGGGCTCGTTCTTCCTGACCGAGGGCGAGATCCTGACCGACCCCGCACTGGTATTCGAGCTGCTCGCTGCCGGACATACCATCGGCCTGACCGTCCCGGACGGCGAAGCCGACCCCGCCGCCGCGCTCGCCCGCGCAAACGACGCGCTGGCCGCGCTCGTGTGTCAGAAGACGCTCCTCGCCCTGCTCCCGGCCGGCGCGGAAGCCGCAGAGGGCTATTGCTGCTTCTTCCGCCCCGCCGCCCCCGTCACCGCCGCAGAGGCTGCCGCATCCGAGACCGCCCACCTGCTCGTCTGCTCCGCCGACGCCGACGCCGCGCTCTACACCCTCTACACCTCCGACGCCCGCACCCTGCAGCTGCTCGAGACCAGCGATTACGCCTGACGGAAATCATTTTTTCAGAATTTTAAAAAAACACTTGCATTTTCCGAAAATATCTGATAGAATAACTCCGCCGATGGGGGTATAGCTCAGCTGGGAGAGCGCATGACTGGCAGTCATGAGGTCAGCGGTTCGATCCCGCTTATCTCCACCAAAACAAAAAG
>ERZ825896.2020-NODE-2020-length-20614-cov-4.131718_pt1 | contig 20614 bp, 19 predicted proteins | sample MGYA00519858_ERZ825896 | MGnify/ENA primary metagenome ERZ825896 (study PRJEB31778, sample SAMEA3449214) | human gut metagenome | biome: human gut; feature: human-associated habitat; material: faeces | place: United Kingdom | collected 2010/2012 ...
TGGAGTCGCCCTGAATGCGCACGGCGAAGTCCGCGCCGCGCGGCACGCTCTCGTCCGCGGGGATATAGGTAAAGTCCTCGTCGAGCACCGGCGCGGCATAGCCCGCGGCGGCGGGGGAATTGTAGAGCGGGATCAGGCGCGGCTCGCGCTTGCCGCCGCGCTCCTCCGTCAGTTCGTCGCGGTAGTCGCACAGCGCGTCGGTCACGCTGCGCACGGTGTCGCGTCCGATGGGAGAGAGCGAGCGGTATTTTTCCAGCAGCGTGCGCTCGGCCCCGGAGAGATCGAAGCCGCCGCTGCGGTAGCTGCCGCAGAAGAGCTGGTTGGGGTCAGTGCGCAGCGCGTCGAACAACCGCAGCAGCACGTCCTCCTTGGGGAAGCTGACGCCGGTCTCATAGTTGCCGACGGCGCTGGCGGAAACGCCGAGCTGCTCGGCCAGTGCCGCGCGCGTCAGGCCGCAGGCCTCGCGGCGCGCCTTGAGTTGATCGCGGAAGCTCATGGAAAGCACCTCCTATAAAGGGTTCGAGCAATTTCGACACCATCATAACGCAAAAACTTGGTTCTGTCAAATATTTTAACAAGAAACTTGTAAATTTATTCTTGACATAACAAGATTCTTGTGATATGGTAAGGATGCTCACAAGAAACTTGACAAAACAAAGCGGCAATTTCCATTAGCTTGTGATCGAGATGCTTTTCGGTATGCTGTTCGGCGGGAAAGGATGGATGCGGAAAACCGCCGGGGGCTTCGGCGGGGAAGGCGGATCCGCCCGCCTTTCAAAAAGAAAAATCGTCACGCCATAAGGCGTAACGATTTTCTTGGTGGGGGAAGGTGGATTCGAACCACCGAAGTCACTGACAACAGATTTACAGTCTGCCCCCTTTGGCCACTCGGGAATTCCCCCATATTCACTTTGCTGCGCTGCGGAAAGATTGGAGCTGGTAGACGGACTCGAACCCCCGACCTGCTGATTACAAATCAGCTGCTCTACCAACTGAGCTATACCAGCATTTCAGCAACAGAGTGGATTTTAGCAGATACCGCGCCGTTTGTCAAGCCTAAATTTTTCATTTTTCGGGAGGAAGGGCTTTTGCACTTTAAAATCTGTTCGCCTGCGGAAAAACGCAGGCCCTACGGCCGTCCCTGCGGCCGATGCTCGCTGTGTGGGTGCGAGCTGCTGCGCGGGGAGCGCGGCTGGTATCTCAACGGGCAGAGCGTCTGCGCGGATTGCTTTCCGGCCTTCGCTCGCGCGGAGCTTGCGCCCTGTGAGACCGTGTTCGGAATGGAGGGGGAAGCGTGACACTATACCAGATATCCTTTACATACCGCGCGGACGCGGCGGTGCTGCGCACGCGCATTTCGGAGCTGCGCGCCGCGGCCCGGGCCGCGCAGGACCGCGAGGAGGCCGAGCGGCTCAAGCGGCGCATTGCCGAGCTTCAGGTGCTGCGCCGTCAGTCGAGCGAGCTGGCCGAGCTGACGAAACGCTATTACGAAAGGAACTATCACCGCGATGAAAGGTACACCCTATAGCATCCGCAACAATGAGTTCTACGGCGACATGGCGGCGTGGCTGCGCGCCAACGCGCAGGACAACGACGGTGAGCTGCTCCGGCTCAAGCGCAACCTGCGCCTGGCGCGGCAGGAGGCGCTGACCGCGCGGCAGCGGCAGCTGCTCCGGATGAATTTTGAGCAGAATAAGACCGTGACCGAGATCGCGCAGGAGCTGGGCGTCAACAAGTCCACGGTGTCCCGCACGCTGCTGCGCGCCAAGCGGCGGCTCTATCAATGCCTGCGCTACGCGCTGTAGTCCGCGCTTGACTTCGGCACGCGGTGCGCATACAATAAAAAGCACAGGGAAAACGGGAGCGGAGGGAATGTCTATGCTGCACAAAGCGATACAGAACCGGTGGTGCCGTCTGGCTCTGGCCGTGGCCGCGACGCTGCTCTACGCCATCGGTGTGAACTGGTTCATTGTCCCGATGGGACTTTACACCGGTGGCCTGCTGGGCTTCTGCCAGGTCGCCCGCACGCTGATCGTGGAGGCGCTGGGGCTGTCGCCGAACGTGGACTTTTCGGGCGTTTTGTATCTGGCGGCGAACGTGCCCATCCTGCTGCTGGCGTGGCAGGCGCTGGGAAGGGGCTTCCTTGTGCGCACCGCGGTGTGTACCGTCACCTCGTCGCTGTTTCTGAGCCTTGTGCCGCCGCCTGCGGCGCCGCTGGTGGAGGAGACGCTGACGAACTGCGTGCTCGGCGGCATCCTCGTCGGCTTCTCGCTCGGCATCGTGCTCACCTGCGGCTGCTCGACCGGCGGGCTGGACATCCTCGGACTGTGGCTCGCCAAGAAGGGCAAGGGCTTCAGCGTGGGGCGCTTCAGCCTGAGCTTCAACGCGCTGCTCTACACGCTCTGCGCGGTCCTCTTCGGCCTGCGCGCGGCGATCTATTCTATCATTTATACGGTGTTCTGCGCGCTCTTCATCGACCGCGGGCACCAGCAGAACATCACCGAGCAGGTGTTCATCTTCACCAAGGACGAGGACCCCGAGCTGCCGAGGAACATCATGGCACGGCTCGGGCGCGGCGTGACCTACTGGGAGGGCAAGGGCGCCTACACCGGCGAGGACCTGCGCGTGCTGTGCGTGTGTGTCTCCAAATTTGAGGAGGCCGACCTCTACGGCGTGGTCCACGAGCTGGACCCGAACGCCTTTTTCATCACGCAGGAGGGCGTGACCATCCACGGAAACTTCATCCGCAAGCTGTCCTGAAGCAAGGGAGATGCCGCACGGCATCTCCCCTTTGCATGATTTCCTGCAAAAAGTCGGAAAAACGACGGAATTTGTGCATATCAGATAATTTGATGGAGTGATTCGGAATAATTTTATTGCATTTTTGGGAAAAGTGTGATAATGTACGACCTAATCTTTTATTTTTGAAGGAGGCGGCTTGCTGCATGTATACCGACAACTATTTCAACCGATTTGAGCTTGCGCCCGAGGTGGCGGAGGCACTGAAGAAGTGCAAGTGCATCGCCTACGCCGAGACGAAGGAGGAGCTGCAGGAAATGGCCTACGGCCCCACGCACACCTCTCGCTACGACGTGGTGTATCCCATTGAAGGGCTCGGCACGGTCAAGGAGGCCGAGGTGGTGCGCTGCAAGAACGGCTGCGTGGTCAACTTCATGGAGGACTATATGCGCCGCCGCGATCCGAACAGCATGGCCATCGGCGACGAGCTGCCGACCGACAAGCCCCGCTTCAAGGACCGCTTTGGCTATGAGTTCTCCAAGCTCCGGCAGGAGACGCTCGACTGGCTGAGCAATCAGCAGATCGTGATGCTGCCGTTCTACGCGGGCCCCAACGGCCACGGCTACCCGAGCCTGATGATCTGCCCGATGAACGCGGCGTTCTTCGCGCTCTCGCTCGCCAACATGCAGGGCTTTGTGAGCATCGCGGACGTGCCCGAGCACTATAAGCCGCGCGCCATCATCTATGTCGCGCCCCCGTTCCGCCATACGCACTTCGACGGCAAGCAGGTCGTCGTCCACAACCGCAGCGCGGAGCTGCACGAGGTCTGGGCCTACAACCTCTATCCGGGCCCGAGCGCCAAGAAGGGCGTGTTTTCGCTGCTGCTCGACATCGGCGAGCACGAGGGCTGGGTCTGCTGCCATACGAGCGCCGCGATGGTCGAGACGCCGTATGAAAACGAGATCGTGTTCATGCACGAGGGTGCGTCCGGCGGCGGCAAGAGCGAAATGCTCGAGGACTTCCACCGCGAGGACGACGACCGTCTGCTCATCGGTACGCATACGGTCACGGGCGAAAAATATTATATGACGCTCGGCGAGAGCTGCAAGATCCACCCCATCGCCGACGACATGGCCTGCGCGCTCAAGTCCATTCAGGACCCCACGAGCGGCAAGCTGCGCATCCTCGACGCCGAGAACGGCTGGTTTTTGCGCATGGACGGCATGAACGCCTACGGCAACAACCCGCTCTACGAGCGCATCTGCATCCATCCGAGCGAGCCGCTGGTGTTCTTCAACATGGACGGCATCCCCGGCTCGACCTGCCTGATCTGGGAGCACGTCATCGAGTCGAACGGCAAGCCCTGCTCGAACCCGCGCGTCATCCTGCCGCGCAAGATGCTCGACAACATCGTGCCCGACACCGAGCCGGTGGAGGTCGATGTGCGCAGCTTCGGCGTGCGGATGCCGCCGAGCACCGCGAAGAACCCGAACTACGGCGTGATGGGTATGCTGCAGGTCGTGCCGCAGAGCATTGCGTGGCTGTGGCGTCTGGTCTCGCCGCGCGGCTTCAAGAACCCGTCCATCGCGGACACGAACGCCGGCAGCGGTCTGAAGGCCGAGGGCGTTGGCTCCTACTGGCCGTTCGCCACGGGGCTCAAGGTCACGCAGGCGAACCTGCTGCTCGAGCAGATCATGAATAGCCCCAACACGACGAACGTGCTCATCCCGAACCAGCACATCGGCGCTTACCACGTCGGCTTCATGGGCGAATGGCTCAGCCGTGAGTACCTTGCCCGCCACCTCGGCACGGTGCGCGCGAAGCATCTGGTGCCCGCGCGCTGCGCGCTGTTCGGCTACGCGCTCGACGAGATGAAGCTCGACGGCCAGTTCGTCCGTCAGACCTTCCTGCGCCCCGAGACGCAGTCCAAGCTCGGCACCGAGGGCTACGACGCCGGCGCGAAGATCCTCGCCGATTTCATCAAGGAGCAGGTCGCGCAGTTCGTCTGCGACGATCTCGACCCGCTGGGGAAGGAGATCATCGACTGCTGCCTGCACGACGGCACGCTGGACGATTACCTCGCCCTCACCCCGATGAAGCTGAAATAAAATTGCAAAAGGCCGCTGCGGCTGATACAATAGCCGCAGCGAGCCTTTTTATTTCACCGCGCCCACGGGCGCGGTCACCGACGAGGTAGGTCCTATGGAACAGCATAGCATCAAAGTCATCGCGCACATCCGCAGCGATTTCAAAACGAAGTTCGGCGTGCCGCGCCAGAGCGGGCTGGTGGAGGCCCTGCGTGCGCGCATCGTGTTCGAGCCGGAATACCGCAATGCCGACGCTCTGCGCGGCATCGAGGGCTTTTCCCATCTGTGGCTCATCTGGCAGTTCTCCGAGGCCGTGCGCGAGGACTGGTCGCCCACCGTGCGTCCGCCCCGGCTCGGCGGCAACGAGCGCATGGGCGTGTTCGCTACGCGCTCGCCGTTCCGCCCGAACGCCATCGGCCTTTCCTGCGTGCGGATCGATGGCGTGGAGCAGACGGCGGAGGGGAGCGTGCTGCTCGTTTCCGGCGCGGACCTGATGGACGGCACGCCCATCTATGACATCAAGCCGTACCTCCCCTACGCCGACTGCAAGCCGGAGGCGAGCGGCGGCTTTGCGCCGCAGCGCGGCAAGACGCTGGCGGTGGACTTCCCGGCGGAGCTTCTATCGCGCGTGCCGGAGGACAAGCGTGATGCCCTCACAGGCGTTCTCGCGCAGGATCCGCGGCCGCACTACCAGAGCGATCCGCAGCGCATTTACGGCATGGCGTTTGCCGGGCTTGAGGTGCGCTTCCGCGTCGCGGACGGCGCTGTGTATGTGGTGGAGGTGACAGAGGAACGGGACGGTTAACCGCGCGTTAAGAGAAAAGTTTATAGCGTAAAGGCGGCGTGAAGAGAGCGGCAAAGCCCTTGTGCAGGAAAACCTGCAACCTTATAATGGGGGATACCAAGAGAAAAGAGGAGCGTGTTTCCCGATGAATGAAGTTTCCAATCTGTTTGTGTGTCTGATGGGTATGGGCACCACCTTCGTGGGCCTCATCTGCATCATCTTCCTGACCATGCTGATGGGCAAGGTCATGCAGAAGCTCGAAAAGCCCGAGCCGCCCAAGGCGGCGCCGGCCCCCGCCGCGCCCGCTGTTCCTGCGGACGGCCTGACCGCCGAGGTCAGGATCGCCATTCTCGCGGCGCTGCAGCAGGAGCCCGGCTTCGATCTGGCCCGCGTGAGCTCGATCAACATCCGCAGGATCTGAGCGGAAGGACACACCCTTACATAACTCCGACATAGATTCTCACTTCTCCCTTTAAGCATCAGGGGCGGCGCAGCGCGCCGCCCCTGATGCTTTTCCATTCGCCGGTGCGGCAAAAACGGACGGGAATTGAACAGAAATGGCTTGCAAAAACGGAAAGCTTAGCAGATAATTAGCAAGAGATATGATACAATGGTCATCATAGAGGGTGACCGGAGGGGAGCTTGCTATGAAGGATCTGCTGAGCCGGATCGGACAATGGACCGAAAAAATGTGGAGAAGCATACCGATCCACCTGCGTGACGCGATATTCACCGCGCTGTTGCTCGGTATCGCCGCGGCGATCTGCTTTGTGCTGCGCAGTATCGACGAGAACGGCAGCTTCACGCTGCTGATCTTCGTGCTGGCGGTGGTGATCATCTCCCGCTTTACGGAGGGCTATTTCTGGGGCGTTTTCAGCTCGCTTTTCGGCGTGATCTGCGTGAACTTCGTGTTCACCTATCCATTCTGGGCGTTCAACTTCAGGCTCACCGGCTATCCGCTGACCTTTCTGACGATGCTGGCGGTGTCGCTCATCATCAGCGCGATGAACACCAAGATCAAAAAGCAGGAGCGGCTGCGCACGGAGGCCGAGCGCGAGACGATGCGCGCGAATCTGCTGCGCGCCATGTCACACGATATCCGCACGCCGCTCACGAGCATCGTGGGCAATACCTCCGCCATTTTGGAAAACGGAGACACGCTCTCGACCGAGCAGCAAAGAGAGCTGCTGCGCGACGTCAACGAGGACGCCCAGTGGCTCATCCGCATGGTGGAGAATCTGCTCTCCATTACCCGCATCTCAGGCGAGCAGACAGCCATCAGCAAGGAATATGAGGCGGCGGAGGAGATCCTCGCGGCCTCGGTCCACAAATTCGAAAAGCGCTTCAAAAGCAACATCCGCATCGCGGTCGAGGTGCCGCGGGAGGTCGTGCTCGTCCCGATGGACGCGACGCTCATCCAGCAGGTGCTGCTCAACCTGATGGAAAATGCAGTGCTGCACGGCGAGAGCACGACGGAGCTGCGGCTGAGCGTGGAGCACATCGGCGACGAGGCATGCTTCACGGTCAGCGACAACGGGCTCGGCATTCCGCGCGAAAGACTTGCGACGCTCTTCGACGGCTCGCTTTCCGGCGAAAAGAGCGGCGGCTTTGATATGAAGAAAAACATGGGCATCGGTCTTTCCGTCTGCCAGACGATCGTCAAGGCGCACGGCGGCAGGATCACCGCAGAAAACAGGCCGGAGGGCGGCGCACAGTTCCGCTTCTACCTGCCGCTCAAGGAGGAAAAAGAGGATGAAGATCAGGGATAAGGTATTGATCGTCGAGGACGAGCAGAACATCAAGAATTTCATGTCCACCATTCTGGCCGCCAACGGCTTCGACACGCTTATGGCGGGCAGCGCGAAGGAGGCGCTGTCGATGATCTCGTCGCATTGTCCCGACCTGATCATCCTTGACCTCGGCCTTCCCGACATGGACGGCATGGAGGTGCTCAAGCAGGTGCGGGCCTGGTCGAGTGTGCCGGTCATCGTGGTCTCCGCGCGCACGCACGAGGGCGACAAGGTCGCGGCGCTCGATCTCGGCGCGGACGATTACATCGAAAAGCCCTTCGGGACGAGTGAGCTGCTCGCCCGCATCCGCACGGCCATCCGCCATACGCGCACGGGCCTTGACAACGACTCCATCGCGCAGTCCGGAAAATATACGGTCCGCGACCTGACCATCGACTACGACAAGCACCATGTCCTCATGCGCGGGGAGGACGTTCACCTCACGCTCAACGAGTTCAAGATCGTGGCGCTGCTGGGCAAATACGCCGGTAAGGTGCTGACCTACGATTTCCTCATCCGCGAGATCTGGGGCCCCAAGGCCAAGGCGGACAATCAGATCCTGCGCGTCAACATGGCGAACATCCGCCGCAAGATCGAGAAGAATCCCGCCGCGCCTGAGTACATATTCACCGAGATCGGCGTGGGCTACCGGATGCTCGAGAACGAGTAAAAAACGATAAAAACCGCCCGAAGGCGGTTTCTATACCAGGGGACGAGAGTCCCTCCACACAATCACGCAGACAGCTCTTGCCGAAGGCTCGGCAAGAGCTGCTTGCGTTTTTTACGTCATGCTGAACAGCGTTGCGGCGACCTGTGCGCGGGTGATGGGCTCAGTGGGGTGGATACCGCCGTCGGCGTAGCCGGAGAGCGCGCCGATCGCGCAGAGCGTATTGATGTGCCCGCGCGCCCAGTCCGCGATGGCGTCGCTGTCGGTGAAGCTCCACTCCGGCGCGGCGTAGCCCAGCTCAAGGAGACGGCCGAGCATCGTCAGCGCCTCCTGACGGCTGATGGTCGCGGTGGGGAGGAAGCAGAGCCGGCCGTAGCCGTCGTAGCTGCCCTTCGTTACGCCGAGGGCATACATGGCACGCACGCCGTCCTTCGCCCAGTCGGCGATGCTGCCGTTGTCGGCGAAGGGCAGCTCAACGGAGGAGGTGTCCTGCGCGGGCGTGAGCCAGCGGCAGAGCAGCACGGCAAATTCCTGACGGGTGATGGGGCTGTCGGGATTGAAGTTTCCAAGATCGTCGCCGGTGGTGACGCCGCTCGCCTTCAGGAAGCTCACGGCGGCGTTGGCCCAGTGACCGTCCGTATCGGGGAAGGCGGCGGACAGCTCCGACGGGGTGATGCTTAGGCCGGTGCGGGCGAGGTTGCCGCTCGCGTCGCCGGCGATGACGGCGATGCGGTGCGCCTTGCCGTCCGCGGCAGGCAGCGCGGCGTGGAGCGCGCCGGTCTGGTGGTCGTAGGTGAAGCTGAGCGCTTTGCCGTCGAGCGTTACGCGCAGCGTGGCGAGCGAGCCGCCGTCCACGGCGTCAAAGACCTTGCCGGTCAGGGCCGTGCCGTCCTCGGAGAGGGAGACGGAGATCTCCGGCGCGGCGGTATCGCTCATGCCCTCGCGGGCCGCGACGAGCTGATCGAGGTACAGCGTACCGGTCAGAGCCGACGGCAGGCGCAGGGCGAAGCCGGTGATGCTCGCGGCTTTGTCGGGGAGGGTAAAGGTGAGCTGCTGCCAGCCGGTGAAGTCGATCACGGCAGCGTTCGTTTCGCCCGCATCGGTCGTGAGGGCGAGCGTCTCGCGCTGTCCATCGCCGTAGACCCAGAGCGTCACGCGGTCATAGCCGGAGGGGACGGCGTAGGTCCGCTCCACGCTCAGAAGGAGCTCCTCCGCGTTCTCGGGGACGTTCTCGGCGCGATAGTCCCAGCGTGCGGAGGCGGAGCCGAAGCGGACGAAGCTCTTGTCGGTATTTTGGGTCAGGACGGCCTGCTCGCCCTCGAAGCCGTCGAGCAGGACCAGAGGATCGGAGGTGACGTAAACGGGGATGGTGCGCGTGGTCTCGCCCGCGCGGACGGTCAGGCTGCCGTAGGCGGCATGGCCGGCGGCGGTAAAGACGCCGTTTTCATCAACCGTGCCGACGCCGCCCTCGGTGGTCCAGGTGAAGCAGGAGTTCTGCGCGAGCAGGGAGAGGTGGTTTTGATAGGCCTGCGCGGTCAGCTCGACGCTCGCGCCGGGGGAGACGCGCAGCTCGGTGAGCGTGCCGCTTTTGCCGAGGCGGATCTCGTCCGGCGTCTCGATCACGCGGATCTCGGCGGTGGTGTATTTGCCGCCGGCCTTTGCGCCGACGGTCACGGTGCCGGCGATTTTCGGCGCGGTCAGGACCGCATTGCCCAGCTCGTCGGTCCGCACGCTGCCGCGGTCGCTTGCGATGGAGACCTCCTTATCCATGGGGATGTAGTTCGTGTCGATGGCGGCGGCGCGGAGCAGGACCTGCGCGCCCGCGAGCACGCGGTCGCTTTCCGGGCGCAGCGCGATGTGGTCGAGCGTGCCGCTCGGCTCATTCGACGCGACAAGGAAGATATGGTTCGTCACGGCGCGCAGGCTGCCCTCGGAGGGGGTGTTGTAGACGCCGGCATTGCCGTCCTCCGGCAGCGTGACGCACAGAGTCGTCGAGCCGCCGCCGTCCAGGCTCAGCGCGGTCACGCAGCCGAGCTCGATCATGCGCTGCGCGACCTGTGTCAGGCTCGCGCCGATGGAGTAGCCCTTCCGGCGGCCGTCGATGGTGTAGAGCACAAGGCTGCCGTCGGCCTTTTGACCGATGGCGGTGCGCGGCGCGGCGCCGGCCGCAAGCCCCTTGCAGACCTCGCCGTTCTCCACGAGCTGATAGAGCGCGCCGATCATGTAGTCCACGTCGTTCCAGCCCTCGTCCGCCGCGCGGACGGTGACGGTCAGCGTGTCGCCGACCGCAAGCGCGCGCAGCAGAGCAAGGTTCTCCTCGCCGGAGAGGAGGTTCGCCGTCAGGACGTATTTGCCCTCGCTCACGGCGGTGTCGGTGGCCTCGGGCAGGATCTCGTCCACGGTGAGCGTCAGCGATTCGCCGATGCTCAGGCGGCCGTCGACCGCCGAGCAGACCACGTCATAGCCCGCGGCGTTGGTGCCGGTGGAGCGGCGGGCGTTGAAATCGTAGGTGTAGAGGTAGATGCCGCCGTAGGAGTAGCGCACCTGATTGACGGCGGCAATGGAAAAGGACGTGTTGGCGCTCTCGACCTGCATTGCCAGCGCCGGAGCGCCGAGGATGGCTGTGCCGTCCGCGCGGAAGCCGACGGCATAGTTGCTCGCGGAGGCGACGCGCAGCACGCCATCGGTCATCACCGTGCCGAGCGGCGCGCCGTTGAGCGTATCGTAGTAGTCGCCGTTGATGCCCGCGACCACGCGCAGGCCCTGCTCCTCCAGCCGCTTGGCGGCGGCGGAAACGGTGCTCGTCGCGGTGGTGTAATCGCCGTAGGTGACGATGGGCGTCACGCTCGTGTTCGGCGTGTAGACGACATAGTTTTCCTGCCGCAGGTCGGAGAAGGTGTTGCTCCAGAACGTGCCCTCGCCGAGCTCGGCGCCGCGGTTGAGCGTTGTCGAGCGCAGGTCAAGGTCGTCGCCCAGCGCTTCGGAGGCGAGCGCCGTCGGCGCGAGCGTCAGCAGCAGGGTGAGGGATAAGAGAAAGGCGGTGCATTTGCGGGATAGTGCTTTCATAATGATCTCCTTTTGAAATACGGCACATACCTGTTTTTGCTATGCTTTTGCGCAGCAAAAGTTGACATAACGTTACTATACCATGACGGCCCTTAAAAGTAAAGACGAAGAAAGGCGGAAAAAAGTTCCGTCAAAGTTCCATTGTTTCCAAAAGATCGACAAGGATGGCGTTGGAGACCAGAAAGCCGCGGGGCGTGAGGGCATAAAAGCCGCCGGAAAGATGGGCGAGGCCGTGGGCTTCACAATTCCGGAGAATGCGCCGCGCGGCTTCCGGCAGTGTATCCGCGGCGACGCCGCGGGTCGTGCGGAGCGCGAGCATGACGCGCTCGGTCTCCCGCTCACGCGCCGAGGGCGCGGAGCGCTCGGAATAGACGGTGTGTCCCGCAAGGTAGGCGTCGAGATCGCGCGCGAGCGCAAAGCGCTCGCCGCCGAAGTCACTGTGCGCGCCGGGGCCGAAGCCGAGGTATTCCGCGAGCGTCCAGTAGCGGCTGTTGTGGCGGGACGCCCGTCCCGGACGGCAGAAGTTGGAGATCTCATATTGCTCATAGCCCCGCCGCGCGAGAAGCCCGACCGCGGAGAGGTACATATCCGCCTGCGTGTCGTCGTCCGGCAGCGTGAAGCGCTCGCGCTGCGCAAAGAGCGGCGTGCCCTCCTCGACCTTCAGCCCGTAGCAGGAAAGATGCTCGGGCGCGAGCGAGAGCGCGGCGTCGAGGTTTGCCTGCCAGCGCGTCATCGTCTGCTCGGGCAGACCGTAGATGAGGTCGAGGCTCAAATTGTCAAAGCCCGCGGCGCGGGCGTTCTCCACCGCGCGGACGGTCTGCGCGTGCGTGTGGACGCGCCCGATGCGCCGCAGCTCCGCGTCGTCCGCGGACTGCATCCCGAGCGAGAGGCGGTCGAAGCCTGCATCGTGCAGCTGCCGCAGGGCGGAAATATCCTGCGCGCTGTCGGGGTTGGCCTCGAGCGTGATCTCCGCGCCGGGGGCGACGCGGTAGCTTTGAAAAACCGCGTCCAGAAGGCGGCACAGGCGGTTGGGGCCGAGATAGCTCGGTGTGCCGCCGCCGAAGTAAACGGTGTCTACGGTGCAGTACGCCGTGCGCTCTCGCCACGCGGCGAGCTGCGCGGTCAGCGCGGAGACGTAAGCGTCCATCTGTCCCTCGGCGCGCGGCAGGGAGTAGAAGTCGCAGTAAATGCACTTCGCCTTGCAGAACGGAATGTGGATGTAAAGCCCAAGTGAGCGCATGGTATCACCTCGCGTCCATTGTAGCCGATTTTGCGGGGAAAGGCAACGATGGATAAAAATACTCCCGCTGGAAATGCTATGCCAAAAGGAGTGATCTTATGGATATGTCACCGCAGGAATACCGGGCGTATATCAAGCAGAAGTCGCCGAGATCCCCCATCGTCAAGGATACGGCGCTCGCCTTTCTGATCGGCGGCGCGATCTGCGTGCTCGGTCAGCTCATTCTGGACGGCTACAGGTCCCTCGGGCTCGACAAGACCGACGCGGGCACCGCGACCTCCGTCACGCTCATCTTTTTAGCGGCGCTGACCACGGGGCTGAACCTGTATAATTCCCTCGCCCGCTTCGCGGGGGCGGGCACGCTCGTGCCGATCACGGGCTTTGCCAATTCCGTCGTCTCGCCCGCCATCGACTTCAAGGCCGAGGATTGACCTATAATAGACATACAGTCGGTTCTATGGAGTGAGTATGCTGATTTAGTCCAAAATCAAAGCTTCCTCCCGACTTATCATTTGCACGCATTCACCTTAAATGGTGGGTGCGTGCTTTTTTTGTTTTCAATGCATTTTCATAATACCTCATCAGCCTATTTTAGTCGATGGGGAAATTTTTCTTTTTTGAAGGGTGGTCAAAAGGGGTGCCATTTCTACATTCATTACGAGAGGTGCATTCGAGGTGTTTTATGACTTGCCGACCGCAGACTCTCAACCTGTTACCACAGCACTGTACCTTGAAAACCGAATACGATTCCAAGACATCACCGTGTTCGAGCCACTATGAGCAAGTGAAAGGGGCCTGGTCAAGCTCCATTGCGACGACAGCACGGGAAAATAATGGTACACTCGTCCGGCTAGGTCTCAAACCGAGGGACGACGCACCCACAAGCATGGGCCGAGGCTGGAATGCCTGTGTCCCCCTGACCAAGGGACTTGGAATCGACTCTATTTACAACTCTGTCAGGAAGGAGGTGTATGAGATGAACTGCACACAAAAACAACAGTTGGTGTGCTTTCCGAAGGTAAGAGTTTATAAGCCGTGGTTCCGACACTTCAATGATCACAAGGATTTCCGGAACGAAGGAACTGTCCATCTATTCAGTCTCATGGCGCTCTTCAGCTACGCTAATTTTCGATCCAATGAACGCGTGATCAATGACGACCGATATATGGAGGCACCGGGTCAGTGGATCTGCAAACTCGGGGCATTGCCCAGAATCCTTCGAGTCCACTCCAAGACTCAGGCGCTTGAGCTGATGGAGTACTTCGAGAATCATGGATTCCTTACCTTTGAGATCTTGGATGAGGAAAAGGAAATACTCCGCTTCACGATTGCCGATTGGAAAGAGCACTGCACACACCTACAGTATAACTATTACAGCTATAAAGGATCGGGATTCTTTTTCTTCCCGCTGCCTGTCGGCAGACTGCTTCTGAAGACTGCACGAAAGGAAGTCGGAATTGTATTCAGTGAATTGGACGCCATCATGGATATGTGGCTCCACACAATCCTGAATGACCCTAAAGTGCGAGGATCTGAGTATATGCCGGTTGTCTATTACTCCAATATGCGAGGTATGCCGCTGCTCTCATATACTTACCTTGCTCGTCGTTGGGGCTGGTCAAAGTCCCGAGTCGGACGCTTCATGTTGAAGGCCGGCGAATATGGAATTATCAGCCGCGTGAGTTTTTCCAGCTCACGCGGCTCTGTCATTTCAATGTGCCGCTATCGTGAGATGATCTACGGTGAAGGCTGTGAGGAACTCGAACTAAGCAGGATTGGCGAGATCATTGGTATTGCTAAGGCGATTGATGTGGTGGAAGCAGACGACAGCAAACTCGATATCAGCGTCGAGTCTCGCGTCCCGCCAGAGAAAACAATAGGTAAAGCCAGAAAGTCCTTGAAAATACAGGTGTTCCTGGTGGTTCGCTCCTCTTTTTTTGCTCGGCAGATTCCATTAGTCTTCTACAGTTCTTTAGACTGGGAGATGTCTGAACAGGAGAAGAGTAGTCGTGACCCGCCCAAAGAATCCACACTCGGAAAGGAGATGAAATCATGACCTCTGACAGCACACCCGTCTTTGCGCTTGAGAAGGAAGCGTTGAAGACTGAGATTGAGACTGGCCTTCAGGTTGGCGTAGATCATCTGGAGGACAAGCCGATGAAACGCAAGCCGGTGGAAAAGTATCACAACACCAGGTACTTGCTCAAGCAATACCGCAAGGTGGCCTATGCGATCCAGATCTCGGAGTCTGACATGAATGTCAGGATGGAGATGGAACATGGAACCCGGCTTTCCACACTGGAGGTCAATGCAGAGCTTGCTGGGGTTGATTTATCCGGCTCAAAGCTTGAAGGATACGCACGCACGGTCATACGGAGCAAGAATATGCTTCAAATCATCAAAAACGCGCTGAACACGGTAAGGCTGGATCCGGATCATGGGGAGTTGATGTACCAGATCCTCTATCTCACCTACTTCTCGGAGAGGAAGCTGGCCAACCGTGAAGCAATCCTTGCAGAGCTCGAGCGAATAGGTTTCCAAATGTCGATGGTGACTTATCACAGTTACCTCAATATGGCGATCAAAGCCATAGACCGCATTTTATGGGGTTATACGGCTCGTGATTGTATGGAAATCATCAAGCAATTTCTGCCCTGAACTAAAATTGAACTATTTCCGAACTGTATTTGAAGTCCTGCTTAATTGCATCTGTATTCCATAAATGTTAAGATGATAGCGTCGAAAAGTTTCATCGATGGACGGCCCTCTGCTCTGCTGGGGGCATTTTTCATGCATAAGCCAGGAGTTTGGGTCGCACTGCCCAAGCCCCCGGCTTTTCTTTTCGGCTCTAGTTGAAAGGAGGACTTCCCAGTATGAATCAGAACAAACCTGCCGTCGTCAAGAAGCTGCAGGAGCGATTCAGAAATGTAAGCGTTGGTCGTGGACTGTATATGGCATTTATGATGCCTACGATGCTGAGCATGTTTTCCACTCGTGCTTTCGCCGCGGATACCATTTGGACGAAGGCGAGTGCGATCATGCAGGATGTGTATACGCAAATCCTCAGTATCAGCACTATTGCCGCAGTTGTTACGGCTGCCGTTGCGCTTCTTCTGATGAACTTCTCCAGATCCGGACGGACGGTTGACGAGTCCCGTGCCTGGTTGAAGCGGATCATCATTACTTGGGCTATCCTGAATAGCCTTGGCTTTATCATGGCCTATGTGACGCCTTTCTTCGCCGGTGGCACTTGGACGCCTTAAAGGAGAAACAAGACATGAAAAAAAGCATCATCTGCTTGGTATCCGGTATCGTCGCTGGTATTGCCATGTGCTTGACAGCGGCTTACTTCCTGCCTGAGAGCAGCTTCGACGACGAGTTGGGCTGCTTCTGATCTGACGCAGGAGGTGTTACATGGGTATCTTAGACAGCATTGTTGAGTGGATTGCCACGCAGATCATGAACCTGCTGGACCTGGTCACAGGCTCCGTTCTTGGAGCGCTGGGTTGTGACATGAGCACTTTCTTGCGTTACTTTCCAGCCGCTGAGACGCTCTACGAAGTCTTTGTAGCGATTGCTGTTGGCTTTATCCTTTTGAACCTCGTGTGGCAGCTCTTCAAAAACTTCGGGCTTGGTGTGGGCCTTAGTGCGGAGGACCCTACCAAGCTCGCTATCAAGTCTATCATCTTCATTTTTCTGGCACTGTTTGCCGATCAGATCATGGTGCTCATCCTGGGAATCGCCGGCACACCATATGACTGGGTTGTCGATACAGCACTACCTCCCATTGAGTTTTCCAACTTCGGTAGCGTGCTCACGGTGATAGTCGGATGCCTCGCCTCCGGATCCGTGAGCCTTATTGTTTTGATCCTTGTGATCATCATTGCCTGGAACTATATCAAGCTCCTGTTTGAGGCAGCGGAACGATATATCCTTGTTGGAGTTCTGATCTATACGGCGCCCATTGCGTTTGCGACAGGTGCGTCAGAAAGCACATCTAATGTATTCAGCGCGTGGTGCCGAATGCTTGGTGGTCAGCTTTTCCTTTTGATCATGAATGCATGGTGCCTGCGCCTGTTCACAAGCATGGTTGGCAACTTCCTTGCCAATCCGCTGTCCATATGAGGAGGTAGACATGAAGCGAAAACGCATATTTACAATACTTGTGCTCGTGCTGCTCACCTGTGCTCTGTCCACAACTGCTTTTGCCATCGATGAGAGTGAAGTGGAAAGTGCCATTGCAGCGTCCAGTCAAGAAGAAGTTGCCGGTAATGTCTTCATCTGGTTCCTGTGTGCCATTGGGTTTCTCAAAGTGAGTCAGAAGATCGATAGCTTCATGGCTTCCCTAGGAGTCAATGTCGGCAGGACAGGAGGAAGTATGCTGGCAGAACTCATGGTAGCCGGCCGTGGTATCGCCACTGCTGCAGGTGCATTTGGAAGCACGGTTTCTAATCGTCACTCCTCGCACGGTACACACAATGGTGGTCAGGCAGCCGGCGCAGCATTTACCGGTGGCGGAAACGGCCTTGTCGGGGTCACCAAACGAGCTGTGGGTAATGCTGCAGCATCAAGTGCAACAGGTACCGGATCTGGTCTTAGCAGCATCATTGGTGGTGCTATGTTCGGCTCCAGCTTAGCAAGCGGGGGCAAGTTCGCAACTAGTGTGATCGGAGCTGTTGCAAAGGGAGATATATCCTCTGTCGGTTCAATCACCGGAGAACAGGCATCGGAAGCATTGACCAGTTATCTTGGCTACTCAAGTGCTGCGGCGAGTGAGATACAAACGGATGATCCGGTCACAATTCCCACGGCGCCTGCCCCAATGAACGGCGAAGATGTTGTCACCCTCGATGGAGGATCAGCAGCCGGTGTTATCCCACCCGAAACTCAACCGTGGGCGGCGCCCAGTGCCCCCAACCCGGTGGTTTCCTCTCCTGTGGGAGCAAAACCTGTTTCTGAAGGAGGCACATCGACCGGCGTGATCACAACTGCTACGCACACAGCTTCTGCCACCCCCACGGCCCCATCTCCCGGCACTGTCCGCGAGGGGGCTGGTGTTCCCAGTTCGCCTCCCACATTCCGCAATGTGGAAATTGGCGGAGGCCGCATCACAGGACACGAAGTTGCTCCTGATGGTCAGTCTGAACGGGAGTTCGCTATGTATAGCACTGAGCAGTATATGGCTCCTACCGGCCCCTACGATACCGTAGAGACGTTAGATGGCTCTTCCTGGTACAGGCAATATGCACAGACGACTGTCGAGAAGACTCCCTATAAGGATGGCGACGATAAGATTCGGTATGAGGAGCGCATTGTTCCTCAAATGCCGCCCGTACCCAAGAGAAAGGATAAAGTCTAATGAGTGAAGAGAACAGACAGCAACAGTCATCTGCTGAATCTACAGTAGCTGGCGCTGCGAAAACCGGTAAAGCCATTGCCAGCATCGCAAAGGGTGCCGCAACTGGCGGCGCTCATGGGGCGGCCGTTGAGGCCGCAAAATCCTCAAAGAAGTGGATCATTCCCATCGTAGCCGTCATCTTGCTTCCGGTTTTGATTATTGCCATGCTGCCCTCGGTGATATTCGGATCCCTGTTTGGCGATGGCACTGATACTCCTAACGGGATTTCCGATGATACGGTGCTGGTGCAGAACTTGGCGGATATCAACAGCGGCATCAGCATGATCCTCTCTGAGGGACTCAATGATGTGCTGGCACGGATCGACAGTGATTTCGCTGCTTCCGGCTGCGACAGTAAGGAAGTCAATAATCCGTTCGGTTCCGATGTGGTGTTTAACGCCAATGCAATCGTTTCCCAGTACTGTGCCTATAAAGACACTGACGCGACCTCCATTTCCAAGGATGATATGGAGAGCCTGCTTGCAGCAAACAAGGACAAACTCTATTCGTTCACCTATACAGACGAGGTGAGAGAAGTCCCCTCTGAGCCTGAAGCAGAAAGCACGGAAACGGTTGCACCTGACACCACAACCGAGGAACCTCCCGAGCCGACTTATGAGACCATCCGAGTCTACACCATCTCATACAATGGCGAGGCTTATTTTGCCGATCAGGTCTTCCACCTGTCAGACGACCAAAAGCTATTGGCAAGCCAGTATGCGCAAAACCTCACCGTTCTGTTGGGCGATGGTGTTTACCAGGGCCTGAGTGAAACCGAATTCTCTGCCTTGGGACTTTCCTATGACGGAGTCATTTTCTCAGATGGTGAGACGCAGGTGGTCTACTACAACCAGTTGGACGAACGTTGGAAGTACGAACTGTACGGCACAGACACCATTGGCGGTTACGCCTGTGGGCCTACCGCTATGTCCATCGTTGTATCCAGCCTGACATCCGAAACTGTCGATCCTCCTCACATGGCACAATGGGCCTATGAGAACGGCTATTGGTGTAGTGGAAACGGCTCGTACCACTCTTTAATTCCCGGTGCTGCTGAGGCTTGGGGATTGAGTGTAGAGGGCTGTACGGCAACAGAGCCCCAGCGCATCGTTGATGCCCTAGCTGATGGAAAGCTCGTGGTCGCCATCATGACAAAGGGACACTTCACTTCCAGCGGCCACTTCATTGTGCTGCGCGGCTGCACAGCTGACGGAAAGATACTCGTCGCAGATCCTTCCAGTTATAAGCGCTCCGAGAAGAGTTGGGATATGTCCATTATCCTCAACGAAGCTAGTAAGCGCGCTGGATCCGGTGGGCCGTTTTGGATCATCGGAAACTGACAATAGAATAGAGGCAGAACATGAGCAAACCGAACGAAGAACGGGATATTTACTATATCCCGCCAAACTTTCTTGCAAGTGGGCGCTTATTTGGCGGAATGATTCGAGCACGCAATGCGATTGAAGCTTGCGTGCTCGTTTTGTTGACGGGTATTCCCATCATCAAGTTGCCTATGTCGCTTACTGTGCGGATTATCATTCTTTGCCTGCTCCCACTCCCGCTTGGTATTTTTGGCATCATCGGTTTTGAGGGCGATTCACTTTCGGAATTTGCGATCAATTGGGTTCGCTGGTTCATTCACCGGCGGAACCTTTATCGCTCTGATGTCACTATACCTGAAACCGCTAGGAAGCAGAAAAAGAGGATATGGGAGCAAGAAGCTACCAAGCCGCCCGAACAGTTAGGCATTCGGATCAAGCAGCCTCGCAAGAAACGAAAACGCCCTGCAAAAACCGAAAAGCAGCTCAACAAAAATAATCGCAAGATGGTGCCAAGTCATAAAAAGCAGGTGACTTACTCGGAAGACTTTGTTCCAGTAAAGGATATCCGCAACGGCATTATTGAAATGGAGGACGGTCGTTACATCAAAGTCCTCGAAGTTGAACCGATCAACTTTCTTTTACGCAGTACATCTGAGCAGAAGAATATCGTTGCCAGCTTCGCGAGCTGGATGAAGATTTCCCCCATAAAAATCCAAATCAAAGTGTTGACAAAGAAGGCCGACATCGGAAAACACCTGAGTACCATTGAGCGGGATATGGAGTCCGAGAGTAATCCAAAGTGCCGAGAATTGCAGCTGGACTACTATCGCCTTATCCAGACAATTGGCTCGCGAGAAGCAATTACCCGCAGATTCCTTGTGATTTTTGAGTATGAAGCTGTCACGAATCGCAAACCGGAGTACTCAGAGATTGTCTCGGCTCTGGAAACGGCTGTTCAGACAGCGCGGCAGTATTTCCTACACTGCGACAATGCGGTTGTTACCCATGATGACGAAAACGCCTTCCTGTTGGAGATCCTCTACACCATTTTCAACCGATCAACTTGTGAGGTAAAAACAGTTGAGCAGCGCATCGGGGAGCTCCAGCTAGCTCGGAGGGATACCGACATCACAGTACCAGTCTCCCTTAAAAGTGTACTGGCCCCCGATTCCATTGACTTGACTCATGGGTCATATGTAGTAATGGACGGAGTATACCATGCATATCTCATTGTTCCCTCTGATGGGTATAATCCTCGCGTTGTGGCTGGGTGGACGAGTATTCTCGTCAATGCTGGCGAAGGGATCGATGTCGATTTCTATTTTTCCCGCGAGCCAAAAGAACGCATTCAGGCTAAGCTGGGTCAACAGATCCGAATCAACCGCAGTCGTTTGAAAGACACTTCGGATACCAATTCGGACTTTGATGATTTCGAAAGCGCAATCCGTTCTGGCTACTTCCTGAAAGAAGGTCTTGCGAACTACGAGGACTTCTACTACTGCAACACCCTGGTCACGGTTA
>ERZ825896.2026-NODE-2026-length-20557-cov-4.160472_pt1 | contig 20557 bp, 15 predicted proteins | sample MGYA00519858_ERZ825896 | MGnify/ENA primary metagenome ERZ825896 (study PRJEB31778, sample SAMEA3449214) | human gut metagenome | biome: human gut; feature: human-associated habitat; material: faeces | place: United Kingdom | collected 2010/2012 ...
TTAATAAAGCCTTTAAAAAACGTCAGCAAAATAATTTTTACATCCAGTCCGACAGACCAGTTTTCAATATAATACAGATCATAATCTATTCGTTTCCGAATGGATGTATTTCCTCTGTAGCCATTGACCTGCGCCCAGCCAGTAAGACCCGGACGTACCTGATGTTTTACCATATATCTCGGGATCTCTTCCCGGAATTTTTCCACAAAAAACGGCCGTTCCGGTCTCGGTCCCACCAGACTCATATCTCCTTTGAGAATGTTAAACAGCTGTGGCAGCTCATCGATACTCGTCCGTCGCATCAGCTTTCCGATTCCGGTTACCCTTGGATCGTTTTTGACGGTCCATGCCTTCTTTTCACTTTCCTTCGACTGTACTTCCATTGAACGGAACTTATACATCATAAATGTATGATTATGCAGTCCCACCCGCTCCTGTTTGTATATCAGCGGTCCCGGAGAAGTCAGCTTGATCATGATCACAGCAAACAACATTATCGGAGAAAACAGAATAATTGCAACGATCGATCCGAAAATATCCATTAGCCGTTTTACCACCGCATTGAACGTATTGGTCAGCGGCACATAACGGATATTGATGACCGGAAGTCCCAGTAAATCTTCTGTATATGGTTTTGTCGGAATGATATTATTGTAATCAGGAATAAACTTCGTGTGTACTCCTGACTTTTCACACATTGCCACAATTTCCTGCAGCCGGTAATATTCACTCAGTCCCAAAGTGATTGCAATCTCGTCCAGCCTGTTTTCCGGCAGGATCACCATCAGATTTGCGATTCTTCCAAGCACTTTAATTCCGCGGTACATAGTTCCGGCTTCCACATTATCATCGAGGATTCCACGGATCTGATATCCCCACTGTGGATTTTCAAGTATCCGGTCAATATATGCTTCTGCTGCCTTACTGTAACCAACCAACAGGATATGCTTCTGATTCAGACCTCGTTTACGGATATCCCGCAACAGATAACGAATCGTGATACGGACCAATTCTTCCAGGAACATATTTATAAAATAGAAGAAAAACAACATATCACGGGAAAAGTTAATTTCTTTGAGCCACACATAAATGCACCCGATGATCAACAATATTCCCACCGTATTGGCCTTTACAATATTAGAAAATTCCAGTCTGCGTCCCTGCACCCGTTTCGGTGTATACAGATTAAATGCATAATACAGGATCAGATAAACCGGTACGATTCCAACCAGCGCTGTCATATACCATTCAAAAGATAAACTTCTGACCGCATCTACTGAAAAGGGACCCACGAATTTTAATGTCCATGCCAGCAGATAAGAAACAATGATCACAACAGCATCAATCACTACATGCATACGATTAAAGTACTTCTGATTATCTTTAATCAATATTTTTCACCTTTTAGTATTTCTGGTATGTTTTGTATTTACCATATTACTATAATACGCAATATACAAAACCACAACCAAACATTTTGTTAATTAGCTTACACTTTTCTTACATATTATAGTCAGGATATATTTTCCTGTCAACAAAACTTACGTTCTCCAATGTTTCTCTCAGCCAAATCGTTACTGTTCACTCCGTGCCCAGCAACACACTGCGCGATGCACAGAATTTATGCTAATCGCATAAATTCGCGCGATATGTCTCGGGTTTTCTGTGACCTTCGCTCACAAAAACCACCTCGCGGGATATATTACCAGTAAACAGTAACGTCAAATCTTCGTATCACATTGATCCACAACTGCAATTGAATCTTCCCGTAATTAGGAAGATTTTTCCATAAAAACGGTACTTTTTTATCTTTTTTACACAGTGAAAAACCATTTTTAATCCCTGCCGCATATTCCCGCCCATATTTCTTTGAAGCAAAGAATATAAGTTTCACAGTGAATCCCAGCACCAGAAAAGGCAGATTCAGTAAAATCTGGAGCAATGGCATATTTTTATAAAGCATATAAACATTATTTCTGGAAGAATATCTGATTTTAAACTGATTATAGCGTGATCCTGAAGTTCCGCTTCCCACGTGATACACCCCTGCCTTCGGCAAATACCAGTTTTCATACCCTGCTATCTGTGCCCGATATCCAAGATCAATATCCTCAAGATACGCAAAATGTTCCTCATCAAATCCTCCCAGCTGCTTTACCAGTTTTGTCCGATAAATAGCAGCTCCGCCACAGGAAGCAAATATTTTCCGCTCTTTTTTGTATTTTTCTTCCGATTTTCCTTTTCCAAGCGCAAACGCCCAGCCAAGGCAGTTATAATAATTTCCGGCATCGTCTATCTTTCCCCGATCATGAAACTGCAGCATCCGAGCAGCTGCAGAAAAAGCATTCTTTTTCCTTTCAATTCCCCGATACAGTTCCAGCAGAAAATCGGGCTCTGCCTCGGTATCATTATTTAACAGTACTACATATGGTGTCTGTGTTGCTTCAATTCCGATATTCACTGCTTTACAAAAACCAGTATTTTCCGCAAGTGCAATTACCCGTACCCATGGATATTTTTCTTCTGTCAGTTCTCTGCTCCCATCTACGGAACCATTGTCCACAAATATCACATCGAATTCAGAAAAAGTCTGTCGTTTCAAACTGTCCAGACAACGTTCTACATACTGTATCCCATTAAAATTAGGAATCACAACAGTTATCTTCTTCATGGTATCTCCTTCCTTACGCACGCAGCGAATAATTCCATTTGCTCAACGTAAGGTTTTTATTATAATAAGGATCTCCCTGCTTTAACAAATCGATCCATCTGGTCCGCATAAATTCTATCTCCTGCTGGAACCGGCGCACTTTGTCTTCACTGTCCTCCGATCCTCTGGATTTGGATTCGTAATGATATAATTCCACCCTCGGATTATAGACCACAAGATATCCTGCTCTCACGCACCGCAGACAAAGATCCACGTCGTTAAACGCCACTGTCAGTGCTTCTTCAAATCCATCCAGACTTTCAAAAACAGTTCGCTTCATCATCATACATGCGGCAGTCACTGCGCTCAGATCCATCTGCAAAGATGCTTTGTGAAGATACCCACTTCTCGAACGTGGCATATTTAAGAATGCATGACCGGCGATCCCGCCGATTCCGATGATTGTTCCAGCATGCTGGATCGTATCGTCCGGATAATACAGTTTTGCTCCCACGATACCCACTTCTTTCCGTTGGCAGTTCCCTAGCATTTCTTCCATCCAGTGAGGATTGATCACTTCCACATCATTATTCAAAAACAGCAGATACTCTCCGGAAGCCGATTTTTCTCCGAAATTATTGATGGCTGAATAATTAAATCCGGATTCCCAGATCACAATTTTTACGTTATTCCGTTTTTTCAGTTCTTCATAATATTCCCAGGTTTCTTTCTCCTGGCTGTTATTTTCTATGATGATTACTTCGTAATTGCAATATGTAGTTTTGGAAAATACCGAATCCAGACACTGTTTCAACGTATCTTTCTGATCTTTATTCGGGATCAGGACAGACACCAGCGGGGTTCCCTGCACCGGATATTCCACCTGATAGAAACCAAGATCTTTCGTATGACTCACGGTTCCCTCCACACCCTGTCGTTTCAGATGTGCTTCAATAGCTCTCTTTCCCGCCTCAAACGCATACATCTTGCTTGCCGGATTGTCCGCCGTGGATGCCTGATGCGTCCGCCAGTGATACAGCACCTCCGGGATATGGCAGATCTTCTTCGCAGCCTCCGTACAACGGAAGATGAAATCATAATCCTGTGCCCCGTCATACTCTCTGCGGAACCCGCCCACCTGACGGATCAGACTGGTTCTCACTACGAAGAAATGTGTAATATAATTATTGGATCTTAACAGATCCACATTAAAATCCGGTTTGAAATGTGGCTGAAAATGTTCGCTCAGATCCGTCGTTACTTTATCTTCATCCGAATAAAAAACATCCGGCTCTTCTGAACTCTGATTCAGTGCTTCCACGATCCGGTACAGTGCCTGTGGTGCCAGCAGATCGTCATGGTCAAGCAGACCGGTATATTCTCCGGCTGCCATCTCCATCGCTGCATTCGTATTTTCCGCGATTCCGAGATTTTCTTTCAGATTCTCCACTTTTACTCTGGCATCTTTCGAGGTGTATTCCCGGAGTACTTCCGACATCGCTGCATCCTCGGGGCTTGCATTGGCGATACACAGTTCCCAGTTTGTATAGGTCTGCACCTCCAGTGATTCTATCATTTCCCGCAGGAATTTCGCCGATGTTTTATATGCCGGGACAACCACACTGATCAGTGGCTGTTTTTTCCACTGTTTCCTTCTTTGCCCTTCCAGTTCTTTTTCCGAAGGTTTGTGATTCTCAAACCATGGACCATAAGGCACTTCTTCCGGCTCCATCCGCTCACACAGACGCACCCAGAACTCTTTCGGTCCGTAATGTTTCAGATAGCGGATTCCCTTTTTTATCGTATACGGTTTTATCTTTTTGAGATAACGCATCCAGTTTCCTGAACTCATCGATACTCCTTTCTGTTGCCTCTTATCTGCTTTCGTAACTGTCCAGTGTCTTCCCGGTTAACAGTTTCTACCCTCTGAATAGCTACCTGTCTTCTATCGTCTCATACTCCGGAAATTCTTTCAGCGCTTTTACCACTTCCGCTGCTTCTTCCAGGGACAGACTGTAGTACATCGGCAAACGACACAGCCGTTCGCTCTCTTTTGTCGTGTAAACATCCTCGCCATGGAACCGTCCAAACTTCTTTCCGGCTGTTGCAGAGTGCAGTGGAACATAATGGAAAACACTCAGGATCCCACGCTCTTTCAGATAAGCCAGAAGCTTTGTACGCACCCTCAGATCTTTTACTTTGATGTAATACATGTGGGCATTGTGTGTGGCATACTCCGGAATATACGGGCGTTCCAGCACCCCTTTGTCTTCCAGTTCTTTCAGTTCTTCGTGATAGAAGTTCCAGATGGACAATCTCTTATCATTGATCTTGTCTGCCTCTTCCAGCTGCGCCCACAGATAAGCGGCATTCATATCGCTTGGCAGATAGGACGATCCATAGCCCACCCAGGTATATTTATCAATCTGTCCACGGAAATACTGGCTGCGGTTTGTTCCCTTTTCACGTAAGATTTCTGCAGGTTCCAGGTATCTGTCATCCTGAAAGAGAATCGCACCGCCCTCTCCCATGGAATAATTCTTTGTCTCATGGAAGCTGTAGCAGCCAAAATCACCGATTGTTCCCAGTGCTTTTCCTTTATAAAAAGCATTCACTCCCTGCGCGGCATCTTCCACCACTTTCAGGTTATATTTTTTCGCAATTGCCATGATCTCATCCATTGCACAGCTGACGCCTGCATAATGAACCGGCACGATTGCTTTGGTCTTTTCTGTAATTGCTTCCTCAATTTTTGTCTCATCAATGTTCATGGTATCCGGACGGATGTCCACAAACACGCAGGTGGCTCCCCGTAAAACAAAAGCATCCGCGGTGGATACAAAGGTATACGACGGCATGATCACTTCATCTCCCGGCTGAATATCCGCCAGAAACGCTGCCATCTCCAGTGCATGGGTACAGGAAGTTGTCAGCAATACGTTTTTTGTCTGAAACCTTTCCTTCATCCACTGGGAACATTTTTTGGTAAATGGACCGTCTCCGCAGATCATACCGTTTTTTTCTACGGCTTCTTTAATATACTCTGTTTCTTTTCCCACAAACGGTGGGCGGTTAAAACTGATTCTCACTCTTCTCACTCCTGTTATTGTTTTGCTTTGATATCGGATTGTTCCGTACTTTTGACTCTTGTATCATCTCACATCGTATAAATCAAAATTCCTGCTATGATCAGCAGGTTTCCCACAAGTTTTCCTTTTGTGATCTTTTCGTTCAGGATCACTCTTGAAAAGATCAGAACAAATACATACGCAGCCGTATCGATCACCGGTCCAAACCGCATATCTACTTTTGTATAACACCAGGTGTTCAGAAGCAATACACCGAAAAAGATCCCGTACGCCACGATCACCCGCCAGTTCAGATATTCCAGCAGCGGATTGCTGTATTTTTTATTGGCACTCTGTTTTAAGAGTACCTGGGAGATGGCAGTAAAAAATGTACCTGCCAGCATCAGTAACATAAACATTCTATTCATAGCGCTGCACCACCCATACGCCGGTGAGAACTACCAGGATACCGATAATATTCCGTACCGACAGATTTTCATGAAAGATCACCACTGCCCAGATCTGCGACCACAACAGGTACACACTCTTGTTGGCATACGCAGTGGACAGGGAAAACTTCTTTATCACCTGCTGCCATGCAATGGCATAGATTCCGCAGTTTCCGATCATCAGTGCCAAGAACACATAAAGCCAGATACTTCCCAGCCCGTGCCGGTTATACTGCACGGATGCCATCTTGGAAAATACGCTGGTCAGGGAAAACAGCAGAATATTCAGGTGAAGCTGTATGTAATTCTTTACTTTTTCCATTGTTTTTTCCTTTTATTTTTTTGTATATCGTCTTTACGAGCGATACCATATCATCTTATTATACCATTCTTATACTTTCGCTTCAAGAATACTTTTCTATTGCAATTTACACTTACAATCGACTTGGGTCCACTGGCAATTATTGATATGCATTACAGGCAAAAAAGTGCCTCGTAACAGGCACTTTTTCTTATTGTTCCATATGTTGTTTTTCTCTTTGTTTGATCTTCCGTAACAGCCAGAACCAGAGTGCGCCGATTTCAATCAGATAACTCACTGCCAGAGAAATACTTCCGCCCTGCATTCCATATTGCTGTATCAGCAAATACGCACCAAAATAGCTGACCGGAAGTATGATCACATTGCATATAACCAGTCCTTTGATTTCTCTTACTACCGTAAGCAGTGCACATAAAAACCACACGATGGCAGTCAGAATCGTACAGCCTATAAGTGGAAGCAGCAGATCTTCATGCGCTGCCACCTCATCCCCGTACAAAAGTTCCAGCCCCCAGTGTCCGAAGATCTTTCCTCCTCCCAGAGCGACAACACTGATCAGCAAAATTGCTGCCATACATTTGCGAAAGGTTTTCCAGAAATCCCGGATATTTCCACTGCTGTACTGTTCGGCAAACAGCGTAATAAACGGGTTAAATACATAGGATGCTCCCATCTGAACGATCATTGTGGGTGCTGCAACTGATCCATAGATACCGAGTGCTGCACCTCCCAGAATTTTTTCCATGACCAGACGCGGGATCGTCGGAATGACCGATGACATAGTCTGGTAACATAACAGCGGAAAGCATTCCGCCATCAGTGTTATATTTTTTTTCTCTTTCAGATGGATCTTTATGGTATCCAGCTTCTTTGCCCGTGGAATATCATAGAAAAAGATCACCAGCCAGGAAACCAGTGCCATAGCAAGAATGGCTGCCAGCAGACTCTGTGTCACTGCCAGTACCGCCACAAATCCCACAAATGAAAGGATTCCTTTCACCATCCAGGACTTTCCGATCCAGTCCATCCGCCATTTTTTCTGACAGATTCCGGCATAGACATCATAGAACGCCTCCGCCATCTTAAACAGACAGTATGCAACGATACACAGACTCGATCCGTAGCTGTATCCGGCAATCAGTGCATAACCTACGCAGACCAGGAATGAAAGGATACAGATGATCAGACGGCTGCTCACATAGATACCGGAGGTGTATTTTTCTTTCATGTCCGATACCTGATAATTGCGGATACCCTGCATAGCGATGCTGTAAAATACATTGTTAACCGACATGGCAAGGGTAAGGATTCCCGCTGTTTCCACTCCGGACAGCCGGACCACCAGTACACTGATCAGCCACTGTGTGATCAGATATACCATACTTCCCGCCGAGTTCCAGATAATACTCTTTTGTATTGATACTTTTTTTTCTTCCATTTTTTCCTTTTTGTTCAGCCTACCAGTTTTGTCAGAAGTTTCAATCCGTGCACCCGGAGTGCACACACAAAGATCCACGGCCCGATCTTTTGTACCGCCGGAAGCTGGTGAAAATATCCCACTTTTATGTAGGGATTTTTATAGCATCGTGGGAAACAGGTTTCCATGATTTCCTGTACTTCCCGGCACATCCCGTCCTTCACCTCTTTGCGACATCCTCTTCCCGTATCAAACAACAGACTCGTCATGATCCTGCTGATAAAAAATTCCAGTTTCAGTGGATCCATCGGATGCTCTTTGTCTGTACAGAATGCAATGGCATCACGCAATTCTCCAAAAGGCAGCTGCCACATCTCCAGTTTCCGGTTTTTGATCGTAGATGTTGTCGACTGGGGATTCGCACGGTAATAATATTCTCCGTCCTCAATGGTCTGAATGTTGGCGGCAACGGCTTCCAGTTTTAAAATCAGCGGAATGTCCTCACAGATCACACCTTCCCGGAAACGGATCTTCCAGGTGTCAAACAGTTGTCTTCTTACCAGACGGTTACAGCAAAGATAAGATGGAATCCGAATCCCTTTTTCCTGATAATTGATCTCATACTTCTGAATGATCTCGCCCCGTTCTGTCACCTTGATATAATTGCACATCACCATATCTGACTTCTTTTCTATGGCAGTGTTATACATTCTCTTCAGAAAATCCTTTCCTATGTAATCGTCGCTGTCCACAAATGCCACGAACTCTCCGGATGCCATCGCCAGTGCATGATTTCGCGCCGCTGACTGGCCCTGGTTTTCCTGATAAATCACATGTATTTTATCCGGGTATTTTTTTTCATATTCTCTCAGTATCTTCGCCGATTGATCTTTGCTTCCGTCATCCACCGCAAGGATCTCGATTTCCTCAAGGGACTGCTGTAAAATTGAGTCCAGGCATATGCGAAGATAGCTTTCCGCGTTATAAACCGGAACAATCACCGATACTCTGATGGGGTCTTTATTTTCATTTTCCAAATGTCATTACCTCTTCTCCCGGAAACTGAATCTCTACAGGCATATGATTTACCCTGTCTTTTTCATCCGGAAGTTTCATATAATCTCCGTAACATCTGGTCAGGATGGCATCATATCCGCATGGAATCTTCACAGTGATATTCTCAAACGGCACATCCACCAGCTGTTCAATCTCTTTTTTCTCAATGATCCATTTTTTTGCATCTGCGGCAAAGGTTGTCATCCGAGAACTTCCTTTCTCCGGTTTCTTCATAAATGCCTGATTACACTTTTTCCAGACCATTCCCGCAGAGATTCCGCACAGATGCATTCCGCCATGCAGAATATGCCAGATGGATCGCATTACAAAGTCTTTTGCCGGTCCGTACTGGCCGATCTGTGGTTCTTTGACCTTATAGATACTCAGGATCATGCCCCAGCGCACCGCCCGGTTCAGCTGTTTTTCCATCTCTGCCTCATCATCAGAAATCTCATCGTAAGGAAAGATATCAATATAGAATCCGGTAATGCTTCCCGACTTTTGCAGACTGTTTTCCACAAAACGAGTGCGATTCATGCGTAGTTTTGCAAAATACAGATGATATTCCGGATCCGTATCCACAGTCTGAAGAAAATACTCTTCCCCGCATTCTTTCTGTGCAATCTGAAGGAATCTCTCATAGTCTTCTCTCGGCATTCCCACATCAATATCATCGTCCCAGGGAATAAATCCTTTATGCCGCACCGTTCCGAGAAGTGTCCCGAACGCCACAAAATAACGCAGATGGTATTTTTCGCAGATTTCGATATATTTGCATAAAATCTGTTTTTCCACATCCTTGATTCGATTCAATATTTCCGTATCGTATTCTCTGTACTGCAAAGCTGTTCCTCCCCACTTTTTTCTGCGTTGATCTTGCACCATTATATCTGTTGTAAAATCCATTGTCAAGGTAAGCCGTTTCCCCGGAAAACCTTGAAATAAGGGATTGAAAATGATATGATGAACCACAGAACACAACCCTTTAAGAAAGGAAATACAAGATACTATGAGTTTATATTCTGTTGTTGTTCCGGTCTATAATTCGGAACATACCTTAACGGAGCTTTATACACGTCTCGAGAAAGTCTTCCGTGAAACCGTGCAGGAACCCTTTGAACTGATCCTTGTGGATGATGGTTCCAAAGACCGTTCCTACCAGATCATGGAAAAACTTCGACAGAAAGATCCCCGTGTGAAGATCATCCAGATGGCTAGAAACTTCGGACAGCATCCGGCTCTTCTGTGTGGATTCTCTCATGCGGAGGGAGATTTCATCATCACCATGGATGATGATCTTCAGCATCCCCCGGAAGAGATCCCGAAGCTGATCAACACCATCAGAGAGCGGGACGATGTGGATGTCATCATCGCCAGCTATGAATGCAGAAAGCACGGACCGATCCGCCGTCTCGGAACCAAAGTTTCTGTCTGGGCCACCTCCAAAATGCTTGGAAAAGACCCGAATCTGCAAATCACCAGTTTTCGTCTGATCCGCCGTTTCCTCGTGGAAGCCATGTTGCAGACAAACACCTATCTTCCGCAGATCGGCAATCTTCTGGTGTTAAGTTCCAACCGTATCATCAATGTACCGGTGCATCATGATGCAAGAGCCTACGGAAAAAGCGGTTATTCTTTCCGCCGTCTGGTCAGAGACCTGCTTTACGATATCACTTCCCACTCCGCATTCCCGCTGCTTCTGGTACGTGATCTCGGCATCTGCAGTTTTCTGGTCAGTGTGGCACTTGGAATCTTTTTCCTGATCCGCTATTTCCTCTACGGTATTTCCGTGGAAGGCTGGACTTCCCTGATGCTCGTACTGCTGGCATTTTTCGGTATCACCCTGCTTTCCATTGGAATCATGGGGATTTATCTGATGAATATTCTGAACGAATCCAAGAAAATGCCGCATTATGTCATCCGTAGAAAAGATGTCTGACAGGAGGATTGTATGAAACAGGAAATTGGAGGATATCTGGAACTGGAAGTTTTCCACGGGAAAGAATACTATCCTGATCTTGTAAAAGTGAATCTTGGGCGTACAGCCCTCTGCTGGCTGCTGGAATCCCGAAAGATTGAAACGCTCTATCTTCCGTTTTTCCTTTGTGACTCCGTAATTGATACCTGCTTGCGGCAGGGAATCCACGTGAACTTCTATTCGCTGAATGAGGATCTTACGCCGGCTCTTTCTCCCGACCTTTCCCTTCATCCAAGGGAATACCTCTATCTGGTCAATTATTACGGGCAGCTGACGGATGAAAAGATTCTTTATTATAAAAAATACTATAAAAATATTATCGTGGATCACACCCACGCCTTTTTTCAGCATCCGCTTCCCGGCGTGGATACTCTGTATTCCTGTCGCAAATTTTTCGGGCTGAGTGACGGTGCCTATCTTTCCACAGATGCCACGCTCACTGCCGGAAAGGAGCAGGATGTCTCTGCGGAACGTATGGGACATATTCTCGGCCGTTTCGAAAAAGATGCCGGAACGTATTATCAGAAAATGTTAGACAACGCTGCGACCTATCATCATATGAAGATTCTCACTATGTCCCGCCTGACACAGAATCTGTTAAAAGCCATCGACTACGAACAGATCCTTCAGAAACGGAATGAAAATTACAGACTTCTGAAAGAACTGCTTCCCTCCGATTCACCTTTTACCCGCGTGACACCGGACGGACCCTTCGCCTATCCTTATTATCATAAAAACGGAATTGCACTGCGAAAAGCCCTGGCGAAAGAAAAAATCTTTGTTCCAACCAACTGGTCCAACGTGATCCGGGACTGTGCACCCGAATCTTACGAATATCAGTGGGCGGCAGATATTCTCCCGCTCCCCTGCGACCAGCGTTACGGAAACGAAGAGATGCAGCGGATCGCAGACGTGATCCATGCACTGGAACCTTAGAACGTGTCTGAAAAATCATTTCCGCAATCTGCAAACCCCAGTTTGCGAAAAGCCTTTTTCAGACACGCTCTAGAAGAAAGGATTATTATGAATAAACGTTTACTGATTCTCGGAACCCTCGGGGAATTTGAACAGCTGGTGCAGAAAGCCAGAGCCCGGGGCATCTATACCATCGTTTGTGACGGATACCCGGACGGTCCGGCACGTGCCTTTGCAGACGAATCTTATGTGATCCCGGTTACCGATACGGACCGGATTGCCGCCCTTTGTAAAGAAAAACAGGTGGACGGAATTCTCACCTCGTTTTCCGATCTTCTGCTGGAATGTATGGTGAAGATTTCCGCAAAAGCAGGTCTTCCCTGCTATCTGAACCCGGAACAGCTTCCCTGGTATCGTGACAAATCCGCCACCCGGGGACTGCTCGAAGAACTCGGTCTTCCCTCCCCTGGTTTTGCAAAAATCCCCACTTCCGGATTGACTCCGGAGCTGATCGCTCACCTGCATTTTCCTCTGGTGACAAAACCACTGGATAAATACGGCTCCCGCGGCATCTATGTGGTACACAATCTTGAAGAACTGAAACAGGCAATCACTGAGACCGCTTCTTTCACCGATCTTCCTGAGATTCTCGTAGAAGAATATAACGACGGTTACGAATTCAATATGATGACCTGGGTACATAAAGGAAAAGTCCATGTGATCAGCATCGCAGATCGCGAAAAGACGGACATCGGACCGGGTGAGATCCCGATCAGCACCCGAAATGTCTATCCATCCTGCCTGTATGAACAGGTGGTTGCTCCGGCAACCGATCTTTTACAGTGCTACGCCGACAAAACCGGGCAGAAAGAGGGGGCGTTATCCATGCAGTTTTTCTGGAAACCGGAAAACGGCATCCAGGTCTGTGAGATCGCAGCCCGATTCTTCGGCTATGAGCACGAACTGACCGATATGGTATACGGGTTCTCCATCGAGGATCTGCTGTTAAATTACCTGTATGATGTTCCCTCACTGGAACAGATGCTGGATCAGCACGATCCACGAAAACCGATTTGCCACGGAGCTGTCCTGTATTTTCAGGGACGCCTGTTACAGATTCGTGATCTTTCCGTTCCGAAGAAACTGGCATCTCATTCTGCGGTAGAAAAGCCATGGATTTTTTATCACGAAGGAGAATCTGTCATTGCCCACGGACCGAATCCTTATGTGGCACTGTACTATATCTCCTGTCCGTCCAGAAAAGAACTGGATCAGATCACCGGTGAATTCTTCACTTCTATGACTATCCCGTCTTCGGATGGAAAAGAAGTCCTTTATCGTAACCAGATGCCTGACTATCCAAAAACAAAATAAGTATGAAAAATGAGCTTATACAGAAATCAGTTTTTCCTGTATAAGCTCATTTCTTTATAGTTATTCTTAATAAGCCGCCCGATATACTAGCACATACGTCAGCAATACAGAAATTGCTGCTGTCCCCTGTCCGATCCTGCAGATCCATATGCTTATTTTTTCATTTCTGATCAGTTTTTCACTCCAGTTTTCATATCCCAGTGTCACAAAATAGAAAAATGGAAGCGCCATCGGCATGATATAGCGTCCCTGCGCCTGAAAATCACTTGCATAAGCATAATACACCAGCAATCCAACCGGTATCACCATAGCTCCCACCATACAGATATGCATCCAGTTTCTCATATTCCACCATCTGTTTTTTCTCCATATCTCAGTGATAAGAATTCCATCTGCATCGGCTTTTTTCTCTTTTTTTACAAATTCCGTGGTCAGACAAAATTCCCGACGCAGTCTCCAGCTGTTTCCAAGAATTCCCACTGCAAACACGATCAGATACACTTTACTCCACAGATATGGCATAAAAATATCAAGATGTCCGAACGTTCCCACAAAGCTTACCAGTACCGTAACCAGCCAGTTATGCTGCCATTCTCCAGGTACCCACCATATCATATCCAGAACGCTCATTCCCATATTCACAGGAAGCACCCGGTTGGAAGGTTTTAACTCATCGATCGCGTATTTTTCCGCATAGATGGAAGAGGTTTTCATTCCCAGAAAATCTCCGTCATACAGGATTCCGCTCCGGATAAACCACCATCCGGCCACAAGAAAGACGATTCCCAGCATCAGGCAGCCTTTCTTCAGTAGCTGCTGCCAGTCCCATTTCTGCTCTCCACACTTCATCATGCAGCCTGCAAAAAATACGGCGCTCATCAGAAGATATCCATATGCGTTGTAATAAGACAACATACACAATCCCATGGCAATTCCCATCTGTACACAGACTTTCAGGGTCCAGCCTTCCTTACACGCCCTGCACCAGCAGTACAGGATCCAGGCTGTCGTAAAAAGTGCCAGTCCATCCGTATTGATATAAGAAAACAGAAAACATGTTCCCGGAAGAAAGCACACCAGAACTGCAAACAGCCTTCCTGTCTCTTTTTTCCGAAATAACAGTTCTCCTATCTTCCAGGTAAACCATGCCATTCCGCATCCCAAAAGGACATTCACCATACGCGCCGCAATCACCGTAGCCCGAAAACTGTCCGTAAATACCTGCACAACCTTTGCAAATACTGCTCCTGCCATATAAGGAAGAATTGGATTAAACGCATAGGAGATGCCCCAGTTGGCATTCCGTATCTCCGGATCCCGTCCATCCGGCAAGGTTCCATGCTTTACAATAAATTCGACGATCTGGTAGCGCATACTTTCATCCGGTGAAGCATCGAACGGTGCTGCCAGCGCCCAGGAAAGATAAAATACAAAAACCAGAAGTACAAAAATCCATATTGCATATTCTTTTTTCACTGTTTTTACTGTTTTTTTCATTCCATCACCCTTTATGCCTGAAAATAACCAGTTTGCTTGCCACATAATTCAAGATGATTACAAGTACATTTGCCGCACATTTAATCAGTACGTCATTGAATCCGCACAGATCAGCAAAAATAAACATACATGCCCAGTCCAGTATTCCCGTAGCCAGACGACAGGAGAAAAACGAAACTATCTCTTTCCCTATTTCTTCCCTTGTACTGGCTTCGCTGTGAAATACCCATTTTCTGTTAGTAAGATATGCAAACAGAACCGATAAAATCCATGCAAGTACAGTACTCACCATAACCGATAAGCCAAACGGATGCGCAAAGATCCAATAGCTCACAATATTAACAAGCGTTGTCAGAACGCCGAAGACACCGTACGGAATAATGTCTTTGTATTTGTCCCATAGCTTTTCTATATTCATCTTTTCCACCTTTCTTTTAAAAAAGCAGGTACATTTCCACCATGCACCCGCTTTTTTGGTTGTTTATAATCGTTTCAGTGAAAAATCCTGGCTATCCAGGGTCAGGTTCGGATTATAGAACGGATCGCCGTTCTTCAGGATATCGGGCCAGCGTTTCTCAAACGTAGCAATCTCCTGATTGAATCTTGCCACTTTCTCCGGAGTATCTTCCAGTCCTCGGGATTTGGATTCGTAATGATACAGTTCCGCATATGGATTGTACACGATCAGATATCCTGCCTGTCGAAGTTTCATACAGAAATCAATATCGTTAAATGCCACCTGCAGTTCTTCACTCAAACCACCGACTTTCTCAAACGCTTCCCGTTTTACCATCATACAAGCCGCAGTCACCGCACTGTAATCCTGTGCACAAATAATCCGGTGGCAGTACCCGGTAAATCCACGCTTCTGCTGTACAAAACAGTGTCCGGCGATTCCACCGAAACCGATGACCACGCCGGCATGCTGGATCGTATCATCTTCGTAATACAGTCTCGCACCCACAGCACCCACATCTTCTCTGGTACAGTAACCAAGCAGTTCCTCCAAACAATCGTCGTTGATGATCTCGGTATCGTTGTTTAGCAGCAGGAAATACTCTCCTTTGGCATACTGCACACCGAAATTATTGATGGCAGAATAATTAAATTCTTTTCCCCATCTCAAAAGATGGATCTTCCGGTTTCCGGAAAGCTCTTTATAATATCGGAAAATCTCATCAGTGGTACTGTTATTCTCCACGATTATGATTTCAAAATTCTGATAACCGGTATTCTTCTCCAGCATTTCCAGACAGGTCTGAAGGGTCTCTTTCTCGTCTTTGTTTGGTATGATAACAGACACCAGAGGTTTTCCCTGCACCGGATATTTCACCCGGTAAAAGCCCAGATCCTGTGTATGGCTTACCTCGCCTTTTGTACCTGTTCTCTCAAGATGAGCTTCTATTGCTCTCTTGCCGGCTTCAAATGCGTACATTTTACTGGCAGGATTATCTGCAGTGGAGGCTTTGTGTGTTCTCCAGTGATACAGGATTTCCGGAACATGTAAAACCTCTCCGGCATTCTCCGTACAGCGGAAGATAAAATCGTAATCCTGAGCTCCGTCGAATTCTTTTCGGAAACCTCCGGCCTTTTCTACAATACTCTTTCGCACTACAAAAAAGTGGCAGATATAATTATTGGAACGCAGGAGATCCAGATTAAAATCCGGTTTCAGATGTGGCTGAAAATGCTCGTCCAGTTCTGTTGTAACCTTATCCTCGTCTGTATAAAGCGCATCTGCCTGCGGATGATCCTGCAGTATTTTCACGATCTCATATAATGCATTGGGTGCCAGCAGGTCATCATGGTCAAGAAGCCCCACAAATTCACCTTTTGTCATTGCAAACGCGCGGTTTGTGTTCTCTGCAATGCCAAGGTTCTCTTTGAGATTGCAGAATCTTACCCGGGAATCTCCGGCTGAATATTCTGCCAGTACTTTCTGCATCTCCTCATTGTCAGGACTTGCATTTACGATACACAGCTCCCAGTTTGAATAAGTCTGAACGATCAGTGATTCTATCATCTGTCTCAAAAATTCTACAGGTGTCTGATAAGCCGGAACTGCAATGCTGATCAGCGGTGAATAATCAAATTTCTGTTTCCTCTGTGTTTCCAGTGTTTCCTCCGTCGGAATGTAAGCCCGGTACCATGGACCATATGGTACTTCTTCCGGTTCAAAACGTTCATGCAGCCTGATCCAGAATTCCTTTGGTCCATAATGCTTCATGTAGCGGAACCCTTTCCGGATCGTATAGGGGGAAAGCTTCCTGAACATTTTCGTCCACTGGATTTTTCCTCCTGCAGATGGTTTTTTACTCATATGATAACCTCGATTTTTACTATGATTTTTTATTTTAACATTGTATGATATTTTTTGCAAGAAAGGAGAGAAATGTGTTATACTGTTATTGTTTTTATGTAACTGTTCACATACAATGAACAGTTACTTTTCAACATTTTTATGCACAGGAGTATTATATACCATGATGATAAAGAAAAAAAGAATCACTGCAGCCCTGCTGGCTCTGGGACTTGGTGCTGTCACCATGTTTTCACAGTTTCCGGTATCTGCTGCTGAAAAAACAGCCCAGAATACAGACGCCGCCGCACAGACAGCAGATCCGTCTGTCGTAGTCACCAACGATATCGACGGATGGCCCCAGGCTTCCGATATTTCGTCTGCCGCAGCAATTGTAATGGAAACTTCCACTAACACAGTCCTGTATTCCAAAAATGCAGATCAGCCCCTTTACCCTGCAAGCGCAGTCAAGATCATGACCTGCCTGGTTGCTCTTGAGAACAGCAGTCTGGATGAACAGGTAACCATGACTGCAACCGGTGTTTCCGGTGTTACTGACGGAGGAGCCAATATTTCCTCACAGTTAGATGAGGTTTTCACCATGGAACAATGTTTATATGCCATCATGGTTGCCTCTGCCAATGATATCGCACTGCAGGTAGCTGAACATGTGGGAGGTTCTGTGGATGCTTTTGTACAGATAATGAATACCCGGGCACAGGAACTTGGCTGCACCAATACTGTCTTTACCAATCCTACCGGCCTTCCTGATGAGAACCAGCATATCACCGCCCATGATATGGCTCTGATCATGGAAGCAGCTATGGCAAATGACACTTTCCGCACCATTGCAGCAACTACTTCCTATACACTTCCGGCAACAAATGTTTCCGGCGGCGAACGTGTACTTACAAACAATTTTACCATGATAAACAGCACCAGCGACGGTTATTATAAACCCTGTATCGGCGGTAAGGAAGGGTACACAGAAGCTTCCGGAAGTACCCTGGTATGTGAAGCTTCCAAAAATAACATGAAGCTGGTATGCATTGTATTAAATGGCGCATCCGGTGTTACCGATGATGAAGCGATCGCGCTTCTCAATTATAGTTTTGACAATTTTGCACCCCTTACCATCGCAGACGATGATTTTAACCGTCTTTCCGGTGGTACAGTCATTGCACCAAACGGTGCCACAGAAGATAATCTGACCACAGAAGATACTTCTTCTGACGGACAGATCACACGCCAGTATTACTTTGGAGGAACTCCTGTAGGAACTGCGATTCTGGAAGACGCAGAGCAGCAGACAAATGATGCCGCAGTAACCGGTCAGAAGAATATGGAGGCAGCACAGGCATATTCTGCTTCCCATACAACTGCTCCTTATTATATCATCGGGGCGATCGGGGCAGCATTCCTGCTGTTTTTCCTGTTCCTGATGATCAAAGTGATCAAATCCTGAAGCATACTTCTGAATACCAGACAGTAACCATTTCTTTGATAGATAAATTTAAGGGACTTCCGCAAAAGCTTTTCATGCGGCAGTCCCTTTATTTCTTTTAAGGCAAGATCAAAAATGCCCAGCAGGCAAATGGCGAAATCACCAGCAGTACAGTCAGTACTCTGTATATCAGACTCCGCACCTTTTCATTTTTCACTGTTTTTGTCAGAATATTATTCCAGCCCAGCGTAACAAAGTACATCAGAGGATATAATGCAGGCATAAGATATCTTCCCTGTGGCTGATTATCACTGTAATAAACATAATACAGAAACAGAAATACCGGAATCATAATCAGAAATACCATCATCAAATGGAAAATACCTTCTTTATTCCACTCTCGGGATATCACCTTTGTTTTGATCTTCCATCTGTCATTTCCGACTGCTTTCCGCTGTACAACATATATTTTCTTTTTCAGATCAAATGTCTCTTTTACAAAAAATACACTGATGATCCCAACAGCAAAGAACAGCATATACAGTTTGCTGACCGTATATGGCATATAAATTTCCATCTGTCCAAAAGTACCGATGAAACTTACACACACTGTCAGAATCCAGTTATGACACCAGCCCGGATCCTGATAAAGGATAATATCCTTCCAGTTCCATCCCAGTTTTGCAGGAGTCGGATACAGTGACGGTCTGTAATCCTTCTGAGCATATTTCTCAGCACATTCCGCACAGGATTTCCTTCCCAGGAAATCTCCGTTATACAAAACTGCGTTGCGGATGAACCACCAGCCGCAGAGAACTAAAGTAACTGCTGCGATCACTGCTCCTCTGCTGAAAAGGAAACGAACTCTCTGTGAAAAAGCATCTTCTCTGCAGAGTAATACCGTAAAACAGAAGAAGAAAAAGCTGCAGAGTATCCAGCCGTATGCATTATAATAAGACAATGCACATACAGCCATTCCCACTGCAAGGAGTATACAATTTTTCCATGTCCAGTCTTCTGTCAGATAAGAGGCCCATGCATACAAGATCATGGCTGCTGCCAGCAGTGCCAGTGAGTCTGTATTCACATAAGTTCCCATAAAGATTGCCTGCGGCATAAATCCTGCCAGGGCTGCAAACAGCCATCTCACCTCTCCGGAATATTTTTCTTTCGGAAACAGTTTGCCCGAAGCTTTTACAACAAAATACACTGCACCTGTGACAAACAGTACATCTGCCATACGTGCAATTTTGAACATGGAGTATTCCGGATCTGCAAAAAGCCGGGATATTCTCATAAATAATGCAGACACCATATAAGATACAACCGGATAATATGCATAGGAAATTCCCCACACTTTATTCCTGACAGCCGGATCATCTCCCCTCGGAAGAGCTCCATGGTGTTTATAAATGTAATCTGCAACATAATATCTCATCTGTTCATCCGGCCCTGAATTAAAAGGCTGTGTCATCGCCCAGGTTGTCAGCAGGATAAACGCCAGAAATACAAAAATGAAAATTTCTGTTTTTTCATTGATCTCTTTCTTTTTCTTTAACATATCTTCTTTCACATTCATTTTATAGCAATTTCATCTTCAGATTCTTTTCAGAGAAAAGTCCTGGCTCTTCAGAGTGAGATTGGGGTTATAATAAGGATCTCCGTTCTTCAGGATCTCCGGCCATTTTTTCTCAAAGGTGGCAATTTCTTTGTTAAATCGTGCCACTTTTTCCGGAGTATCCTCAAGACCTCTGGATTTGGATTCATAATGGTATAATTCCGCATATGGATTATACACGATCAGATATCCCGCCTTTCTCAGCTTCATGCAGAAATCAATATCATTAAATGCAACAGCCAGTTCCTCTGAAAGTCCTCCCACTGCATCAAATGCAGATTTCTTCACCATCATGCAGGCAGCTGTAACCGCACTGTAATCCTGTGCACAGATAATTCTGTGACAATATCCGGTGGTACCTCTCTTCTGCTGGACAAAACAGTGTCCTGCAATTCCGCCAAAACCGATCACAACACCTGCATGCTGGATCGTATCATCCTCATAATAAAGTCTTGCACCCACTGCGCCTA
>ERZ825896.2034-NODE-2034-length-20501-cov-13.231145_pt1 | contig 20501 bp, 10 predicted proteins | sample MGYA00519858_ERZ825896 | MGnify/ENA primary metagenome ERZ825896 (study PRJEB31778, sample SAMEA3449214) | human gut metagenome | biome: human gut; feature: human-associated habitat; material: faeces | place: United Kingdom | collected 2010/2012 ...
GAGGGACTATTTGATTAATATTAACTTCGTCCCAATTTTAACGGGACACTAATGATATACAGGTTCTACGGGTCTTCGACTTTGCATTAAAGAATTGAGTAAATAATTTAGGATAAGCAGTCCGATCCAATTTTAGTCCTTTAAAATAAGCATCAATTACCTCTTTCATTTTAACGGTTCGTTCAGTCTGACGAATTCTAATTGGTCCTTGGGTAAGTTTTTCACACTCAAATTTCGCAAGAACATGAGACTTAAAAGCATGAGTATCATCTAATGCCCAAAATATAAGCGAATTATTCAAACTCATAAACTCGCGTTTATCACCCTGCAACTCAATTAATTTATCCACCAAAAATTCTGTCTCAAAATATGGATACAATCGTTTGAACCGTGTGTAAAATAGCACCTCTTGTCTGTTGGTGCTCCTCATTAAGCCATCAAGCGCTTCCATATTAGCACCCTCATGCTCCCAATTCAACAAAGCCTCTTTTGCGATAGATAAGGTTTGGGCCAGCACTTCCTTATTGTAAGCTTTCACCTGTTGGATAGAACCAATATGTCGCCCAGACTTTTCTTGTTCAGATTGTTCAAAATCCACATGATGTTGTTCTTTCAATTTTTCCAATAAAGCCCCAGACTGGCTATATAGTGTATGATGCAATTCCCATTTTTCCAATAGAGCATCTATATTGAAATAAGCAGGTACAATCTTGCCATCTATATTTTTCCGAATAATCGTGACTGGATAATTCTTGGCAACCTGACCTTCGGCTTTCATGGTGAGTATCTGTTCTACAAACACACCCATATCAGACAAATCAGGATCGGATTTACAAAGTTGATTGAGCCCGTCAACTGCATTTGAGAATTTTTTAGCCTTATTTATCAAAACAGTTTTATACTCTTTCAAGGTTTGTTTCGTATTCTCCATCGGAGTTATATCATAGATTATTGTTTCAGATAAAACTCCGTTTCTGCATCGACCCTGTATCTGGGTCAGTCTTTCGGGAGACAACAAAGTAAAAGGCTGATAGTTGGAAGAAATGGAAATAACATGACATCTGTCGTTAATATCAATTCCTGCAAAATAGGCGCAAGTCATAAAGACAATACGCTTTTGCAGGTTGTTATTCTCATCCAATACATTCTCCACATAATCCTTTACCTTATCTTGATTTCGGCCACTACACAATACGCCGCATAATTGCCTGTATTCCGGGTGTTTTCCTTGCGATATAATATTTATAATGTTCAGAATACCATCGAGCGAATTATAGGCAACTAAAATCTTTTCAGCCTCCGAACGTTCCAGCAAATTTCGTATCACTTTTTCCGCCATTACATCCACCTCTCTGGCCTCAATCAATCGAATGTCACGTACCGGATTATGTTCCCAAACTGTCGTTACATAAGATTCATCCAACAAACGTTCATCTGAAAAAGTCCTTAGCGTCGCAGTTACCGCCGCTCGCATAGTTCGGTCAAATCGGAAATAATAATCTATCACTTTTTCGAGATTAGGCCGATACACACTATCAGACTGCATCGTGTCAATTTCATCGACCATTAAAAAGTAATCGTGATACACTCTCGGACCGATTGCTTTAATGACTTTCCACAGACTATCTGCCACAACTAAAAATTTCTTGCGCTTGCCATTATCAAGACCCAAATATTCTTGTATATCTTCAATCGTTATATCTGTCAGAATATTCCCGATCGGGCTTCCTATATACATGGAGCTATTCCGTCCCATCCGTTGCTCAGTAGTAAGATGTTTATTGTAGGCCAAAGACTTTGTAGGCACTACGATAATAGAATCTCGAACTTGTGTTTCCAACTCCAAAGTAGTAGCCCCCAACCCGGTAATAGTTTTATCCAAGACACCAAAAGGCACTCTATCCACAAAGTCCCCCAATTTATCACCTTGTTCCAATCGCATTGTCCATGCACCTCCATCCCCAGCATTTCCAATATAATCCAAAGAAATGGCAGCGTTAGCCTTTTCGGGATTAACCTTTGCTTCGTTTACCATCGAAAATATGGTAGGTGCATTCAAATCTATTTCATATACCAGTTGGTCTTTCTTTTGGTTTTCCATATCAGTTTGAGATTAGTTCTCCGAAATTTACAAAATTGCACACCTATCTCCAAATTATATTAGGAAGATAGGTGTACAACTTTACAGGAGATTCCGCATCGCCTCATCCATCCGTTCATTTTCGAAACTGTCCAGATAGATTTGGGTCACTCGCTCAGAACTGTGCCCGAGAGATTCAGAAATAATAGAGGTAGGAACACCAGCCCTTTTCAGCACCGTGGCATAGCTATGCCGAGCTACATAGGTTGTGAGTTTAATCGGTATTTTCAACTCCCTGCCTATCTCGGCCAAAGCCCGGTTTACCTTGGTAATGACCTTGTGGTGCCTGTTTAATTTTTGTTGGATCGTTTTATGTTCCTTTGAATAGATAGGAAACAGGTAGATGTTCCCGGAAGCATAACTTTCAATAATCTCCATAGCCCGGCTGTGAATAGGCAGATTCAACAATTTCCCGGTTTTCTGCCGCCTGTAAACCAATCTGCCATCCACAATGTTCTGCCGAGTGAGATTGGCCATGTCTGCGAAATTAATACCGCCCATCAAATAGGAGAAGCCGAAAAGGTCAATGGCAAACCGGGTATAAAAATCCCGCCCCTCACATGGGAAATCCATAACGGCTTTCACCTCAGTCTTGGATATGGCCCGTTTTGGAGTTTCCGCATGCAATTTACCCACTTTGTAACTCTTGAATGGGTACTGCTCCATCTTGGCATACCCGCGCTCTATGGCCTGATTAAAGACCATTCTCAGGGTTCTGAACCGGACACCTATGGTATTCTCGGCCCTACCCTGCCTACGGAGCCACAATTCATAGCGTTTCAGCCACAAATGGTCGATGTCAGAAAAATAGACACTCAAGTGCTTATTGAATTTGAGCAACGACCGATAAACTTGCTCCACAGAGGTAGCATAACCTGTCCTGCGTTCATCCTGCAACTCCCGGATGATCTGTTCAAAGAGTTCTCCGACGGTCACAGCCTTCACAGGTTTGGAGATTTGTTCTTTAAGGGTTGTTGCAGTAAATTCCCGATTCTCGGATTTCAGTTCCACAACCTTGCCCTTACACTCACATAATTTATTGGCAATCAGTTTCTCCAGATATTCTCTGTCAGGGCAATCCAATGTGGGCTGATTTCTGTCGAAATCCCAATACTGCGGGGCAACAGACACTCCAAGGCTGATATATTTGGTCTTGCGGTCTTTTGTAATGCGTATTCTTAAAGGAAATTCATTGTTTTTGAGAGGCTTGTATTTGAAGCATACCACCTCGATAGTTGTGCTCATGGGTAAAACAAACCCTGTTTTTCGCCCGTTTTACACCAAAAAGAAAGAGAGTCGCATTTCTGCAACTCTCTGACTTTCAAGTGGTACCACCAGGAATCGAACCGGGGACACAAGGATTTTCAGTCCTTTGCTCTACCAACTGAGCTATGGCACCATCCGCGAAAAACGGGGTATTCCCTGTTATCGTGGTGCAAAGATAAGCAAAAAATTTAATACTGCAAATGCCTTATGCAATTTTGTCGGTAAATTTTTCCTGGCCCGGCAAAAAAACGACCGACCCGGAAATCAGAAAAAAGTCCGCTGCCCAAACGGACAGCGGACTTGACAGGCATGATACAGAGACGCTTAATTCGTTTTATTCTGGTTCGCCTCGCCGATTTCCGGGTTGGCAATCACGACGGAACGCGGCAGCTGGAACCGCATACCGGATTCGTTCTGCTCCCACATGGCTTTGTAAATGTGGTTGTTCGCAACGCCTGCCGCCGTCATCGCGGCATCGTCCCGGCGATCAATCGGCATATTCAAACGCCGGCGGTCGAGCCACTCCAGAGCGCCCTCCATCCACATCTCGATACGTTTCTGAAGAATGATCTCCTCGACGACATCGTCGAGCGAAGCGGCCGTGATGTCATAACCCGGATCGCGGTAGGTCGTCACGTAATCCTTGAGCGTCTTCTTGGCTGCGGCGATGTTGCTGTGCGCCTCGGCTTCAGCCTTGATGAAGACGGCCTCTTCGGCGCGCATATAGATCAGATCGGTATTGTTCCAGTCGCCGTTGTAACTGCGGAACTTGACCGAGACGTACTCCGAACGCGCTTTCACGCCCGAAGCAAGCGTATTGGGCAGGTTGGAAGGCAGGAGGCAGGCATAACCGCTCGTCGCAGCGTCCGGGTCCGGATTGTCCGTCTTGTTGAGCCACCAGCCGCGACGCACGTCGGTCGGATTCAGACGCGCATAGAGGTAGGAGTGGATCGGACGCTCGGCCCACATACCCGCATAACCGCTCATGTAGGGGTCCATCTGCGAACACCAGGTAGCCCATGTCTGGCAGTTGTCGGCCGTCATCTTGAAGCCGAAGATCAGACTCGGAACGTTCTCGATACGGTTGAAGCCGCTGTTGTAGTTCTCCTTGGAGACGAGCGTGTATTTGGCCAGAATATCGTCGGCCAGCGAGACGGCTTTCCCCCAGTCCTCCATGACCAATGCGACACGGGCGCGCAGAATGGCGGCCACGCTGGCGTCGAAATCGGTCCGGGAACCGGTGTCGTCGTATCCGATCTCCTCGAAAATACGCAGCGCTTCGTCCAGGTCGTCGGTAATGCGTTTGTAGACCTGCTCCATCGTGGCGCGCGGCAGATTCTGGCCGAGGGTCTCCTCGGTGGCCAGAGGCACGCCCGGAAGGTCCTTGTTCGCCGCCGAGTAGGGATACTGGTACACGTTGATCAGGTGGTAGTAGCCGAACGCGCGGGAGGTCAGCGCACGGGCGCGGTAGGCCTTCATCGTCTCCGACTCGGCGGAAGCGTCGAGGGTCGCCGTCGCGAGAATCTCATTGGCCGTGGCGATCGGAATGTAGAACATGTTCCACACGTTGAAAGTCGGCGTATACTCCTCCTGCCAGTAGTCGTTGATATACATGTAAAGGTTCATGCTGTGCTGCAGCAGCAGGATCATGTCCTGCCCGGTCATGCCGAACGCAAGTTCGAACCCTTTGAAACCGGTCAGCCACTGAAGATCGTTCTTGTAATAGGTGGCATAGTGGGTGTAAATGGACGCCTCGATACCCTGAAGCACCTTGTCCGGGTCCTCCTTGGCCACCTCGTCACGGGTCTCCGAAGAGACTTTTCCCGAAGGGTCCACGTCGAAGATATCGTCGCTGCAGGATACCGCAACTGCCGCGCTCATTAAAAATATCAGTATTTTTTTCATATCAATGTCGCTGCTTAGAAGTTAATATTGAGACCTACCGAAGTGGTGCGGATCGGCGAATAATACGTACCGTCCACGCTGTTCAAAGCGACCGTCGCGCCCTGACCGCCCATGCTCGTACGGGGATCGTAGCCCTTGCGCTTCGATGCGAAGAAGACGTTGTCGCAGGCGAAGTACACGCGAACGCTCTTGATGCCGATCTTGCTCATCCAGTTCGCCGGGAAGGTGTAGCCCAGCGTGATGTTGCGCAGGTTGAAGTAGGTTTTGCTGATCAGGAAACGATCCGACGAAGCGTTGATGTTCGAGTCGTTCGTGTTCCAGATCGGCGCCGAACCTTTCCCGGTCTCCGGATTCCAGGCGTCGGCATAGTTCTTCAGACGGTTCATCGGGAAATTCGCACTGCTGAACGCCGAGAAGTCGTAATCGTAGCCGTAGCCGCCGAACTGGAAGTTGGTCATAATCGTCAGGTCGAGGCTCTTCCAACGCAGCGTGGTGTTCAGGCCGCCCGTGAAATCGGGAAGCGCGCTCTTCTCCAGCAGGTACTGCGTGGCCTCGGTAGCATCGCCGGTCGTGACTTTCTCCACGCCCACAACGTTGCCCTCACCGTCCGTGAGATCCCGGTCCATATACCAGAGCGAGTTGCCCTTCTCATCCAGACCTGCGAACTGCCGCATCTCCCAGCGGTAGATGTCCTTGCCTTCGTAAATGCGCTGGTTGCCGTTGGGCATGCCCGAGACTTTGTACTCGTCGGGCAGGTTGAGCATCTTGTTGGCATAGGTGTAACCGTTGACCGACATGTCCCAGTACCAGTCCTTCTTCTGGATGAGCTTGACGTTCAGGTCGAATTCGAAGCCCGAGTTGCGCAGTTTGCCGACGTTGTACCAGTCGTAGGCGCGGCCCGTCGAAATATCCTTCGTACGCTTGAAGAGCAGACCGTCCGACACGCGGATGAAGTAGTCCATCGTCAGGTTGATGCGGTCGTTCAGCAGACCCACGTCCAGACCCAGATCGAACGTCTTCTGCTTCTCCCACGTCAGATCGGGATTGCCGTAGTAATAGATCTCCGTACCCAGCTTGCCTTCGGAAATGGTAACCGTATACTGGTCGGTATAGGGATAGTAGTTGGCCAGGTCCTCGTTACCCTGCGTACCGTACGTGGCGCGGAGTTTCAGCTCCGAAAGCCAGCTGTGCGTACTCTCCATGAACTTCTCGGCTCCGATGCGCCACGAAGCGCCGACGGACCAGAACGTGCCCCAGGGATTGTATTTGAAACGCGAGGTTCCGTCGCGGCGGATACCGCCCGAGAAATAATAACGGTTGTCGTAGTTGTACTCCAGTTTGCCGAAGAAACCCTGAATGCGCAGCACGTCCTGATAGCCGTTGATCGACCCCATCTCGCCGGCGTTGTTCAGCTGCGGATTCTTGGGATCGTAAATGTTCGTCTTCTCGACCTCGGCGTAATCGCGCACCCAGCTGTTGTACTCATGTCCGATCAGCGCATTGATATTGTGGCGTCCGACGGATTTTTTGTAATTGAGCATCTGGATCAGGTTCAGATCGTAAACGTCCGTAGACTTTTTGTTGATCCGGCCCTTGGAACCGCGTCCGTCGCCGATCGTGGGGTTATAGAACAGCAGTTCGTCGGAGGCGCGATAGCCCAGCGACATGCTCGAGGTGAAGGTGAAGTCGCGCAGGAAATAGATCTCCCCGTAAGCGCGGCCCTGCAAGTTGTTGCGTTTGATGTCGCGCGTGTCCATCTTCAGCGTGGCGATGATGTTCTGGCCCGAGGTTCCGGGACGGGTCGTCGTGCCGTCGGTCTGCCCCGTACCCAGGTCGTAGACCTTGTCGCCGTTTTCGTCATACTTGATTTTCCCCTCGGCATCGCGGGCGTAGACCGGAAAAACCGGCTCCCACGAACGCGCCGTGGCGAACGCCGACGAAGCGAGGCTGCTGCCCTCCAGAATGTTGTTCTGCACCGTGTGGGCATAGGAGAGGTTGGCGCCCACCTTGATCCACGTGCGGAGCTTGGTGTTGACGTTCACACGAGCGCTGTAACGCTCGAAATCCGATTCGATCACATAGGATTCGTCCTTGAGGTAACCCAGCGAGATGAAATAGTCGGACTTCTCGTTCCCGCCGCTGACCGAAACGTTCGTCTCGTTGCGGAATCCGGTCTTGAAGAGTTCGTCCTGCAGGCGCTCGCTGTACATGCGCCGGGCCGACGGGTCGAGTTTGCCGGTCGCAGGGTCGATCAGGTAGGTCGACGAATATTTGTAGGGGTTGTAATTTCCGTGTGCACCCAGCACCTCCTGCGAGGCATAGAGCGCCGCGGCAGCCAGATCGCCGCCTCCCTCTTCGGGGCTTGACGCCCACTTCGTGTCGCGCATCGTGCGCCACTGCGCCTCGAGGTATTCGCCCGGATCGGTGATGATGTCATACTCGGGGACAGCGCGGGTGTTGATACCGAATCGCGTGTCCACGCTGATCGTGGGATTGTCCAGGCTGCCGCGCTTGGTCGTGATGAAAACCACGCCGTTCGCGGCGCGCGAACCGTAGAGCGAGTTGGCCGTGGCGTCCTTCGACACGGAGATCGACTCGATGTCGGCCGGGTTGATGTCGGACAGGCTGCCCTGATAGGGCGAGCCGTCGAGCACGATCAGCGCGCCGGTGCCCGCATTGAGCGAACCGACGCCGCGGACGTAGATCGCAGCGTCCGTACCGGGCTGGTTGGTGGCCGTAGTCAGCTGCACGCCGGGAACCGCTCCTTCGAGCATTTTCGAAACGGTCGAAACCTGACGCTTCGCAAGCTCCTCGCCGCGGATGGTGGCGATTGATCCCGTAAGGTCTTTTTTCGTCGTCGTGCCGAAAGCGGTCACCACGACATTCTCGATGGCCTGCGCATCTTCGTGCATCACGACTTCGACATGCGTCTTTCCGGCGACAGCCACTTTCCGGGTCTCGTAACCGATGAACGAAACCGCCAGCGTAGCGTCGGCGGGTGCGGCGATGGTGAATTTACCGTCCGTGCCCGTGGTCGTACCGGTCGACGTGCCGTCGACCATAACGGTTGCGCCCGCGACAGGCTTACCCTCCGCATCGGCAACTTTACCGGAAACCTGCCGGTTTTGGGCGAATCCATATACACAAAGCCCCAAAACGGCAATTAACGATAGTAGAATTTTTCTTACCATAAGCGTTAATTTTAATAAAATTTTAAAATAAAAAACAATCGCCCCGGATTCCGGATAATAAACTGCTGGATATAGGATAATTACAGCGTTCCGGAACGCATTTTCCGAGAAATGCCTAATAGTTTGGTATTAAGCGTGTAAGATATACGGACGACATCTCCGTGCGTCCGGGTTGTGTTACCAGATAGTTACCGGACAAGAAGGGTTAAACCGTGCCGTATAAGCTATTTGGTCCAATTGATATACCGTTTGGCAGTAACTTTATCATTACCTTTATCGCGGTTTGTTTATTGTTTAAAAAAGGTTAGGAAGGGAATGAGAAACACGTTCAAAGTACTGTTTTACATCAAGAAGAATGCGCCTTTACGCAATGGAAACACGCCGATCATGGGACGCATTACGATCAACGGACAGCGAACGCAGCTGTCCACGCAACTATCCGTGAATCCGAATCTCTGGGATGTGAGTATGGGACGGGCGGCAGGGCGCAGCGCGGTTGCCTCACATGTCAACGAACAACTCTCGCAGATTCGTTTCCGCATCGAAAGATGTTACAACACGCTGTTTTACGAGCATGCCCTGGTCACTCCGAAAATGGTCAAGGAGATGTATTTCGGCAACGACCAGCGCAACGAAACGCTGCTGGCCTTCTTCAGGCATCACAACGAGGAGTTCAGCCGGATGGTGGGCATCAGCCGCAGCAAAACGACCTACTATAAATATAGGTGTGTTTACAAGCATCTCGAAAACTACGTCAACGACAAATTCAACCGCAAGGATTTGCTGTTCAAAGAACTCGACAAAGAGTTCCTGACGGGGTTCCACCACTACATCGCACAGGAGTGCGGACACAAGAAAAACACGACGTGGATCTACATGATCGCGTTCAAGCACATCCTCATGCTGGCCCGCAGCCGGGGCCACATGGCCAAGGACCTCTTCGCGAATTACAAACTGCGCAGCGAATTCGTCGCGCGAAACTACCTGTCCATGACCGAAATCCGCAAGCTGATCCGTCTGGACCTCGACGACATGACCTTACAGTTGGTACGCGATGCATTTTTGTTCAGTTGCTTCACGGGACTCTCCTACATCGACCTCTGCACGCTGACCCCGCAGCATATCCAGCAGGACGGCAAACAGCTGTGGATCAGCACCACCCGCCGCAAAACAGGATCTGCGGTCAACGTGCGCATCTTCGCGATACCGTACGCCATTCTGCTGAAATACAAACCGATGCAGCGGAATGTGCGGATATTCCGCCTGCCGAGCAACGGCTGGTGCAACATCTGCCTCGAACGCATCATGTCTCTGGCGGGCATTCCCCGGCACATCACGTTCCATTCGGCCCGGCACACCTTCGCCACGACGATCACGCTTTCGCAGGGAATGGCGATCGAAACGATCAGCAAGCTGCTGGGGCATAAGAATATACGGACTACGCAGATTTATGCGACCATCACCCACTCGAAACTCGACGGTGACATGGAGCGGCTCTCGAAACGCCTCGATACGCTGTACCGCGATACCGACCTGGAAAAAGTCCGGGAGCGCCTTTGAGGACCGATTCACATATACGCAGAAGTTCACGCAGCTAACACATTCGCTCAAAACACCCGAAAACACCCGAAAAAGGGGATTACAATTTGTAATCCTCTTGAGATGATATTTTCAAAATCGTAACCGTTATCGACCAATCTTCTACACATATGTTATATTGGTAAATTATTTTAATAATTTATTTGTAAACGAGTTAGCAATTTCATACCTTTGCTTGTGAACTTTTTATTTTAAAAAAACTATTAGATTAACGCTTATGGTAAGAAAAATTCTACTATCGTTAATTGCTTTATTGGGGGGGGGAATATTACTCTCGCTGGCCCAGAGTAAGCAAATTTCCGGAACAGTCACCGGTCCCGACGGGAAACCGGTCGCCGGAGCAACGGTTATGGTCGACGGCTCGCATGTCGGCACGACCTCAAACGGAGACGGTAGCTTCACCATCACGGCTCCCGGAAACGGATCGCTGGTCGTATCCTTCATCGGCTATGAAACCCAGAAGGTGGCCATCGGAGGCAAGACCCGAATCAACATCTCGCTCAAAGAAGACGCACAGGCCATCGACGACGTGATCGTAGTGGCCTTCGGTACAGCCAAGAAAGACGCCTTCACCGGAGCGGCGAAGGTGATCAAATCCGACGATCTGATAAAAACGCAGTCTTCGAACGTCGGGGATGCCCTCGTCGGCAAAATCGCCGGCGTGCAGTTCTCCTCCGCCTCGGGCCGTCCGGGTTCCGGTCAGAAGATTTACGTGCGCGGCTACGGTTCGATGAATGCCAAAAACGACCCGCTCTGGGTTGTAGACGGCGTGCCCTACGAAGGCGACATCAACAACATCAACGCTGCCGACATCGAGTCGATCAGCGTCCTCAAGGACGCCGCGTCGAACGCCCTGTACGGCTCCCGCGGCGCGAACGGCGTAATCATGGTCACGACCAAGCGTGCGAAGGCCGGCGAGGCCACCGTGACTTTCGACGGCAAGTGGGGCATCAACACCCGTGCATTGCAGACCTACGACATCGTGGAGGATGCGGGCGAATACTACGAGATGCACTACAAGTCGCTGTACAACTATTACACGCTCGACCAGAAGTACACTCCCCTGGCCGCCAACATCGCCGCCAACAAGCTGCTGACGTCGAACGATCCCGGCGGTCTGGGTTACAACGTCTTCACCGTGCCCGACGGCCAGAACCTCATCGGCGACAACGGCCGTCTCAATCCGCGTGCAAAGCAGGGCCGCCTGGTAACCGACGCCAAGGGCCAGCAGTTCTACCTGCAACCCGACAACTGGCTCGACGAAATCTACAAATCGTCGTCGTTCCGTCAGGAGTACAACGTCAGCGTTTCCGGCGCAACGGACCGCGCCAATTTCTTCGCATCGCTCGGCTATCTGGACAACACGGGTATCGTCGACGGTTCGAGCAACGAGCGCTACACCGCCCGTCTGCGCGCGGACTACCAGGCCAAAAAGTGGCTGAAAGTCGGCGGTAACATGTCCTACACCCATTTCGTCTGGAACAACGGCAACAAAACCAACGACGACGGCGACGGTCAGGGCGAAGGCAACGCCGACGGCGGAAACGCATTCGCCACGGCGATCCGCATGGCGCCGATCTATCCGGTCTACATGCGCGACGGCAACGGCAACATTATGATCGACGAGTACGGATTCAAGATGTACGATACCGGCGACGGCCGCAACGGCGGCGCACTGCGCACCAACGGCGGCAAGAGCAACGACCTGCAGGACATTCAGCTCAACAAATACATCAACGAGGGCAATGCCTTCATGGCCAACGGTTTTGCCGATTTCTCCCTGTACAAGGGCCTGAAACTGACCCTCAACGGAAGCGTGTCGCTCGACGAAACCCGCGGTACGGAGGTGTCGAACCCCTACTACGGACAGTTCGCCGAATCGGGCGGCGCCGTTTTCAAGAGCCACAGTCGGGAGATCGCCTACAACATGCAGCAGCTCCTGACCTACACCAACACCTTCGCCGACGTCCACAACCTCGACCTGCTCTTCGGCCATGAAATGTACAACCGCAAATCCTACGGTCTGTACGGCTCGAAGACCATGATGTTCTCGCCGGACAACACCGAACTCAGCGGCGCCGTCGTCGACTCGTCGCGGTCGGGTTCGTCGGTTCTGGAGTACAACAACGAAGGCTACTTCTTCCGCGGACAGTACGACTACGACAACCGCATCTATTTCTCGGGATCGTACCGCCGCGACGCATCGTCGCGCTTCCACCCCGACCACCGCTGGGGCAACTTCTGGTCGCTCGGCGCAGCCTGGATCATCAACCGCGAGAGCTGGTTCAACGCTTCGTGGGTCAACATGCTGAAGGTCAAAGCATCGTACGGTTCGCAGGGTAACGACAACCTCGGATCGAAAGCGGAATCCTACTACCGCTATACCGACTACCGCGAGATCCTGAGCAGCGGCGACGGCGTTACGAGCGTACTCTACCAGAAAGGCAACCCCGACATCACCTGGGAGACCAACGCCAACCTCAATGTCGGCGTAGAGTTCGGCCTCTGGGACAACCGTCTGTCGGGTAGCATCGATGTCTTCAACCGCAAGACCACCGACATGCTGTTCGAGCTGGCCACTCCGATCGAGTCGGGTTACACGACCATTTTCACCAACATCGGCGACATGGTCAACCGCGGTCTCGAAATCGAACTGAACGCAGACCTGATCCGGACCAAAAACCTCGTGTGGGACTTCTCGCTCAACATGACCCACTACAAGAACAAGGTGACCCACCTGCCGGAGCAGTTCAAAAACAACACGACGGCCGACGGCAAACACGTGGGCCGCTGGCAGAGCACCAAATTCCTCACCGAAGGGGAATCCGTCTTCTCGTTCTACGTTCCGACCTACGCGGGAGTAGACCCCGAGACCGGAAAATCGCTGTGGTACACCTACAAGACCGATGATGCCGGCAACAAGGAGCGCATCAAGACCTCCGATTACTCGGTGGCCTCGCAGGAGGGCCGCGAAATGCACGGAGATGCCCTGCCGGACGTTTACGGCGGTTTCGGCACGTCGCTGCGCTTCTACGGCGTCGATTTCTCGATCGGCTTCACCTACCAGCTCGGCGGACAGGTTCTCGATCAGGGCTACATGTTCTACATGGACTCCCCGGCAGGAACGTCGACCGGAAACAACTACCACCACGACCTGCTCAATTCGTGGACTCCCGAGAACTCCGGTTCGAACATTCCGCGTTTTGCTTACAACGACTCGAATCAGGCAGCCGTCTCGGACCGTTTCCTCACCAGCGCATCGTACCTGAACATCCAGAACATCACGCTCGGATATACGCTGCCCAAGCGTATCACGCGCAAGTTCCTCGTCGAGAATCTGCGTATCTACTTCGCCTGCGACAATGTATGGTACTGGTCCAAGCGTCAGGGTCTCGACCCGCGTCAGGCCATCAACGGAATCACGAACCCGTACTACTACGCCCCGATTCGCACCTTCTCGGGCGGTGTAACCGTAACGTTCTAATTTGTTAAACGACGAATATTATGAAAATGAACAACATACTGAAAACAACGGCGCTGCTTCTCGGTTCATCCGTGCTTCTTTCGGGCTGTATCAAGGAGACCTTCCCCGAAAGCGGATACGCCACCAGCGATCAGACTGCCGAATCTCCGTTCGCAAAGGAGGGTCTTATCACTGCGATGCCGACGGTGCTCATCACCAACTATACAGACCTCGGCGAGCACATCGACTTCGGCTACCCGGGCATCTTCGGCGCCACCGACCGCATGGTCGGCGAGGTGTTCCCCGTCAGCGGCAACCTGCCGGGCGGCAACCAGTACTACGACCGCTGGCAGGCATGGCTCTATCCGGGCAACTCGACCGGATTGGCAGCGAACGGCTGGGCGTCCCCGTTCTTCTACACCAACTATTACAAGTTCATCTTCACGGCCAATGAGGCCATCGACATCGCAAACCAGAGCGAAGGCGCAGAGGAGATGATGGGCATTGCCAAGACTTTCCGCGCGCTCTGCTACCTCGACCTGGCCCGTCTCTACGACGCGCTGCCGGCCAAGGCTCCCGAACGTCCCGCCTACGAGACCGAGCTGGAAGCCGTCAAGGGGCTGACCGTTCCCATCGTCCGGGAAGATACGAGCATGGAGGAACTGGAGAACAACCCGCGCGTATCGCGTGAGGAGATGTTCAAGTTCATCTTCGAGGACCTCAACACCGCCGAGACCCTGCTGGCCAACTATACGCCGGCGACGAAAAACCTGCCCTCGCTGGCCGTGATCTACGGACTCAAGGCCCGCGCCTACCTCTGGCTGGGCGGCTTCACCGAATCGTATGCGGAAGTTCCGACCGGCGACGCCGCTTACCGTCTGGCCGCCGAATACGCCCGCAAGGCCATCGACGCTTCGGGCTGCACGATCATGACCGAAAGCCAGTGGCTCGACCCGAAGACCGGGTTCAACACGGTCAATTCGTCGTGGATGTGGGCCATGATCCAGACCACCGACACCGTACTCAACAACCTGCTGTCGTGGTCGGCCCACATGGCGACCGAGGCTATCTGGGGTTACGGCTACGGAGCGCAGCCGGGTATCTCGGTATTCAGCTACAACCGCATTTCGTCGGGCGACTTCCGCAAAAAGAGCTTTGTCGGAGCCGACCGCTCGTTCGACGCCATCGCACCCTATACGACCCTGACCGAGGAGGAGTTCGCAACGATAGCCCCCTACGCATCGTTTAAGTTCCACGCGGCCAACGGCGAAAAACGAAACTATTCCACGGGTAACGTGACGAGCATCCCGATGATGCGTGTCGAGGAGATGTACCTGATCGAGGCCGAGGCTACGGCGCACTACGACGCCACCACCGGCAAGTCGCTGTTGCAGTCGTTCATGGCCAACCGCGATCCGGCCTATACGGTTCCGGCGGCCAACGACCTGATCGACGAGATCATTTTCCAGAAGCGGATCGAGTTCTGGGGCGAGGGCGTCATCTTCTACGACCTGAAGCGTCTGAACATCGGCATGCACAACGGCGACACCGGCACGAACGCTCCCCCGATGGCCCAGCTTTCCACGGACGGACGCGCCCCCTGGTGGAACTGCGTGTTCCCGCTGAACGCCGTACAGCAGAATAAGGCGCTTTCGGGCAAGAACAACCCCAACCCGACCCAAACGGTCAAGTCTGTTAAATAAAAAACATCGCTATTTATGAAAAGTATAAAAATATTCTTTCTGGCGACTGTCGCCATCGTCGCGGGGCTGTTCACGGCCTGCAGCGACGATGACTTCAAAGCAGGTCCCGAGGTCGACGGCGCACAGGTCTACTTCCCCGAGAATGTGACCACCCAGCATAGCATCAGCGACGACGTCTCCTCCATCGCCATCCCGGTAAAACGCATCGCCAAGGACGAGGCGCTGACCGTAGCGGTTCTCGCCAGCGACGAGTCGGGTCTGTTCACCATTCCGTCGTCAGTATCGTTCGCAGCCGGCAAGGAGACTTCCGAACTGCTGATCACCTTCGACCGCACCAAACTCGAAGACGGCAAGGAATACCCCCTTTCGTTCCTGATCAACGACGAGGACAACACGACGCCCTACGGCAACCGCAGCCTCGATATTACGGTTATGCCCTGGCCGTGGGTGAAAATGGGAACCGGCAAATTCCGCGAAGGCTGGTTGAGCGATGTATTCACCGGCAATATGTTCGAAATCGATGTCACGGTACACAGCCATAAGTCGAAAGAAGGTATCTACATGGTTGAAGAGATGCTCGGCTGGCCTTATATGACCGAATTCTTCGGAGCTACGCAAGAGGAGCTTTCGGAGCAGTTCAGCTACACTCCGTCCAATATCGTCATCGATTGCAGCAATGCGACTCAAGTGACGATTGAAGAACAATGGTCGGGTATTACCGAAAACAGTAACGGTTACGGAAACTTTATGATCGCCTCGGCGGAACCCGGCACATTGGTCAACGGCGTCATCACCTTCCCGAAGGACGGATTGACCGCAAAACTCGTCGGATTGGATCGCGAATTTTCCGCTAACAGTCAAGGTACGTTCCGCATCATGCTGCCGGGCGCCGAAATAGTCGACTATACGCTCTCCGCCGCATACGCCGGCATGAAGGTCAGCGCCGACGGAGAGACGGCGAGCGCCGTCATCGACTTCACCTACGGCGCCGACGTTACGAACATCCGCTATGTTCTCGTCGAAAATGAATTGACCGAGGCCGAAACCGCTACGCTTGTCGCAGCGATCGCCGACGGATCAGCCGGGAACATCAACGAGTTGCAGGACTTCACCGTAGGCGGCGAGAAAGTCTCCGCCGAAGCCGTACTGCCTGGAGCCGGAACCTATACCGTAGTCGCCTTGCCCCTTGACAAAGCGCAAAAACCGGTTTCCGGCGAAGCTTCCGCAGCATCGTTCTACTTCCCGGGCATAGGAGGGACCTCGGTTCCCAACGACATCGCCGGCTCGCTCTATAAAGTCAGCGCCTATCCCGATGCCGCAGCATATGTATCGAAGTATCCCGATTACTCATCGGCCGTGTACGAGATCACCGGCACGGAGATGAAGAAGATCAAAACCTACTTCAACAAAACTTCCATAATCGACAATATCGAGATTCAAACCGGAGGCCTGACCCTGCAGGATGTAGTCGATAAATACGGTAAAGAACTCAATGCCGATGCGATGGAAGAACTTGCAACGACCGGAAAGTATTGGGACATAATGATCAATCTGACACCGGGCGCATCCTATACGCTGGTTGTCGAAGCAACGAACAACTACGGCAAGAAAAAACTGATCGTGTGCGAACCGTTCGTGACGGACATACCGCCCTATACCGGAGAGTTGATCATCGGGAAATACGGCATGTCCTACGCGGCCAGCGCTGAAGACACGTTCGAAAATGTATTCGAGGTAATACCTACCGTCGGAAGCAACACCGAATTTTTCGTGAAGGATTTCGCCGTAGAGGACGGCACCCAATGGTACGCAACCTATGACTCGGCCAAGTCGACGCTCACGATGAGCGGCGTGCAGCTCGGCCGGGAGGACAACGGCAACCTGCTCGGCAAATTCACGAAGGCGCTCACTCCGGACCAGTCCCGCGGTTACGGTATCTTCTCGTTCGCAACCAAAGAGAGCGAAGGCAGCGATCCGATCGTATTGACGATCGATCCGGCGTCGAAACAAGTTTCAGCGCTGACGACCGACGTCGAGGTTCCCGTTGCTGATTTCACCGTCAACGAGATCATCGGAGCCTTGGCAGCATACTATGCCGACGGAACGACCATCACGAAGCAGAGCGGAACGACATCCGCAGCATCCGCAGCCAAAGTTCAGGGCGTCCGCACGAAGATCCCGTTCAGCAGCGTCCGTGTTCCGGGCCACATCGGGAAGTCGCTCGACAGCCGCGGTCTCCAGATGAACGCCACATTCGTCAGGAACAGCGACAACACGAACCACGGCGTCCGCACGTTGAGCGTGAAGACGGCGAAATGCGAGCCGCTGCCGAAACAGATCGGCCGCCGCGCCGATTTCAAAATCCGCGAAAACCTCCCGGTTTTGAAATAACCGACGCATATTGTTCCACACGACCCGACACAGTCCGAGCGACCGTGTCGGGTTCTGTGGTCCAATGAAACGAAACATCGGTCACGACATGCACTAATATTAGGATTATAAGATTATGACAAGGACAACAACTTTATGGAGCCTGCTGCTCCTGTCTGCGGCGCTCGCCCTGGGGTCGTGCACCAAGGATGCGACGGAGCAGGCGACGGGTCCCGAACCGGAAGCGAAAGCGGCCTCCAAACTCGTATTCTCGTCGGCGAACGCCGTCAGGGGCGAACTGCTGGTCTGCTTCGGCGAAGAGGCCGTAGCGGGCATCGAATCGTCGGTCATGCAGGTTACGCGTTCGGGCGGCGTCGCCACCCGTTCGGGCATCGCCGATTTCGACGCCGTGCTCGGCAGCATCGGGGTAAAGGCGTTACAGCGCCTGTTCCCGGTAGACGAACGGAACGAGGAGCGCACGCGCGCCGCCGGCCTGCACCGCTGGTACGTCGTGGAGTTCGACGCCGCCGCCGATCTCGACAAGGCGGCCCTCGACATGGCCCGGATCGCCGAAGTGAGCAAGGTGGAATTCAACCAGCAGCTGATGCACGTGCACGAAGGCCGGGTCATCCCGCTGGCCGAAACCGGCGCTGCGCCGCAGACCCGTGCGGCCGTCGGGTTCAACGATCCCCACCTGGGCAAACAATGGCACTACATCAACACCGGCGACAAGTCGATCTATTCGAAGATCAAGGCGGGAGCCGATGTCAACTGCGACGAGGCTTGGAAGCTCTGCACGGGCGACCCGCGCGTTATCGTCGCGGTCGTGGACGACTGCGTGCAGTGGGACCATCCCGACCTGGCCGCCAACATGTGGACCAACACCGCCGAGCTGAACGGCTCGGAAGGCCGTGACGACGACTCGAACGGCTATGCTGACGACATACACGGTTTCAACTTCGTCGACAATACGACGCTGACCATCAGCACCAAAGGCGATGCACCGGACCACGGCACGCACGTGGCAGGAACGGTCGCAGCCGTGAACAACAACGGCACGGGCGTCGCAGGCATCGCAGGCGGCTCGGGCAAAAACGACGGCGTGAAGATCATGTCCTGTCAGATTTTCCACGACAAAGACGGCGGCGACGCGGCCACGTCGGCCAAGGCCATCAAATACGCCGCCGACAACGGCGCGGCGATCATCCAGTGCAGCTACGGCTATCCTGCCGGCTCGGTAACCTCCGACACGGCCTATTCCAGCGGCGCCAGCGCCGAGAAGCAGGCCATCGACTACTTCATCGCCAAACAGAACTGTGCGGCCGTCAGCGGCGGACTGGCCATATTCGCCGCCGGCAACGACTTGACCGGCATATCGGGCTATCCCGGCGCTTACCGCGACTACATCTCCGTAACGGCCATGTCGTGCGACTACACCCCGGCCTACTACACCAACTACGGTCCCGGCTGCAACATTGCGGCTCCCGGCGGCGACGCCTACCAGTCGTATCTGGAAAACATAAAGACCGGAGCGTCCGAGGTGTTATCGACCGTCAACGGCGGAAAGTACGGCTACATGCAGGGCACGTCGATGGCCTGCCCCCACGTTTCGGGCGTGGCGGCGCTCGGGCTGTCCTATGCGCTGCAACTCGGCAAGACCTTCACCCAGAACGAATTCACGACGCTGCTGCTGACATCGGTAAACGACATCAACCAATACTGCACCGGAACAAAACAGTATTTCACCGACAAGGGCAGCCTGGCGACGCTCGACCTGTCGCAGTACAAAAAGGGAATGGGCACGGGTTACATCGACGCCTACCAGGTGCTGATGAACGTCCGCGGCATCACCTGCATCCCGATTCCCGTCGGCAGCCAGTACACGCTGAACCTGCAACCGTACCTCGGCGGCGGAAATCTGGACCTGAAGATTACGGAAATCTTCATTTCGGCCGAAGACATGGACCGGCTGGGCATTTCGGCGAACCCGACCATATTCGCCAACCAGATCATCCTCAAGTGCACCAAACCCGGTTCGGCGGTGGTCCGGATCAAGCTGCTCGCCGGAAACGGCAACAACAGCGGAATGAACGGCATGCCGATCACGAAAGAATTCGCCTTCATCGCACGTGAGGTTCATTCCCAGAACGGAGGTTGGTTATAAAACAAGGACACATTATGAAAAGCATCAAACTGTTATTGATCGGCCTCGCCGCGGCGTTCGCGCTGACCGGGTGCGGCGATTCGTCCAAGGATACGCCCGAACCCGAGGGCGACGGCAACGTCGTCGGCAGCTGGCATCTGGTTTCGTGGAGTTCGCTCCAGTCCGCCGACGTCTACCTCTCGTTCAGCGAGTCCGGTTCGTTCGACATCTACCAGCGGCTCTACAAGCCCGAATACGTCCACCTGGACGGCACGTATTCCTACGACAAACCCACGCTCAGCGGCCGGTACAGCGACAACACCCCGTGGGGAAGCGCCTCGTACCGGGTTTCGTTCAACGCGGACGGAACACGGATGACGCTGACCAGCACTTCGAGCACGAGCGACGTCTCGGTCTTCGTCAAGGCCGAAATCCCGTCGGAGATCATCTCCGGCGCGCTGGAGTCCACACCCCAAAGCAGGGCCGAAGATATGCCGCGGTTCCTCTGAACCGCCGTCCTGCCGGCATGCGCCGCAACCCTTCACCGGGTTGCGGCGTTTTGTTTCCGGGCGAAGGCCGCGCCGCGCACGGGACTCTTCCGCACCCCGGCATGCAACTTGCCGGAGCAATAAAAAAGCCGGCAGTAGCGCCGGAAAAATATTTTGTGTAATTCTGGAAGATTTTTATAACCACTTTATTAGCAAGCAGTTCTGAGGATAAG
>ERZ825896.2036-NODE-2036-length-20496-cov-10.916540_pt1:0-2500 | contig 20496 bp, 12 predicted proteins | sample MGYA00519858_ERZ825896 | MGnify/ENA primary metagenome ERZ825896 (study PRJEB31778, sample SAMEA3449214) | human gut metagenome | biome: human gut; feature: human-associated habitat; material: faeces | place: United Kingdom | collected 2010/2012 ...
ATTTGCTTTGATACATTGCTGTCAATAAGATTGGTGAATTAGGTGAAAGATACGGAAAGAGAGGGATTCGAACCCTCGGTAAACAAAAGCCTACATAGCAGTTCCAATGCTACGCCTTGAACCACTCGGCCATCTCTCCTACATAATGATTATGGCCCAGAAACCGAGTGAATAGTGAGTCATTCATATTAGATTTTTGGATAGGTACGTACAATCAATTCTAAATATAAAAAAATTTATCAAACTTTTCATCAAAGAAAAATCCTTCCGGGGATAAAGATCCATTTTTTTTTGTGAAAAACTGTTAAAAAAAAGATATATATCTATTCATTTCATTTTTGTGAAGATGGCGCTCCCATTTTTTTCCAATAGTTATTCTTTATTTATACTAAATAAAATCAATTTTATACCAGATTAAATCAATGAATTAGAATGAATCAATCGATCCATTTTTTTTTAAACTATGTTTAATGGATACTTTTCTTTTAGATCATGATTCTATTTATAAATCATGGTTATATTTCGTTTTTTAGACGATGATTCCATGTTCATAAAACTTCTAAAATTCTTTTCCAGTTTTAGATTTTTCAATAATAACTCCTTACCCCTATGGATCTATTCCAAATTAATGAATCATCACAGGAATTTTTATATTTGATTGTTATAGTGTATACCCACTATGTAATGCACACAACACAAAACAGACGGTTCATCATAGAATGATCATTCGAGTCTTTTTACTCTTTGGAGCATATCAATTAAAATTTCTCTAATTATCCTAATCTGTAAGATAAATTCTTTGATTCTTTAACTTTGATAAAATCGGAATAGTTCCTTTCATTCTTATACTACTACATTTGGATTAAATTAAATCTAATTTTTTTTATTGATTCCTTTCAAAAATAATAATAATAATTTGAATAGAAGGTCATATCCTTTTTTTTAATGATTCTTTTTGATTCTTTTTTTTATGTTATTTCGTACTGTATAATTCCTTTGCTTGTGGGATCATTTTCTCACAAGAGGTAAGTAAAAGAAATTATAGAATGGATTGCTACCTATGCCCAGATCTCGGATAAATGGAAATTTTATTGATAAGACCTTTTCAATTGTAGCCAATATCTTATTACGAATAATTCCGACAACTTCAGGAGAAAAAGAGGCATTCACCTATTACAGAGATGGTGCGATTTGATGTTTTTTTTTATTTACCGTTTTCAGTCTTCGGAGAAAGATACATTATTCGGGAGAGAAAGAAAAAAAATGATTGAAATAAATCTACGCTTATCGTGAAGGTGAAGTTTGTAAATAAAACAATTCCTTCTGTCGTGTATCCCCGATTAATGCAGCCTCAGATGCTTCAATTGTAGATTCTAGTATTGAGCGAAAGGTTACACCTATGGTATGGGTTAGGTCAATCTTACTCCACTAGTACCAATAGGCAGCATAGGGGAAGAAGCACTACGCCCAGGAATCAACAATATGAAAACTTTGTTATCAAATTTTACCTTTTCTTTATCGGAATCGGGACTAACAAGAATGGTTGGTACAACAAACATCCATCTCGTTCGTATTTTGGATAACCGTATAACCATCGAAGACTGTTGAAGTGACTAATTCCTGGAAATTTAGGGGTGTTAAGAACAAAGAAATTGTTAGAGTTATCATTTTTATCTAGTACCAAGATACTTGATATTAAGAAAAGATCTTTTACAGGAAGGTTGGCTAGAGATTTCTTGTAAAAACACTAGCCCCGTTCGGTTCATAATGAAATAATTTCAATCTTTTTGATTTCATGTATTATTCTCATTATGCACATAAAAAATAAAAAAGGAGGAGCCGTATGAGATGAAAATCTCACGTACGGTTCTGGAACGGAGATTCTTTGAATCGAATGACGACCGTAACGGATGTCGGCTCAATCCGAAGGAAATTATGCGGAAGCTTTACAGAATTATTATGAAGCTATGCGACTAGAAATTGATCCCTATGATAGAAGTTATATACTCTATAACATAGGCCTTATCCACACAAGGAATGGAGAACATACGAAAGCTTTGGAATATTATTTTAGGGCATTAGAACGAAACCCTTTCTTACCACAAGCTTTAAATAATATGGCCGTGATCTGTCATTACGTGCGACTATCTCCACTATAGAAAGAAAAAAAAGGAAAGAAAGAACAAATCCGCTAATACTAATAACTAATAAATACTAGAAAATAGGCTTTCTACATATCATATTTATCGTGTCCAAAACAACGATTTTTATCAGCTGTAGCAAATAAAAAGTAAAAAGAAAGAAACTTCATAGAAGTCGAAATATGAAGAAATAAATATGCCTAGATCCTTTAATCGATGGATAAATAAAGGATCTAAATTGATAGAATAAGCATCGTAAAGATCAATTAGTGAGGTTTTGGGCCGATACAATAAGAACTGCTTACTTATGTCACGATATGAGATAAAAGTTAGGAATCAACTTATGTAATAGAGTCGAT
>ERZ825896.2036-NODE-2036-length-20496-cov-10.916540_pt1:15000-20496 | contig 20496 bp, 12 predicted proteins | sample MGYA00519858_ERZ825896 | MGnify/ENA primary metagenome ERZ825896 (study PRJEB31778, sample SAMEA3449214) | human gut metagenome | biome: human gut; feature: human-associated habitat; material: faeces | place: United Kingdom | collected 2010/2012 ...
AGACTTACCAATTCAACACAGATCTAAGATATTTCCTCGAATCATTGATAAAAAGATTTTTTTTATTTGTTCCCTGAACTTAAACTTAATTATTCGAGAAAAACAATTTTCAATAACTTGTTGATCCCTATCCCTCTTCCCAAATTTTCAGATTTATCTTTTTTTTTTGAACTTCCTGGATTAGTGTAAGATAGAAATATGTCTATCGAATCTTAACAAAATGAATGAATCAATGAATGAAAGTGTAAGAAATGAAGTTTAATTCCCCTTTCTGGTCTGCCCGACCAATCATTCCAAAAAGGTCCTATACCTCGTATTATTTCTATTCTACCTATCCTATTTAGTTTATTATTTTATTTATTTTTTTTAATATTCAATATTTCATATAAATATCGTTTTAATAATATCGATTTATAATTAATATCTATTTATTCTTAGATTTCTTTTTTTATTTATTTTATTCTTTGATAGAATTCTATTTCTAATTCATTAAAAATATTTAATAATATTTAAATATAATATTTAAAATGAAATAGAATCTATTTAATGAAAATAATATTAAATTAATGAAAATAATATTAAATTAATGAAAATAATATTAAAAAAAAATGGAAGGGTGATTAGAATGAATGATTCATAAATACGAATCAAAAGATTCTATAAAATCATGAAAGAGAGAAAGATCTTTCAGATTTAATCATACCTTTAATCATACCACATTATATTGACAATTTCAAAAAACTGTTCATACTATGAATATAGTATGATGACGATCGGGCAAGTATGCCCCCATCGTCTAGTGGTTCAGGACATCTCTCTTTCAAGGAGGCAGCGGGGATTCGAATTCCCCTGGGGGTAGGGTATTACGAAAGGAAGTTGATCATGGATTATCAATAAGCCTGGAATTTATTCTTCCCGGGTCGATGCCCGAGCGGTTAATGGGGGCGGACTGTAAATTCGTTGGCAATATGTCTACGCTGGTTCAAATCCAGCTCGGCCCAATAATTCGCCGATCCACCACGAAATGATAGAACCCATTTGTTGTTCCCCAGAAATGCCTGATCGGAATACGGAAGAATAAAAAAAAACTACAATTTTCTGATATATTTTACTGCTGTTCATTTGCTCTCTTTATTTTATCTCACAAATTCTGATCTTGCTTGCTAATGATATAGATTCATACTAGATTCATATAACGATCTGAAACTATAAAGTCTAAGGAAAAGAATCAAATAAAGAATAAATATAAATAAAAAAAGAGTTTTTTTATTGAAAGATTTATTTGATTCTTAATCAAATTATAAAAAATAAAAGGATTATTAACAATCCCTGAGACGCTCCCGCTAAAGTGCATATCCGTGTGGATATCCAATATATCACTCGCGTTTCTGTTACAATATGACTTATTCTAATCTAAATATCGAAAATCTAAATAAAATATATAAAAAATAAAGGGTTTGAATGAAATCATAAGAATATGTATGATGTACACTTTATTTTATTTCCTTGGGATTGTAGTTCAATTGGTCAGAGCACCGCCCTGTCAAGGCGGAAGCTGCGGGTTCGAGCCCCGTCAGTCCCGACCTAGGATCCGATGAATCGATCAATTCATCTCTCCATTTTCTGCGAAGAGGGGAGACAAAGAGTAGGATCTAATTCCCAGCAGGAGGATCCTTCTTTCGTTTCGCATTTGTCATCGGACAAATCAAGTCAAGAGGAATCCAAATTACAATAACTAGTACCGATTGATGGGGGAGAGACATATGTAGGTTGGTACAATCGGGGGTATCACCATATTCCGGATTCAAAGAGATACCGTACTGGTCTGGCTTTTTTCGATTGTTCCTGGTCTATCGAATAGAGTAGCCATTTTTTTACCGGGAGCACATAACATTTTCTTTTTTATAGGCAATTAACTAAACATAGTTACCCCGACAGAGTACTTTTCAGATTCAACCTACCCTTTTTTCTAGCTCCGATTTTTTGTAACCTATATGACTAATTGGGGGCAATCTATCTATCTTATCAAAATGAATTGCACACTGGATTCTCGATGTATGCGTCCCAATCCAAGGAAGGGGAATGCTAATAAAAGATCAAAGATCCGCTCCAACTTCTTGTGATTCGAGACTGGGGGGATATAGAATGAAAAAAAAACAAGATGATGAGGAAGTACCGAGCATTTTTTGCTACTGCACTGTTTATTCTAGTTTCTACTGCTTTTTTGACTTTCAATATAAGTATAGTATAAACCTTAAGTCAAAATGATTCATTTGAATGAAACTGGAGTTATTTATTAGTTCTTATCAATGATTGAAGAAATGAAAGGGATTACAATTCCAAGTCTTAAATGAAATGAGTGGACTGGATGGAATCAGCGGTATATAGATCCAATACAATAGATAGTAAGAAAGAACTAGATGCACCTTTCTACCAAACTATCTATTAGATGAAGATATGGGATTGATATAGATCAATCTAGAATATATATCAATATATATATACATGTAAATATATGTAGATGTACATGTAAATAGCACTCCGATTTTCTTTCTTCGCTACACCCATTCGTCTCTCTTCCAATCAATCAAAAGTAGATTTTTTAAGTGTTTAAACTCAATGAAATAAATTTTCCACTCCGAGCTCAAAATGAGTGGCTTGTAGTGGTTTTTCTATAGGGAAAGTAGTTTATCTCTCAACCTAGAACTAGATGATGAATCAAAGTTCTGACTTTTTTGAGTAAAAATCATCTTTTTAGATGTTGGAATTTCTTTAGGAAAATGCCTTTCATGATCAGGGAGTATTTAAAGTCAGCCAATTTGGATCGAATTAGGACCCCCTGGGGGCGGAGTTCTGGGTTCCAGAAATAGCGCTGTTAGTTACATCGGATCGGGTCTAAGGCTCTGTGACTAACAGCGTCTTTGACTATTTGAATTATCATTGGTAAACATTGGATTTAAAAAAAAAGACACACATTCCAATGGGATGGATGGATAATGAATAAGAAGAAAGTGTTGGGCAGGCCCATCTCTAAGACTTGCGAATCAAAATCAGGCTTTTCTAAAGGGGTTGACAGGAGGGGTCCGGTGCTCGCTTAGTGGCAAAGAGGTTCACTCTTAAATGAAATATGGGTAGGATTCTGAGGAGACGTTCAGCCCTGTTGCTAAGATTACCACGGTTCGTCTCCTTGTTTCTATTGCTGCAGCAAGGCATGTGCCTTGTAGTCGACCGGTGCGAGCACGCCGTAAGCGCTGTTGCACGAGTACTGTATCACGAGCGCACTACCGGTTACCACGAGTAAACTAAGGAGAGAGGAACTACGAGCAGAAATCAGTAGTCACTCTGCTACTTAAAGATATAGCGTATAATATAAATAAGTCTAGATCAGTCTCTTGAGCAGCCGAGAATGTTATGTGAAAAGGACCAACGACGAGCTATATAGAGTATAGGAGAAGGACTCCTTATATATTAGTTCAAAGAAAGCGTCCGGGTTGAAGTTGCTTCTAGTTTGATTGCTTCTTGGTATATGGTATAGAAAGATGCTCTTCTTATTATACGAGATTTTCAGTCTTGATTCTAGCTGCTAGAATTGGATGCTTTCCTGGTCTGAGTCAATGCCCCGAAAGTTAAAAATTCACCAGATGAAAGAGACCAAATGCAATAGCAAGACCTCTACTCCAAATATAAATAAAACCAACAAAGAGGCATTAAGGAGGAGTGCTGGATTCAAGCCCAGGGGTGGTAATAAGTTCCGTACATACTTACGAGCCCCTTATCTCTATTTAGATGATGATCGTCTTCTCACCTTAGTACACGGAAGACTGACTTAATCAGACAGTTTCACATAATCTTACTTCAAGGGTCGTTATGAGGTTAGGTATAGAAAGAGTTCGAAGTGCACTTTCGAAAAAGATTCATTCACAAGATAGAGAAGAGAAACTAGATAACGTAGTGACTTAAATATGTAAATTTGAGTTATTCCGTTACGACTTTTCTGCTAAAGTGGATTGGTCTATCTTTTATTAGATAAAAAAAGCTTTCTCCTATCTTTATGTAATTTCGCGGACTTTCTTTTCTCTCTTGGATTGGTATCTTTTCCCGTGCTTGTTTGCACGATACATCATAAAAGCCTAAAAACAAGGAAACCCGCTTGTTAGAACGAATGGTTAAGTCTCGCAAGAGACACTACTAACTTGCCTCCTCATACTAGAAGAGAACTGAACTCGCTAGTCCCTCATCTGCTTTAGACTTGTTAAACTAAGACCCTTGAAATCAAAGTGAAACAAGATATCAGACTGGAAACTAGAAGGTTTGGAACCCTAACAACGATACTCAAAGGGTCAGGTCAACTCACTGCTTCTATCGCCTCTCCATACCCAAGCCCATAAAGCAAGCCATCTCTCCATCAAGGAGAAGCCGGCCGGGTCAATGCTAGGATCGATCTTTTCCCCGAATACACCAAGAATCTTGATTTGCTTATTAGTTTTAGGATCTCCACGGTTGATTCATCAGTATGCTATGTACTACATTAGCAAAACTCTGATTGACTTTGAAAAGAAGTACACACCGTTGGAAAAGACTTGCCAGATTAGGGATTTTAGACGTCAAATATTCTGATACAACCCTCCTTTATGAAATTGTTCATTTCATTCTTGAGGTGAACTCGCTTCCTCCCCCTTCATTCAGCCGGAGCTGGTGAATTCAATGACTATCTTTCATTCATCTGAAAGTGAATTGAAATACTCCTGGAATAGGGGTTTTTCCCTCAGAGGTCCTGGTAAGTGGGAGTGGAGCCAGCGCAGTTGTAGCGATGTCCGGATATGATATTTGAGAGACTATTTTCTGACGGTCAACAAACCATTAATTATAACAAATAGAAAAAACAAAAAATTAAAAAATAATAAATAAACGGCCTCTTCTTTTATTCGAGATGTTGTTCTTCATTTTTTTTGCATGAGTTTGTTGACGTAAGTTACTAGGGAGAGGGTAAATTGTTTCCTTCTTTTATTATTAGTTGATCTAAAGGCTTTTATGGTTATTGATTGCACTAGACTAGAAAGGACAACAAACAAACTACTTCCACCCACATACAAGCCCAAAAAACAAGCGCAGTTATTATTTAAGCAAGTGTCTTGCTCGATTACAAAACACGAAAAGATAAGCGCGTGTTAATTTATTCTAATTTATTGGGCCACCGCGGAACCACAATGCCAATGAGAGAATGAGCGAGTGCTGTGCAGCTCGCAGCATTTGGAGCCTGAGCTCGGCTTCCCTTATTATTTGGTCTTTTGGTAGGTATCGCCAAAAGGCGAAGAGGAGCCTCCGGCGTTCGCGGAGCTGGTTCTCGACGCGTTCGATTTCTTCTCCAAGTTGAGCAAGCCTTTGTGCCATAGCCATAGACATAGTTCAGCAACCTCCAAAAATTCTTTGATTTTTTTTTAGAGCACGAAGGCTTATGGCTTCTCTTGCAGACCCTCTATTTATAGAGTGTATAGT